>ENA-UOUZ01000518-UOUZ01000518.1-mixed-culture-metagenome-genome-assembly--contig:-NODE-518-length-27070-cov-105.759134_pt1 | contig 27070 bp, 13 predicted proteins | sample MGYA00238154_ERZ761575 | MGnify/ENA primary metagenome ERZ761575 (study PRJEB28896, sample SAMN07631632) | mixed culture metagenome | isolation source: Freshwater growth medium | place: USA...
AGTCCAAACGCCAAAACGCCCAAACTCGTCAGAGGCGGGCCGCGCGCGCTCGACGTGCGGCACTGGGGTAACCAGACCATGACACCGCTCGTCCAGCCATTCCAGTTGCGCCGCGCCGTGCCCTCCCGATCGCTTGCGCCAGAGGGGTCAGGAAGAGAGGAACGACGAGGGACGCCATTTGAACTGAACTGAACTGAACTGAACACTCACGCTGCTTCTCGAACTCCGGAACTCGAACCCCCCGTTACATGTGTACCGGTAGGCTTGCCGTTTGCCGTCGCTTCGTTTCTCTAAAGCGTAAAGGTGATTTCTTGACCGATTCAACAAAAAACCAGGCGCATAATTTTGTCCCTAATCAAGGCACATGAGGGAGTTACCGGTAGCCGGCTCCCCCGGTGTCTTTTTACCGGTAGCCCCGGTGTCTTTTTACGGGAGCCGCGCTGTAGCCGCGCAGCTGCCGCACTCGAGAAGCACTGAGAGAAGAAACGAAAAGCCAGACAAAAAACGTGACATGGGCGGTGTCGTGTTACTTCTTTCTTGCTCTTTGCACTCCCTGCCAGTCAGTGCGTCTCCCAGCGAGAAGGTGATCCAGGAGGAACTCAAAGCCGTGGAGCACGACATGATCAGGGCGTTGGACGTCCTCGAATTCTGGAGAGAACAAGCTCTGACCCTGCGACACAGGCCGGAGCCCAGCACTCACGCTTCATCCACTCAAGTCGGCCATGCATGGCGGCCAGTGTGCATCACACGCGAAGGGTCAGGTTGCCATAAGTGGAGAGAACGAGCAGGCTGGCCGTTCTGCCATCCTTATCAGCACCGCCTTCCGGCATGCATTCGTGGGCGCGTCCCTGTTCCGTGCAATACCTCGGATTCGGCTGATCCCTCGGCGCCTGGAGCTGCCCATGCGCATCCAACGCGAACGGGGGCATGGCAATTAGGCGCAGGCTATCACTACAATATTGAATTGACACTGGCCATTGCTTTGTCAGCCTTGTTTGGCAATGCATCGGTTGTTGAGCTTGGTGCTGGCCTCGGGTGCTACTCTGCTTGGCTACGCGACGACCGAGGCATGCCAGAGGACCAGGCGAACGTGTGGGCCTTTGACGGAGCGCCAGGGGTAGCCGAGCGTACTCGAGGTCTGGTACAGCATGCAGATTTGACTTCACCAACGCTGATGCTTCCGCGCGCCGACTGGGTTCTATGTTTGGAGGTTGCAGAACACATTCCTATCCCCTTCGAGGATATCTTTCTGACTCATGTTTTGAACAGCAGCAAACGCGGGCTGGTGCTATCGTGGTCAGAAGGCGACGGACTTGCTCATGTAAACAAGCGCGGCTCGACGTATGTCATCAGGCGCATAACAGAGCGGGGCTTTACTTTCGATGCAAGAGAAACGAGTCATCTTCGGTCTGTTGCGCAAGACTATGCTTGGTTTCAAGGAACCTCTTTGCATGTCTTTTACAGGAGCAGGTGAAAAGAGGGGCTGAAGAGAGGGGCGAAGAGTTTGAGGCGCTCCGGGAAATTCGTCGAGGTGAGCATGTCCTCGCGCTTCGGCTCGACTGCGTGCGTGAGTGAATGCGAGCGAGCGAGTGAGTGAGTGAGCGAGTGAGTGTGAGTGAGTTCGAGTGAGTGAGTGAGTGAGTGAGTGAGTGAGTGAGGCGTGCGAGTGAGTGAGTGAGTGAGTGAGTGAGTGAGGCGTGAGTGAGTGAGTGAGTGAGTGAAATTAATAATTATACTGCATTCTGCATACCGTCTATACAATTCAAATATGAAATAACGTTACAAAATACAACACAATATATGGAGGTACTATACTTCGCGAACTTTGGCGTAAATTTACACTGATTTATCCGCAGGTGCAGTTGAGAAGGGGAAAGAGCGTCTGCGTAACCGCTTCGCTCAGACCGCCAGTTCCAGCCCACGGCAAAGTTTGCAGCTTCTCAGCCTGAGGAGCGCAAGGAGCGAGATAATCAGGCTGTGGTCAGGCGCGGGTGACGCTAGCTTCCAGGGTGAGCGGGCAACGGCACTGGGTGCTAGGCCATGTGGGTCCCCAGCAACACGGGTTCGACGTTCGAGCCGCTGTCTCGTACGGCGGACGATGTTCTGCCCTCGGCGTCGTTCGTTATGGTCGCATTCCGTCCCCATTCTGGTCTGCCCACGCCGCCATTCATTCGGTACAAAGCACATCGCCCTGCCTTCTGACGCTCGTCGAATTTCTCCGCCCCTGCCCCGCACGCGTCGAAGTGCGTAGGGTCCTTGGGGAAGCACGTGTCTGTGGAGCAAGGCATTAAGTGATCAGCGCATATACCATCGACGGGTGTGCGTGGGCACGCTCGTGGGCGACACGCTGGCCGTGGTAGCGTCGCGGTGAGCACCGCGATGGGCGTCGCGGCGGGCGCATAGGCAGGCTGGGTGCACGCGGGTGCTTGCTGGCCAGCAACACGGCCATGGCGGGCTACTATCGTCTATCCACCCACCTGGAGCATTGAAGGTCATGAGGGCGGGATCTTCCCAGATGAGGACCCCCATCGGTGCGAAGAGTTCTCTTGCCGCCTGATTGAGCTTCTCAATCAGTGGCGTGTAGGTAGCAGGGAAGGCCAAATCCCTGCACAGCGAAACGGACGTGCGGGCCGCCCGGGCCTTGTCCACACTGCCCCGACTGGAGTTCAGAGCTCGCTCAGGATAGTCTCTGAGATCAGCCTGCAAGGGAGAGGTGAAGGCTCTCGGGTAGGTGGTCTGCTTCCACACAAAGGTGGCCGTCGGATTTCGTTGCCTCACGGTGCTCAGCACCCTCGCGAGCTTACGCAGATGATACTGGTACGTGAGGAGCGGAGCAATGCGATGGCGCACGTTGGAACCTCCCAAAATGCTGGTGTCGTGCAGGCCTGACTGGAACACAACGATCGTGTTGTTCGCCCGCGTAAGGAGTCTCTCGAGGACCTCGCCGTCCGGATCAGTGCTGCCGAACAGATTGAGCAGCCCTTGGCGCGGTGGGAGACCGGTAGAGGGTGAGAACGCCACCACTGCCTGCGATGGCAGCGTCCCCGTCGCCCAGTTGAAGACGGCGCATTGCTTGCCCCCTCCGAGGGCGCTGCATATGTCGAGGAATGTGCCGGCGGAGACGGAGTCACCGAGGAGCACAAGGCGGCGGCGGCCGAGGCAAGTGCGAATCGCTAAGCCGTCGAAACACGCGGACGAGGCGCGGCAGCCCCAGGGCACCCAATGCATTTGGTCCCCTCGCAGCGCGGCTGCGCCCTCTTTGGCGGGGTCTAGCCCGGGTTCGCGACGAGCTTCGGAGGACAGCCACCGCCCTTGGGAGCCAGGCGGGCAGCGGTGCGCACCATGATCCAAATTAGACTCGAAAGAATCGACCGTCCCATCCGTGCTGCGATTCGGCACACTGCGGAGAGGTGTGCCGCCGAGCAGTGGGACGAGTCGCGAGTCGAATCGCCAAGGGTAGAGAGATGACCATCCACCATGCAGCTGCTGGCCGTGCGCGTGTAGCTTGTAGGTTGCGGCGATGGCCGCAGTACAACGCAGCGGGTCCTCCGCGGAATGACACTGCGGAAGGTGCTGCTCCTGCTGCTCCAGCGCCTCGCGTATGATGTACTTGGGCGCGAGGTGCGGACTCGGCAGCGCATGGGCGCAGGCGCGGAAGCTCTGAGATTGGGCATCCCAAGTCGAGACGCGCGTCTGCAATGTGCCGCAAGGGAGCAGGCAGGCAAGAGGACTTGACGTCAGCGCAATGAGCGTACCACTCGGTGAGCAGAAATCGTATCGGCGAGCGGAGAGGCATTGTGGGCGCAGGTGTGGCCATGTCGGTGATGTGCAAGGTGGAGGAAGCGCTGCGGCCGCACCTGATTCCACGAGTGCTCGAGAGACCACGACGGATCCGCCCGCGTCCACCAAAGCGAAACAGAGACGCCCACGGTGAGATTCGTCTCAAATAACAAGTGCGGGAGACGCGCCACGTACCGGCCATCCCCGAGGTCCTTTGCAGGTGCCCTCCATACCATCTTCAGCGCCCTCACCTTCTCCTGACTCTGCCCGTGATGGAAGTCCCATCCACGTACTTCAACCACCCAAGCATCTCCACCCGTTGTCTTGCGTTCACATACCTTGCTGTGGCTGTAAATGTAAAGATCCTCAGAGTGTGCAGCACTCGCAACGACAGCAACTTTTGATGCTGCAGCATCAGAAGCACAAGCGGAGCAGTTTCTGGTGGCCAGAGCCTGGGCGCAAGAGGCGTTGCCCATGCGCGAGAAAACATGGTTGAGACCGGCTGAAAAATCATGAGCAAAATACCCCGAGCAATGTCTCGGTAAAGTATTCATTGTTGATACCGACCGAAGCAACATACGCGTAGAAGTCGTGAACCCGCGAGCGACCTTGGCTCGTGCTAGAATTTCTGATGAGCGTGTGCGACGTACATTTTCGATTAAAAACCGGGTTCACACGAGTCAACGTGCGACCCGCGAACGAATCCCGGTAAAAAGACACGGGGGGGCGGGGGGAGCCGAGACTCACACACGGGAGGCGACGGGACACACACACGGGCGCACACGTGGGCACAAGGATCACACAGACGAACAACCTCACAACCATCCTAACGCCCATGAACGCACCCGCACGCACGACCGCACGACGACCGAAACCGCGGCCGACTCAACAGCCGCAGCCCCGGAGCCAACCGCTCTTAAGAACCGCTCCCGCGGCCGACTCAGAAGAGGCCGCCCCCCTGCCGCCTCCCGCTCCCAACGAATCCCGGTATGCCACCAGTGCAAACAAGTCCCAGTAAGGTCGAGCGTGGGTTATAATTCGACACGAAGGAACCGGACCGGCATTCCACTTCGAGTTAACTTCGCAATCACTTCGCAATCTGCGCAAGCTCTCGCAAAAGAACAATGCTTCGATCACTCGTCCTGCTTTGCTCCGCAGCGGCCTCGGCCGGCTTCCGGCCGGCCGTGCTCATCCAGCCCACACGTACGCACGTTGCGCGCACCACCGATGTCTCGATGATCAACCTGTTCGGAAACAACGACGAGAGCCGTAAGCAGCGTGAGGAGCTCAGCCTGCGTGATGCACGCCCCGGCGACAGGAAGGTCACCTTCCGCAAGCCCAACGCAGCGACGCAGGGCATCCAGCTGGGCCTCAAGTTCACGGAGGATTTTGGCAAAGCGGTCTACATCGACAAGATTGTCGAGGGTACCGAGGCGGCGAAGCTGAAGAAGGAGGGCAAGATTAAGGAGGGTGACGAGGTCACGATGGTTTCAGCGACCTTCGGCGACGAGATGTGGTCTGCGCGCCGAATTGGCAAAATGCGTCTCGAGAAATCGATCGCCGTGCGTCAGGGCATGACTATCTCGTTCGTCTTCGAGAGCAAGGACCAGAAAGCCAAGCAGAACAACTCTGCACGCCAGAAGGAGATCGAGAAGGAGAAGGAACGCATGACGCGCATGCAGAAGCAGCTACTGAATGAGGTCGAGCAAGAAAAGAAGAAGGGCTGGTCCATCTTTGGCTGAGCGGAGAGCGTGCGTACATCTGCGGAAATGTCTACAGCGGTGCGTGTAATCTTTGTGTGAACTCATGCGGGCGCGCGACTACATTGTCCGGGGACCGCTCGGGGTCGCGGTGTCCGGAGGGTCGAGAGCATGTCCCTCCGTATCGCTTTCATCTCCGCTTACATGCACGTTGCGACACCGCGGTCGCAGCGTCGCACCGTCCACCGCGGACGTCACACGCCCACGCCGCATTCATCTGATTCCGGGGCCGGCACGGGCGGTGCACGCACACACGATCACGTCCTGAGAACAAATGTACCAAGAGTCCATGCACCATGCAGTACGGCAACTGCTGCCTCTACTACCTTCCCACTTTGCTGACAACGTCTTGCAGTGGGGGATGCTTGAGGATGGCCTGGGCAAACGCCTCGTGCACCTCGGCACGCGTGATCGAGTCATCGCCGCGCTTGTTAAGAGAATTGAAGAGAATAGTACCCGCGGTCGATTGCAGCGCCTCGGCCATCACCGGATGGTGTTCACACAGGGCCTCAATGAGCTCGGCAATCATGATGATGCCCGTGCCCGACTGGTCGAGGACGTCGAGTAGCGCCTCGGCATCGAGCACCGCAGCCGCGGCCGCCTGTGCCGACTCCAAGTCGGGGAATTCGTGACTGAACTGGTGGCTCCACGATGGGGCTGCGCCACCGGCGGCTCCGAGATGGCTCCAAGCTGCCCCGGTAGGGCCTTCGCCAGCGGCGCCGGCCGGCGGCGTGGTCGGTGCTCCGCCGACCTTGCGGGCTGGGTACGCCCCCTCGGTCGGCGCCGTCTCGAGCGCCTTCATCGAAGAGCGCCCCTTGATGGGCGGCGCCTCGGGCACCGCCGTGAGTACCTCCTGCTCGTCGGCGACGCCAAAAAGGTTCTTGATGAACGCACGCACCTTGCCTCCGTGCGAGAGGGCATCGACGGCGCGGTACTTGTCGCACGCGAGGCGCGCCACGCACGGCGGCAGCTCGTGGGGCGTGAGGCCGTTTTGGGGGTTCTTGGCGGAGGCTATGAACGCGGCGCGCGCCGACGGCTGCGAGGTGCGCACGACGTAGTTCTTGATGCACAGGTCCGTGATCATCTGGGCGCCGTCGAGAGCGCGGATCCACTGGTTGAGGTTGAGGTGATCCATGCCCTGGGAGACGAGCTCATACCAATTGGCGAGATCGTGAGCATTCTCCCGGAGCGCCTCACGCACATCCTTCGAGGGAAGGATCGTCTCCGTGAAGTACTGCACGTCGCCGTCGCGCCGCGCGTGCGGCATGACGCAGCCGTTGAGCATGTCGAAGAGGCAGCCAGGTAGCGGCATTTCGATGGCGCTCGCATCCTGCTCGCGCTGCGCTCCCGTGCTGCCGCGCCGCGCTGTCTCGCGGCCCAGCACGGGACCCAGCGCTGGGTTGCGCTGGCCCCCGCGCTGGCCCTGCCCCTTGAGGGCCGCGTGGCCCGCCGAGAGCGCCAAGTTGCCGCCGATGCCGTCATTCTTGGCGCCAGCTGCGGCGCCGATGCGCAGCCCGTAGCGAGGGTTCGCGCGGTAAAAGGAGACGCGCACGAGGAAGACGAGGAACTCGTGCAGCTCGAGCACCTCGTCGTTCGAGCGCAGGTTGGCTTCGAGGTACTGGCGCTTCATAGCCAACCAGCCGTACCCTTCGATGGGCAGCGACGTCTCGATGACGAAGTCGTGCAACTCCTCGAAGTCCATCGAGGACGAATCTCCCTCCGGCGACGAGGCGGCGTACGCGGCGAAGATGGACTTGAGAGATCCTAAATTGGATTGGAGCATTTGGTAGACCTCTCTCTCCCACAGCGGGAAGCCGTGCAAGTCGCTCAGCGACATCTGCGACCACATGTGCTTCCACTCGGCGTGCTGCTCATCGGCCAGGCCCGGCGGCTTGGGCTCAGCATGTAGATCAAAGCGCGGCACCGAGACGTGCGTCGCCTTCTCCATGGCCACCTCCTCGGTCACATCACCCAGTAGGTTGCCTACCATTGCGCGCACCTTGGCGCCCAGCTTCATCTGCACGATGCCTCTGTACTTGTCCACGCCGCAGCGCGCGATGCACTCGAGCAGCTCGTCAAAGTCGAGCGTCGTGTCCTGCCCCTTATCGCCCGTCTCGCGCTGCGACATGACAAAGTTGCCCCGGGCCTGCGGCGATGATAGCCGGCAGCGCAGCATGTCGCCCGCGCGCTCATCGCCCACCATGTCCGAGGTTCGCTCGCACACGAACGTGCCAATGCCTTGCAGCGACTCGAGCGCCTTGATCCAGCTGCCCATCGACACTCGGGCCTCACCGTCGCCCGTATCGCCGTCGGCGGTCGCAAACTCGGCGAACCAGCGCTGCAGCCGAGGGCGGAACTCGTACAGTGCTTGGCGCACGCCGGGATCCGTCATCACCTCGAGCCGGAACTGCTCCGCGTCGTCGCGGCGCGCGAGCGGGAGGATGTGCTCGTCGAACGCCTGGCGCAGGCACTGCGGCACGGGCAGCAGCTCCGATTGGTGCTCCATGGTCACCTCGCCGTACTCGGGGTTGAGGCGCCAGAAGCACACGCGCACGAGCACGCTCATGAACTCATGCATCTCGAGCTCCGCGTCCGCCTCGGGGCCCGCCATCCCCTTGCCGCTCTTGTTCGCCTCGAGGAAGAGCGGCTTCATCAGCTCGAAGTTGAACGGCGCACCGTTGTCGGTCTCGAGTCCCACGTCGACCACAAAGTCGTGGAACTCCTCGAGCGACATGGTGCGCGCGGTGGCCGAGTCCTTCGCCTCCCCGAGCGACTTGGAGTACGCGCGGAAGATGGAGGAGAGCTCGGCGAAGACGAGATGCAGCGACTTGTGCACCTCTTCTTCCCACAGGGGCCAGCCGTAGACGCCGTCGAGCCGGCACTTCCTGAAGGCCTCGACAAACGCCGCATGCTCTGCCGCCGACTCCCCAGGCAGCGGTTTCGACTTGGCGAGATCATAACGGACCGCCTTGATCGCGGTGCATTCGAGCATGCACGTCTCCTCGGACGCCTCGCCTACCAGGTTGCGCACGAACGCGAGGATCTTCTGCCCATTGTCCATCTGCTTGACGGCAAAGTACTTGGCGATGGCGCAGCGCGCGATGCACTCGATGAACTCGTCGAAGCTCAGCACGGTCTGCGCCGAGTTCGCGGCTGCCTGGCCGACGCCGAGCTGCTCGACCTTCTGCGAGTCCATGAAGGCGGCCTTGCACGTGGGCACCGAGAGCCGGCACTTGATCTGCGTGCCGCGCGTCGATGGATCTCCAGTGATCTCCGAGATCTGCTCGACCTCCCACTCGCCGCACAGGTCCGTGCGCGGCCTCTCGGCGGTCGGCTCGTGGGGCATGCGGATCGCCTTGACCCACTCCTCGAAGCCGAGCTTCGTGTCGTTGTCGGTCGAGAGCGCCGACTGCTGCAGGTCGGTGTACCACACCTTGAGCCGCGGGCGCACCGAGTGCAGTGCGCTCCGCACGGACGACTCACGCATCTCCTTCTGGCGGAAGGCGGCCGAGTTCTCGCGCTTGGCGCGCGGGAGAACAAGTTTGTTGAGCATCTCGCTGAGCGCCATCGGCACGGGCACGTGATCCTCCTGGTCCTTGACGCCATCACCGTCCTTGTCGACCCAGAGCCCAAAGTCCGGGTTGGCGCGCCAGAAGGCGATGCGCACGAGCATGTTGAGCCACTCGTAGAGCACGAGCTCCGCGTCCTTCTTGACCTCCTGCCCATCGGTGCCCTGCTTGACCTTACCCGCCCTGTCCGTATTATACGCCGTCTTCTCGAGGGACTTCACCTCGCGATCGAATCCCTTGGCTTGGGCGTCGCGTCGGCTCTCGACGCGCTGCTGGCGCACCTGCGCAACGTTGGTCGCGTTGGCCTTGACAAACTGGTTCTGCATCACCTCGAACTTATACTTCTTCGTCTCGAGGCCGACGTCGACGACGAAGTCGTGGAATTCGTCCATCGACATCTCCATCGCGTCCTCGGCGCTGTCCTCCGAGATGGAGCGCGTGTACGCGAGGAAGATGAGCTGCAGCTCCTTGAAGAGGGGGTGCAGGATGTCGTGCACCTCCTTGTCCCACGTCGGCCACAAGTGCATGTCCATGAGCTCGATGCGCGACCAACAGTCGAGCCACTTGGCGAGGTCCGCGTCCGTGTCGGTGCTCAGCTTGCGCGCGAGCCGCTGGGCGTCGTATGGCTTGGCACTGATGCGCGTCGCGGCGAGCACCACCTGATCGGGCGAGGCCTCGTTGAGCACATTCTGGATGAAGCCCGCCACCGCCTGCGCGGGCCCGATGTCCTTGACGGCGCGGTACTTGTCGACGCCGCAGCGCGCGAGGTTCTCGAGCCACTCCTGGAACGAGAGCGTAGTGATGCTCTCGCCAGCGGACGCCTTGGCAGCGCCGAGTTCTCCGAGCTTATCCTGCGAGTCGGCAAAGTTGAGCTTCACCTGGAGCATCGAGAGGCTCCACTGGTATTCGGTCTTCGTCGCGGGGTCGCCCGTGATGTCCGACTCGCGGTAGCAGCGCCAGATGCCGACGAGGTCCATCTGGTCGCAGATCCGTAACCACTGCTCCATCCCCATCTGCTCCGAGCGGTCAAAGTACGCGGTGTCGTTGCTCGTGGCATTGTTGTACCACACGCGCAGCTTCTCGCCGTACTGCTCCAAGACCTTGAGGACCGAGAGCTCTTGCATCACGGTCTGCCGGAAGACCACCGACGAGTCCTGGCGCGCGCGCGGCAGCACCTCATCGACGAGCATGCGCTCGAGGCAGCCGGGCAGGTGCACCACGGGCTTCTTGTTGCCAAAGTTGCCAAAGGTCGGGTTGGCGCGCTGGAAGGCGATGCGCACGAGCAGCCCGACGAACTCGTACAGCACGAGCTCCTGATCCTTGACTGCCTCGGTGCCGTCATTGTTGCCCTTGACACGCTCGAGCTCGGCGGCCTTGCCGTCCATTTTGGTGCCCGCGGAGCGACGGATATCATGGTGCTGCTCGCGCGCGGCAGCCGAGTTGACCGCGTTCACCTTGATGAACTGGTTCGTCATCATGTCGAAGTTGATCAGCTTGGTCTCGAGGCGGCACTCTTGCACGAAGTCGTAGAACTCGGCCATCTCCATCTCCGTCGCGTCCTCGGCCGAGTCCGAGCCGAGGGCCGAGCGTGCGTACGCGAGGAAGATGAGCGAGAGCGCATGGAAGTGGCGCTGCAGGCAGTCGTGCACCTCCTTCTCCCAAATCGGGAAGTAGAAGAGATCATTCAGCTCGAGCCGCTGCCACACGCCGAGCCAACGCTTGAACTCGCGCAGCGGCTGCCCCTCGAGCGGCTGCGCCTCACGACGCCATTCGAAGCGTGGGTACCGGATGAGCGTCGCCGTGTTCATCGACTCTTCGGTGTTCTCCTCGCCGAGCAGGTTGGCCACGAAGGCAGTGATCATCGCGGGATCGCGCATGCCCTTGACCGATCGGTACTTGTCGAGCGCACAGCGCGCCAGGCACTCCTCGAACTCCGAGTACTCGAGAGTACAGAACTCGTCCGTTGACTTGGCCTGGCCGACGGTCATCTGGTCCAGCGACTGCGACGCGATGAACGCGAGCTTGATGGTCGGGAAGGAGAGGGCGCAGCTGTGCCTGTTCCTGCAGCGCTCGTCGCCAGTGATCTCCGAGTCCTGGTTGATCTCCCAGGTGCCTACGAGTTGCCCTGGGCAGAAGCCCACCTGTGGCTGTGCCGAGAGTGGCCCGCGCGAGCCCCAGCCACGCTTCATGAGGTCCTGCCACTGCTGGAACTGCAGAGCGCGCCGCTGCTCACGCAGCCACATCGACTGCGTGTGCACGTTGAACCAGCTGCGCAGCCGTGGCTCAGCTTGACGCAGCGCCGCCTGCAGGTGTGCGTCCTGGCGCAGCCGCTCCTTGAAGGCGAAGGTCTCGTCCCGCTTCGCGTTGGGCAGAATGACCTCGTGCAGCAGCGAGTAGAGGCAGTCGGGCAGCGGGATGAGCTTCGTAGCGAGCTTGAGCAGCCCGTGGTACGGGTTGGCGCGCCAGAAGGCGATGCGCACAAGCAGCTCGACGAACTCGTAGAGAACGAGCTCGTTGTCCATTTCCTGGTCGCGTTGCCCGTGTGCTCGCATCGAGCGCCGCTTCGAGTTCTGCTCGAGCGTCCTCACCTTCGAACCAACGCCTTGCTTCACGTCCGAGTTGCCCGCCTCCTGCTTGCGCTGGAAGTGCGCCGCATTGTTGTTGAGCGCGTTCGCCTTCTTGAACAAGTTCTGCATCACGTCAAACTTGAAGTCTCGCGTCTCGAGGTGGACATCTTTGACCAACTTCTTAAACTCTGTCATGGTCATCTCGACGGCGTCCTCGGCCGTGATGCCGCCTATCGACTTGCAGTAGTTGGCAAAGATCTTTTGGATCTCGCCGAAAACGGGCTGCAGCGTGTCGTGCACCTCCTTCTCCCAGAGCGGGAAGTGGTGCAGGTCGGCGATCTCGAGGTTCTGCCAGCAGTCGCGCCACTGCCGATGGAGCGCGAGCGACTGGCCGGGCAGCGGGCGCGAGTCAGCCCAGTCGAAGCGCGTCGCGTAGATGTACGTCGCGTCGCGGATGATGGCCTCGTCTGAGGCGCGCCCGAAGAGGTTGTCGATCAGGCCCTGCAGGCCCCTGGCCGGCGGGATGCGCTTGATCTCACCGTACTTGGCGTGCGCGCAGCGCGCGAGGCACTCCTTGAACTCGTCAAAGTCGAGCGTCGCTTGGTCCGAGTCGTCAGACGCCTCGGTCGCACGCATCTGCTCGAGCGACTGCGAGTTGAGGAAGGCGTACTTGCACTCGAGCACTGAGAGGCGGCAGGTGAACTTCTCCTTGCACCGCTCGTCGCCGGTGATGTCCGACTCGCGCTGGACGGTGCAGTCGCCCACGATGGCAAACTCCGACAAGGTGTTCACTTCTCCGCGGCCAGCCGTGCGTCGCTTCATGACGAGGCCGCCCTCGCCGTCCTTCTTAATCGACCATCCGGGCTTCTTGTGGAACGTGAGAAAGCCGCGCACGATGTCCAGGTAGGTCTCCATGTTCAGATTCTTCGCGTTCTTCTTGTTCCCGTGCGCGCCCGTGAGCCGAGTCACCTCGTGGAACCAATAGCGCAACTCCTCGTCGTTAGCTTCGAAGACGGCGAGGCGGTGACGATCGGCTTGGAGCTCCTCGCGGAAGAGAGATGAGGCGTCCTGCGTCGCATTCGGCAGCAAGCAGCTCACGATCATCTTCTCGAGGCAGCCGGGCAGCGGGTCAACCTTGCCCTTGTGGTCGTACTGGCCGTGCTTCGGGTTGGCGCGCAGGAAGGAGATGCGCACGAGGCAGCACAGGAACTCGCTCAGCGTGAGCCGGTTGTCGGGCTTCTTAAACCGGTCGCCCTCGTACGCAAACTCGCCTTGGTAGTCGACCACTGCCTTGCCCGGGCGGTTGCCTTGCTTGTGCGCGGGCTCGCGGGCCTTTCGGGCCTTTTCATCCAGATTTCGCTCCAACTCCGCCTGCACGGTCGAGTTGCGTCGCTCCATCTTGCGCTGCTCGTAGGCCGCTTGCGTGTTGGTCGCGTTCGCCTTGGCGAAGATGGTGCACATCGTGTCGAAGCGGATGATCGGCGTCTCGATGCGCGCCGCCTTGACGAAGTCGTGGAATTCGTCAAGCTCCATCTCGAGTGCGTCGGCGGCCGAGTCGATGCCCGAGATGCCCTTGCAGTAGTGCGCGAAGATGCGCATGATCGGCATGAAGTGCGCCTGCAGCACGTCGTGCACGCCCTTCTCCCAGAGCGGGAAGCCGTACAGGTCCATCAGCGGCATCACCTTCCAGCAGTCCCTGAAGAGTTGGAACTCGGCGTCGGTCTGGGTGGGCAGCGGGCGCGCGTGCAGCTCGGCGTCGAAGCGCTCGGCCTTGATGAGCATCGTTTCCCACAGAACGTACTCAACGCTCGCCTCCCAGAGCAGCACACGCAAAAAGGCGCGGATCGCCTCGGCCATCGTGAACGCGTACGCATCCTTTGAAGGCACCCAGGTCTTCATCGCATCGGCGAACATGTCAACGGCACAGCGCGCCAGGCACTCGAGCAACTCGGTATAGTCGAGGGCCCCGTAGCTTGAATCGTCCCCGACCTCACCCTCGCCCATCTGCTCGACGCGCTGAGAGCGCAGAAAGTTCCAGCGGACCTGCGGGATCGAGAGCTTCGCGTGGAGCTCAAGCTGGTTGCGCCGGAGGACGCGCTCGTCGCCCGTGATCTGCGACTCTTGCCTACACGACCACAGGCCTACCATCTTGGGGCACGCAGCGCGCGCGGCGGATGCCTTTTGCTGCTCGGGATCGGGCCCGTCCATGAGGCTCACCCAAAGCCCATAGGTGAGGCGCGTGGCCGCTGCGTTGAGCCCATCCGCCTTGCCGCTGTCCTTGCGCAGCGCCTGCCGCAGCCAGTCGTGCACCTTCTCGCGATACTCCGAGAGTACGTGCTGCGACGACATATCCTCGGCGAGCAGCTCGCGGAACTCTCCCGAGGTGTCGCGCCTGGCGCGCGGCAGGAACCCGTCGAGCAGCAACTGCATCGCCTCGGGCACCGGCGTGAGGTCCTTCTTGTTGTACTTGGAGCCCCACTGCGGGTTGGCGCGCCAGAAGGCCACGCGCACGAGGAAGTTGACGAACTCGAAGAGATTGAGGTGCTGGTCCTGCGGCGGCGTGTCGCGCTTGAGGCGCTTCTCGATCGCTTCGCGAATCGGATCCCAGGGCAGCTGCTTCTTCTTGACGCCCGCCACCGTGGCGTGGCGCTCGGCCGAGCCGCTCTCGGCGAGCGCGGTCTGCGCATTGGCCGCGGAAAACTGGCGTGTGAGCTCATCCTCGTTGAACTGCTTATTGCAGAGCTGGGTGTCTTTGGCAAGGGTGAGCAGCTCCATGACACCGAGCTTCGTCGCGGACGAGATCGTCATGGTCCCCTGGATCGAAGAGCCGCAGTAGTGCACGAAGATCGACTGCAGGTCCGGAAAGACGGGCTGGAGCACGTCGTGAAGCTGCTGCTCCCACAGCGGGTAGCCCACCATATCCTTGAACACCATCTTCTTCCAGCACGCCGTCCAGGCCCCCGCGCGGGCAGCCTCCTGCCGCTCAGCGAGGCCTTCGGTCGACTCGAGATCCTTGCCCACCACCGCCTCGGTGAGCACCTCGATCTCATTTGCCCTCCCGATGACATTGCGCACCATCCCGCCCACGCACTTGGCGAGCGTGCCCATCGCTTCCACAGCGCCGTACTTGACCTCGCCGCAGCGCGCGAGCGCCTCCATCACGACACCGGTGTCGAACATCGAGGCGCCGCGGCCGAGGGCGACCGAAGACACGTCGCTCTGGGCCTCGAGGAAGCACACGCGCGCTTGCGCCGCTGAAAGCCCTGCCTTGTACGTGCGCTGCTGACCGTTACGGTCCGTGATGGGTACCGTGAGCGTGCCCAGGCAGCGCTTGGCGTCGAGCGCCTTGGACCAATGCTCGAGCGGATCGGCCTTGCTCGTGAAGAACGAGGCGCGCAGCTTCTCAGCCCACGTCTCGATCGATCCCTTGTATGAGGCGAGCACCGTCTGTGACTCGACGTCACGTTGCAGCCGCTCGCGGTAGCTTTGGCACTCGACGCCCTTCATCTTGGGCAGCAGCGACTCCATGAGCTTGCGCACGGCGTTGGGCACGGCGGTGGTCTCGTCGATCTTGCCGAGCACGGACGTCTGGTTGACGAACGACTGGTTGGGTCGCGGCGCATCGAAGAGCGCGTGCCCGTGCCGCGGGTGCACCCAGCAGAACGCGAGCTGCACTAGGAGCTGCATGAACTGCTCGAGGCGGAGTTCCGCGTGCTCGGGTGGCATGCCGCTGTCCTTGACATCCTTGGCAGCAGCTGCGGACTTGCCGACCTTGGCGTCCTCCACGTACATCGAGAGCACGCGCGCGATCGAGTTCAGGTCGAAGTCGCGTGAGTCGAGGCCCGAGTCGCGCGCCAGCTGCTGCAGTCCGGCGAGCCGGAAGCGCGTGGCCTCTCGCAGCGTCGCAACGCCCGAGAGGCGCGAGTAGTGCAGGAAGGTGAGCACGAGCCGCGGCGCATTTGCGGCGAGGAGTGCGCGCGTCAGGTCCACAGCGCGCCCCTTGTGCGGTAGCCCCGCCGCGTCAAGCCGCGCACCCAGCGTAACCGCTGCCTCGAGCGTCATGGCGGGACCGCACACCTCTTTCTCTCCGCGCACGTCCGTCGCCACGCCCATGTCGGAGGCCGCGCGCTCCGCGGCGGCATTCGCAGCATTATCGCGGTCCTTGCTGCTCCGAAGGTCGCCTGGCAACTTGGCACCGGCTGCAGCGGCGGTAGCCTTGCGGCCCTCCTTGGGTGGCGACGCTCCCGTCTGAGCCTCTCTCGTGCCGTCCTTGGACTTGGCGGCTGGCGCTTCTTTGCTGGCTGGTTTAGCACCAGCCGCGACGCCAGCGCCACTCTTCTTCGGCTCGCTGGACTCCCGGCGTGGTGTCAGTCCGCCGGTGCTCGGACGAGCTCCGCGAGGTGAAGGTGGGCGTGCGGACGCACGAGGCGACAGTGGCGGCCCAGCGGAGGGCGGGGGATTCCGCGCGCTGAGCGGTGCTCCAGTCGGGCGAGCCGGCGGAGCCGAGCCTGAACGAGCCGACTTGCCTGCGATGACGGCGGAAGCAGCGACGTGAGCGAGGCGTGCAGGGTCGTCAGTAGGGCATGCAGGTATCATCGCTCGCACGGTGTTTGCACGCACCTCCTGCATCAGCGCTCTTTTCAAAGGCAGCCTTGCCGGGAGAGAGCGGTGGCACTTTGGCCCTGGGCGAGGTGCTGGCCGGCGGCATGTATGCCGACCGGACCGGTGGCCCAATTCTCGTGGGAAACGAGTCGGACGCGTGGTGTGAACAGAAATGGCTTGCACCTTTTGTGGGCAAATGTTGACTGTCAAAACTCCTTGCTGTGGACGCTCACGTCTATTCACGGTCTCGACGAACGCTCGGAATGGCCGTTCGTATCGTGCTTGCGTTCCTCGTGCCGCTCGCCGGCGCCTTTTCGCTGTCAAGGCCTGCCGCACTCGACGTGCTCCTTCAGGTCCGGCTCGCGAATGGGGCGCCCGCAAAGTTGGAAGAATGGCTGATGAAGCGCTCGTTTGCCGCTGTGCTGCCGATGCAGCCGATGCTGGTGCTTCCACTCGAGAAGCCGCAGTACGGCGTGTCTCTCACCTTTCGCCGCAAGCCGACGAGCGAGTGGTCCATGAACCCCGACAAAAAGGGTGGTCAGGATGGCGGCGTGCGCTTTACAATTGGCGACGACGATGGGTGCACCGTTTTGCTCGTGAGCCGAATCTCCGAAGGCCAATTCACCACCAAGATGTTTTCGGAGAAAGCTCTTTGCAAGGCGCTCACAAAGGACTTGGAAAAGCTCCCAGCTGAGTGTGGCACAGTCACTGGCATCGTGGAGCTGCCGGTCGCTGGAAAGGTGCTACCGCCGCAGAATGAGAGGTTTGAAAATGATTCCGTCACGGGCTAGGGCATGGTCTTTTAAAGGTGCGCAGAGGCAGCTATGCTGTATGCACCAGAGCGTTGACCAGAGCGTTGCCATTAGACATACCATTATGATAACACTCGTCTCTCACTCTCATGTCTCGCTAGAGAGTCCGACTCAGCCCGCGGAGGAGCGTTCCGGCCGGGTCCCGCGGTGCTCGAACACGTGCGGATGCCGCCATCAATTCTGTTCGCGGCCCTTCGCGCGGGCTTCGCCGTTCTTGATCTGGGATCACGATGCGCGGCGCGCGCGAGTCTTGCAACGAGTCGCAACATGCGACAGTCTTGCAGTAGACGTGAGCGAGAGATACAGAAAGAGATTTGTAACTGAACAAGCTAACCTACAAATTGGCGGGCCTGAATTGCGGTGGGAGAATTTGAAGGAGATGCGTCTCGGCGTGAGAGAAGTATGGCACATCGGAGAGATACAGCACGGCACCTGCGCATCTTCGGCATGTTCTACGCAGTCCTAAGAAACCGAAGCTCCTCAGCAACGTTGTGTACCTGGAGTCCCTCACCTGATTTATTGTGGCCCGACCGCGATGGCGTGACTTGGCGCGAACTGGATTTGGCGTGAATGGGCGTGTGCGTGGCGTTTAATCGGACGCTCTTGGGGCCCTTGCTCTGATGGTTGTCTGTGCGGACGCGGCGAGGTTGCCCTGGTCCCCCAGGCGGTGAAGGCGGTGCCACGAAATCCGCCTCATCGAAAACAGTGGCGGGCTCCTTCCTCAATGCAGCGGCGGGCTCGATTGTCAAAACAGTGGCATCCGTTCTCAAACTCGTCAAGCCCGCGCCGATTAGCAGTACTGTCACACCCATCAGAAAGAAGATGTCGACGAGTTGCATACAGGAAGCGAGCCCGCCGCACAAGGCTCTTCGGACACCTAGGATACCGCTCTCCGCGAACACCAACTTGTTGAGCCCGAGGAGACCGAACAAAAATGTAGTCGCCCCGACGGAGCGCCTCGCGCCTCGACGTCCACTCAAGACAAGTCAAGTCAAGTCGAGCGCCACTTCAGGTCGCATATCCATCGACAACCGTTCTCCCCAGCTGGCTACCGGAGCACATTCGCGCGATAGGTCTGTTGTTCATGGATAGACTTGACATGAGTCATGACGGCCATGACGGCCCTCTTCAGATACCGGTAGCGCAGGCGCTGGCGCGCGGTGCTGGGTAACATCAACGGAGTGCTCGGTTCATACACCCAATTCTCATTCCAAGATATTCCTCAAGAATCTCGATCCAATCTCCGACATCGAGAACATGAGGGTTCTATGCTTAACGCTAGCGACGGCCGCCGCGGCGTACCGTGCACCGCCTACGATTCTGCATTCGCGTGTGGCCACGTCGGCAGCTTCCACGCCATTCATTTGCCAACACCGACGAGCGCCTGATGCTGCAATGGCAGCGGCAGCGGTCACCCTGCCCGCCGACTATGAGCTGCCAGTCCCGAACCTTAACAACAAGGTGCTGAAGACCCTAGCGGGCGCCTATTTTGCCTTCCTCGCAGTCTTTGTGGTCGTGGCCATGTACCCACCACTCGTGGTGCCGGCGTGGATCATCGGCTGCCTCTTCAACAACAAGCAGCGGAGGAGCAGCGACTTCGTTGTGCAGTGGTGGGCACGCACGACCATGTTCCTTTTTGGCGCGTCGGTCAAGGTCGAGGGTGTGGAGAACCTGCCGCCCGCTAGCGAGCCTGTCATGTATGTGCCCAACCATTGCTCGTTCCTTGACATCTTCGTGCTCTCGGGCTACCTGCCTCGGCGCTTCAAGTACATCTCGAAGATCGAGATCCTGCGCATCCCGCTCATCGGCTGGGCCATGGGCTTCGCGAAGCACATCGCTATCAGCCGCCTGGACCGCGCCTCGCAGCTGAAGACGCTCAAGGACGCAATCGAGACGCTCAAAGACGGCAACTCGCTCGTCACATTTCCCGAGGGAACTCGATCCAAGGACGGGCGCATAGCCGAGTTCAAAAAGGGTCCCTTCACCATGGCGAGCCGGGCAGGGGTGCGCTTGGTGCCCATCTCGATCGTGGGCACCCACCTCTACCAGCCGCCGGGCGCGTTCGTGCCGCTCGCGATCCCGCGCGGCGTCCGCATCATCATCCACCCGCCGATCGACCCGCCAAAGGAGAAGTTGGAGGGCGAGGCGCTCGAGGCCGCGAGGAATACGATCATCGCGAGCTTGCCGCCCTCGATGAGACCGCTGCCCGCAGCGTGAGCGAGGCACAGTTCAGGTACGCCTCGGGCCAGGCACGGGCAGTGCACGGAGCGGGCACGTAGAAAGGAACCGGTCGCCCATCGAGACGGAGAGAGATGCGTCCCGTCGAAGGGACGCGACTGCAGACAGGGAGCGGGCGGAGACCGGAGAGGAATCAGGAGAGGAACAGGGGAGAGGGGACACGTCAGGGCTGTTTTCAGGGCTGTGTTGTGTCATAAACTAAGACTGTTCGCATGCGCGGGGTGCTGAGACGCTGTAGGTGGCTTGGCCCGGTGGCCGTGGGGACGGCGTGCCGGCCGGTGCCGGCGGACCCGCGCGCGCGCCGGGGACTACCCCGTCGACCGGGGCGCCGGGCCGGCCGGGCGCCGACCGCCACCCCCGCACCCCGCGCGCGGGCGGGCGGGCCCGGTGCTCGGCTGCTGGGCCCCGGCCGGCGCGCGGCGGGCGGGGCGGCGGGCCACCCCGGCCGGGCGCGCGGGCGGGGGCTCGGCGTACTAGCTTCGTTCTTGCGCGTTGCGGGACTCCGGTGTTTCAGCTTTCACAGGGGACAGGGACTTTCACAGGGAGCTCAAAGATTCCGAGGTGTCAGTGCCATGCGGCGTGTCACCAGATGTGGGACAAGTCCGTGGGGCGCGGGCTGGGCGCTGGGGCCCTGGGGGGCCCGGCCGCCCCGCGCCGCGCGCCTCTCCCTCTATAGCCCACAGCCCCACACGGCCGGGCTACGGCGCGCCCGCGCTGTGGCACTCTCCCTGCGCGAGTGTAGAGTGTCGTTTCACTCGTAAATAATAAAACAGCTTCTCTGTCAGACCCGCGCTCTATTTCTCAAGAATCGCCGGGACGAGTTCTCCCTGCGTGGGCACCACCAGGAGGAACGATATCGCAATCGGCAAGGATCCCCCGTGTGTGAGCATTACGGCGGGGCGCCCGGCGGCTGAGGTGCGGGAGCAGCAGACCGAGCGACTGGCGTGCACGAGCGCTGCGCCATCTCGACGATTCGTCGCACGCGCGTTGCAGCCTCCTCCTGCCCACTCTGAACGTCCCAGACGCCTGCTGCCTCGCGGAGCACCACATGCTGGCCGCACGCACGCAGCTCCCAGCACGCGCTGCTCGAGATGGCGTCGGAAGCCGCCACGCTCGCATCCTCGGAGACGCTCAAGCCGGCAGCACCTGCCGTGCCGCCCGTACCGGGGGTTGCAAGGCGTGCAACCTCACCAAAGTGCTCGTACAGCACGCGCAGCACGTTCGTTCGGACGCGCTGCTCCACAGTTTCGTCACTAGTGGTCGGCCCCTCGGGCACGTCAGGCACGGCAGCGGCGCCTCCGCCACCCCCGGCTGCCTCCCCGAGCAGGCGCGACTGGAGCTGCAGCAGCACGCCCGCCACGGCGTCCGCGAGCATGTCGGCCAGAGGCCCTGCGACCCACGCGAGCTTGACGAGACCCTCGGTCGGCTCGTGGGTCAGAGTGAGCTCGTCGTGGATGCGCCAGCGCGAGCTCGACGGTGCCGCCTCGGTTTTGGTGGACGCGGCGGCAGCGGTGACGCTCGCCGAGCTCGTGGAGCCCGAAGCGGCGCTCATACTCGCGCCGTCGCTGCCCGTGGCCTCGCTGCCTCCCAAATCGGGCAGCGGCACGAGCTCGAAGACGGCGCCGACGGCGGCGAGCAGCGAGGCGAGGCTGCCCGTGTAGCTGAAGGCGGGCCGCTGAATGAGCGTGGTCGCGCGCAGTTGGGTCGCGTCAGGCAGATCGGAGGCGGCGAGCAGCGTGTACTTGAAGTCCTTCTTGACCAGCAGCCCCGAAACAGGCGCGCCCTGCTCGAGCGGCCGCTGCGCGAGCGCGCCAACGACCTTGGCCATCTTGGGTCCACGGAAGGACAGATACACTGGCTGGCCGTTGCCGGGCGTGAGGAACTCAACCTCCCGCGGATCGTAGCGCTTCGAGAGCTCGCGCTGCAGGCTCATCATCAAGTCCTCCGCGCCGTGCACGAGCACCACGTGCTTCGGCTTGAGCTGCTCGATGAAGTGGGAGGTCTGCGCGTAGTCCGAGTGCGCCGAGAAGGAGATGTAGTGGATGGAGAGGTTGACGGGCACTCGGTCGCCGGTCGAGGTGGTGATCTCCTTCGGCTCCGATTGCAGATGGTGCGCAAGCGTGCCATTGACTGAGTAGCCCGCCATCATGAGGCCGTTACGCCGGTCCGAGCACCACATCTCGAAGAGCTCGCGCGAGAAGCCGCTCTGCATCATCCCTGGCGAGGCCATCACCACCATCGGGCGCGAGTCATCAAAGTTGGAGAGTGCCGCCGCGCCTCCGCGCCCATGGTCGAGGTTCTGCACGTGCGCAAACTCCCACGGGTTCGTGCCGGCTGCATGTGCCGAGCGGATGTGCTCGTTCATCATGTTGATGTACGTTTGGTACACGCGCATCGCCTTCTTGGCGACCTTGGCCGCATAGTAGATGGGCACGTCATGCAGCTCGGGGTGCGCCTTCCAGTACTCGTCGAGGATCAGGAGCAGCTCTTGCGAGCGGCCGAGCGCAAAGACGGGGATCAGGCAGCGCCCGCCGCGCTTGACGATTTGGTGGATGGCGCTCGTAAAGCGCTGCTCGCGCTGCTCGCGAGGCTCGTGGATCGAGGTGCCGTACGTCGACTCGGCGATGAGCACGTGCGGCGAGTCCATCGGGACCTCGGCGCCGAGTAGATGGCGGTCCTCCTCGCGCGAGAAGTCACCCGTGTACAGCACGCGCACGCCCGCCACCTCGATCATGAACATCGCGCACCCAAGCACGTGGCCCGCGTTGTACGCGGTGAAGCGCACGCCCTTGTGCTCGAGCGTCTGGTGGTAATTGATGAGCTCGATCTTATCCATGGAGGCGAGGATGTCCTTTTCGTCGAAGAGGCGGCCCTCGTCGTGGCCCACCTTGACTGCATCGTGCAGGACGATCTTGAAGATCGCCTTCGTCGGGTGCGTCATGAAGACGCGGCCCTTGAACTTGGTCTTCTCTGTCAGATAGGGCACGGCGCCGCAGTGGTCCATGTGGAAGTGGGTGACGAGCAGAAGGTCGACGGTCGAGAGGTCGGGTCCATCGTCGAAAAAGGGCAGCGAGCTGAGGCCCTGTAATGCCGGGTGCACGCCGCAGTCGAACATGACAGTGGAGCCAAGGTACTTGACGATCACGCACGAGCGGCCAACTTCGCGGCCGGAGCCCAGGGGCATGATCTCCATGCGATCCGTGGCGCTCATGGTGCGCGGCCACGAAGGCGCGCGCGCTGGACTGCGCGACGCGGTGAGCGAGAACGAGCGCCGCGAGAGGCAGCCCGCGAGCACTCGCCCGAAACGGCGTTCGCGTACGACTTGGTCCTTCTATTGACGAAACACAAAAGGTGGGGACCTCTTGACACACTTGGGGGTTTGTCAAACACGGAAGTGCTCGTCGAACGGCCGCAGGGGGGCGTTGCTGCATGGCCGACGTCGAGGTGCTGCCCACCGGCGGCGCGGAGCGCCGCGCGGAGAGCCCCGATACAACGGAGCTTGCCCCCGCGAAGACCGTCGCACAACTCAAAGCCTCATACAACAACTCTTCCAGCAAGCTGCTCGCGTCGCTGGCAGACTCACCGTTCGCACCAAGTGGAGGCACCAGCAAGTCGTTGGCGTCTTCCGCTGCGGCGAGCCCTCGCGGTGGCAGCCACAGCCAGCGGTATCAGCCGCCGGAAGAAGCAACTGCCGCAACGAAGAAGTCACCCCTCAGCCCTCGGCCCAAGTCAGCTGCAACGCCAAAGAGCCCGCAAATGAGCGACCGGCGACCGCCATCTCCGAGCGGCGGCCCCGCAGGCGCCTCGTCCAAGACAGACGCATGGGCCGCGGCGACGGCGACGTTGCTCAAGGACGGCTCACACGGAAAGAAGCCGAGCTCCAACAGCAACTGGACGAGCGCCTCTGCCGCTCTGCGCCAAAAGGAGAGGGAGGCCAAGATGGCCGCACGCGCTGCCGCAGTCGAGGAGGCGAACCGCGAGGCGACTGCGCATAATGCCGCCTTGAAGGAGAAGGAGGCGGCCAAGAAGGAGGCGGTGCGGAAGGCGGCGGCTGACCGCGCGGCTGTGGCGCTCAACGAGGCGGCGGCGGAAAGGAAGGTGGCGGAGGAGAGGAAGAAGGAGAAGGCCAAGCAGCAAAAGGATGCCGCGGCCAAGCTGTGGCAGCGATGCAAGCGCGTCGCCGAGCTCGTGGGCGTCGACAAGCACGGCGACGATCTCGCGGCGCACATGCCCGCGTCCGACGCGTGCCTCTCCGCCGTGACGAAGCTGCGAGAGATCGTCCTCGAGTCGCGGCGTGCCGAGGCACTCGACTGCGAAAAGGTGGCGGCCAAGGCGCTCAAAGTCGCAGAGCGCAAGGCGGCGGCGCTCGCGCGCAGCGAGCAATGGCTCGCTCAGTGGCGCCAGGCGGAGGATGCGGAGGCGGAGGCGTGCAAGGGCGAGACGGCAGACGAAGTGGCCGAACGCTCGGCCGCCAACAAGGCCAAGGCTGCGAAGATGGTCGAGGCGGCCGGCATGGCGGAGGCAGCCTTTGACGCAGACGAGGAGGCCAAAACAGAGGCCGATGGCAGCAGCACAACCAAGCCGTCGGAACCCGCGCCGTCCGACGGCTCGAGCGCGGTTGCCGCCGCCGCCGCCGCCGGTCCTGCTGCTGCTGTCGCTGCTGCTCCCGCTGCTGCTACCGCGCCTGCCGCGCCTGCCGACAAGGGCAAGGAGGCGGCGAGCAAAGACAAGACGGCGGCGAGCGGCAAGAAGCCACACGTGCCGTCGCTGCTGGCCGAGGCGCGAGCGGCCCTCGCGGAGGCGCCCATCATTCCGGTGCCCTCGCAGACGGTGCATCTGATCCACCGGTCGCTCGTGCCCGTGCTGCACGCGCTCAATCACGGGCTTGAGGAGGACTCGGTCGAGATGGAGGCGGCTCGCAATGCCTTCCGCTCATGGCACTCGACGAGCTGGCTCGACACGCGCTCGAACACGATGAAGACCAAGCCGGTCAAGGGGTGGACCGTCGAGCAATACGCTCTCGACGGCTTCGCGGGCATGTACGCGCGCAAGCTGCACGTGCCACGAGTGGCCGCCATCCGGCAAGCAATCGTCTGGCTGCTGCAGTGCGCGCCCGGTTTGCCTCGCGAGGCGGCGCTCTGCTTCGCCGACCTGGGGGCGGGCACGTGCGCCGCATGCCTCGGTGCGCGGCTCGCGCTGCGCGACTTGGGCGGCGACGAGCAGCCCTACCGCGTCTTCCCGATCGACGTGGCCTCCTCTTCGACACGCTTCCAAAAGGCTTTCGGTGCGATGACGAAGAATGAAAAATTTGGACATGCCGCGCTGCTGCGCGGGCAGGAGCCGTCGCAGTACCTCACCGAGGCACAGCCAGGCGTCGACTGCTTGGCCACCTCGCTGCTCGACCAGCTCGCCGCGCGCGGCGAGCGAGAGCCTCACATACTCCTCGCCTCCTTTTCGCTGCATTACCTCGATACCGAGGAGCGCATCGCCTTCTACGCACTGCTCGCGAGCAAGCTGACGCGCCCGATGCTGCTCGTGATCATCAAGGGCGTAGGCGAGCTGCAGCGGCCGCCGAGCCACGTGCCCTCCGTGCACTATGGACTTCACTTTTACGTTGGGCGCGAGGCGCATCGCCCGCGCGTCATCGAGGCGCACGCGTGCCTCATCCTACCCTCGGCAGCACCTTCAGGGCGCACCTTCGACGTCGAGGCGCCGTACGATCCCACGGATGGGGACAGCTGGGTGCTCTGCACCTTCCGCACGCTGCAGCGGCGCTGCGACCGAAACGGTCTCTTCTCAGGCACGACGGTGCTCGATGAAGATCTCGAGAGAGGCTTGGTTGGTCCGAAGCTCAACTCCATGGCGACCGTCTTGCAGCCACTGACGTGAACCGCGCGAGAGCGCTGCTTGAAGGTAGCAGCAGGCATGCCACCATGCGGCTGTGACTCTCGACCCGATGGATCGATGATGACGATGCAAGCAACCTCTGCCTGAATCACACGGCCTAAGCGGGTGTTGGGTGTGCTACTGTGCCGATATTCGTCTGTGGATCCGATCAGATGGGAGACATGCAGATGCGAGATGGCGTGGCGCCCCGCGCCCGCCAGGAGCGAGAGCCGAGAGAGGTGCCTGGTTGGTTGCGCGGCGCATCGGCGGAGAGCTCAGGCTCTCGCACGCACGCAGGTCCGCGGCTCTTTCTGCGTTCCGGTCGGATCGCTCTCCGCTATTGCGAGTACGTGTGGATTTCCGCTAACCCTGATCTCTACTCTCTAATATATCACGAGAGCTTGCGTGAGCAATTGAAGATTAATACTTTTTGAAACTCAAACTCGAAACTGTAAGCTAGTCGAGATCTCCTAAAAATTGAGTATAGTTGAGCGTCCCAAGGCAAAGCGTGTGCGGGCGCCTCTCGTGTCTCGATTGACCGATTCTGCGTGAACCTTTTTTGTGAACGGTCGGTCCGCCGTGCAGACCGCGCCTGCAGCTACCGAGCGTCCTCTGACATTGTAGCCAACCGCTCGGCCAACGCTTGTTTGCGGATTTTGAGCTGCTGCAGCGCTAGTCGCTGGTCACCCAGCCGGTCGCGCAGCCGGTTGGCCAGTTCGAGGAAGGCGAGCTCGCGCTCCATCGCCTGGAGACGGTCAAACCGGGTCGAGGGCGTGGCGCCTTTCCAAAGGGCTGCCTTCTGCTCGGCGAGCGCGAGCTCGCCCTCGAGCCAGCGTGCGCGCTCGCGGTGTCGTGACTCACGGTGCGTCGCGTCCTGTAGCTCGACGCGCAGAACCTCGCGATTCGTCAGCGCGAGCAGCGCGCGCAGCTCCTCGGCCTCGATCGACGAGGAGCTCGGGTAGGCTGAGCGCTGTGCCGAGCTGGGCGCGCGATCGCCTACTGCGAAGCGCTGGACCACCTCCTCCAGAGCGCCCACGAAGGCGGTGCGATCTCTCTCAGCCGCCACGTGGTCGAGTGGCATGTTCTCTCGCCAGACAGTCTCAAAAGCCGACTTGCGCCAGCTGCGCCGCCGCGCCTCTGATTCCTCGCGCGCTGCTGCGCCGCTGCGCTCTGCGTCCCAGCGGCTCCCGGCTGGCCGCTCGCCCGATCGTCCAGCCCTGCTTGATGCTCCCCTGCTGATATCGTCCCACTTGCGCGACGCACGCTCACGTGCGGACGCCTTCTTTTGTCTGGCATCCCATACCGCCCGCTGCCCACCGTCCATGAGGGTCTCGAAGGCCTGCACGAGGCGGCGGAAGCTCTTCGCGTCGCCACCGGGCACGTCTGGATGCAACTCACGCGCACGCCGGCGGTACGCTCGGCGCAGCTCTTCTTTCGTTGCCGTTTTTGGCGCCCCGAGAATCTCGTAAAGGTCGTCAGTCGGCAGCAGGTCCTCGTTGCCGCTGACCATGCACACGGACCTGGCGCAGAGGCGCGGCGTGCGCAGCACTGCGTTACCATGAACACCATGTCCGCACAATGGACGTAGGTGCCGCAGCGGCAGACCGCAAAACAGCAGCACCGCGCTCACGAGCATGAGCGCGACGATGCGTCGCAAAGTCGGGAAGAAACATCTGGGCGCGACAGTTCACGTTAATACACACAACACGTAAGCAACACAGCCGTGAAGACAAAGACATACAATACAGGCCAGGCCTCAACTGAGACACATGCAGACGGAGAGCTGAGAAACCGGAGAACTGCACACTTGGTGTTGTGAGATCACATTCACTTTGTGCAAACGCGACAAGGCGCGG
>ENA-UOUZ01000520-UOUZ01000520.1-mixed-culture-metagenome-genome-assembly--contig:-NODE-520-length-26962-cov-146.074925_pt1 | contig 26962 bp, 17 predicted proteins | sample MGYA00238154_ERZ761575 | MGnify/ENA primary metagenome ERZ761575 (study PRJEB28896, sample SAMN07631632) | mixed culture metagenome | isolation source: Freshwater growth medium | place: USA...
CGAAGAGCACGGCAAGCGCGCTCCACAGCTGGTTGAGCGAGAGCGCGCGCGCGCCATCTTCGGCACGAACACGAGAAGCGCGTCACACAGCGCGTGTGCGTGTGTGCGTCTAACATCACACATCGTTCGATTCAGAAACCCCCGGCATCTACTCCGCCCCTGCGCGCGCGCGCTGTTTTCTTACTGTAAATTTGACTCTAGTGAGCCGTGTACTTTTCATAGATTGTCCTATAGACGATTCACAATTTTTTGCATGCATTAACAGAAATCGTTTCGCGACTTGCCCGTTTCGTTTTTTCGCAGTGTCCTCTAAATCTGCGCAGCGGTCCACGATGCCGCCAAGAAAGAAGGGCGGGCACGTCACGTCGGCGCGGCAAAAGGCGAGGGCGCTTGAGCTCGCTAGGCACGCGTGCACCATCTACATCTACGCGATCATCCTCCTCGACCCGCCGAAGAAGTACGAGCATCTCAAGGGCATCCAGAGGATCGGCCAGGCCGCCGACCACATGGGTATGGGGCGGGACGCAGTCCTCGCGCGCCGTCTTCGCCAATACAAACAAATTCGTGGCTCGTCCGCGTTTTCCGAGTTGGTGGAAGAGATTGGCTGGGCTTGTTTCAGCGACATGGTTGTCCTCGAGATCATCACGGAGAAAGCAATGTCAGCGCATCAGGCGTTGACAGCGAAGCGCGAAGACTTGCCGCGCGTGGCGTGTCATCGACGCGGTAACGTACGAGAAATAGCGTGGATTGCTCAATAGGGCACGTGGCGTGGCCCCAACGTCGACCACCCCGAGAAGCAGACCCTGAACGAGCAGAAGGGCGGGCAGGGTGACGAATGGGCGCGCATTGAGGCGGCGGTACGGTCTGAGATGTCCCAGGCCAAAGAGGCATGTGCTCATTATGCTCGCCGCCGCGAATGCCTGATCTGTTGCCCCAACCCCAAGAGCTGTGATTTTGAGGGCTGTGGCAGCATCTTTCGCAATTGGAGCACCTTGGAGGCGCACCAGCGCAAGCACACGGGCGACCTGCCGTTTGGCTGCGACCACGAGGGCTGCGGCAAGCGCTTCACGCAGGCGGGCCACCTGGAGGCGCACCAGCGCACGCACACGGGCGACCAGCCGTTTGCCTGCGACCACGAGGGCTGCGGCATGCCGGCGTCACGCTGTCGATGCGCCCGCCGGGAGATGCGCTGGCGGGCTTGGCGCAGCTCCACGTAGGTCCGCGGCGGCAGACCTGCCTGTCCGAGCTGGGCTTATGCGACGAGGCGGTGGCGTGGTGGGCGCGGTCGCTCGGCCACGCGCTCGGCCAACGTCTGGCGCGCCGATCGAACGCCGCCGCGCTGCCGCCCTGGGGCCTGCGATCCGTGCACACGCCGGGCGATGGCAACTGCCTGCTGCACGCGCTGCTCCAAGCGACCCTCGGCGTGTGCGACACGAGATTGCCCGCTTCGTCCGACGAGCCCGGCGCCTCGACCCTCGCGGAGCTCGATGCTGGCGCGCGCCCGCGCGGCCGCGGATGCGTACTCCTCGGCGGCGGCGCTCCTTGGGTTTTGGGATTGGAGCTCGGGTGGGGAACAGAGTGCCGAGCAGAGCACGTCCGTGCAGCGCCCCAAGCGCGCTCGTGCCCCTCTTCAGCGCGCGCCTCCTTAGCCTCTGCTCGCGCAGACTTGGCAGACGGCGACCTTTATTTTCCGCCGACCATGCCACACCATCACAAACCACGCCATACGTAAACGATAATATGCCGCCTCTCTAGCTGGCATATGTGGTGGCCTTTGTGGCGATACGGGTTAGATACGGGATGGCGGTGGTGGCATGTGGGTGGTGGACAATGCATCGGCGTGTAGTTAGGCGCGACGATGTGTGTGCGCCGGTTCGAGGTGCGGGGGGCGGCTGACCGTCGTGCGGTGGAGATGACGGGCGTCGGTGTCGAGGTCTGGTGGGTGGCCAGGGAGTCGGCTGGCGGCGGGTACAGGGCTTTGACCCCGAGTTCGGTTTATTTCAGTTACTACGTAAACAACAGACAACCTAACGGAAGCCGCTATCGAAACGTGCTCTCCTCAGGCCTGCAGCAGTGGGGGTGAGCGAGTCGTCGGAGATGGTGAGACACAATGGAAGGAGCACGAGCGGGAAGGAGACCAGAAGGAGGCACGCCACAGGGTACTAGCCTGCGTGCCCTCAGAGTACAGATAGAGATCAAAGAGCTTGCCGGGAAAAGCTCGACGTCGTGTGGTGCCGACGGCACCGAAGACGACTCGGGATCGCGATTCAGCGGCTGTGGTGGTGATTGGGATCAACCGAGGTCGGGGTGGCAGGCAGATGCGGCAGCGGCAGCCACGCTGGGCAGAGGCGGTGGCGTGCCCGTGTCGAAGCGCTCGGTCCAAAAGACCACCGCGCTCTCCAGCAAGACCACCGCGTACGGCAGCTTGATGGTCTCCCCATTTTGGGAGCTCGAAGGTCGCCAGGTCAACCTGCAGAGCGCGCGCGGCGCCGCCTCGTAGATATGTGGGGCCGAGCTTGGCGCACTTTGAGAGCGCACCTATCGAGAGGAGCTCGGCCGTCGTCTCCGCCTGCCGACGCTGCTCCTGGCGCTCTTGCGAGACGCAGATGAACGGGCGGCATCGGGGGCGATCCTTGCCAAACGAGCCCGAGAGGATGCGCGTCGGCTTCGAGAGCATGCGCGTCGGCTTCGAGTCCCGCAGCAGAAGGGCAGCGACTTGCGACTTGCCCACGCGCGCCGTGGCGCCCAGAGAGGCCCCACCACGCTCGCATGTGGTACCACACACACTGGTGACATTCACACACTCTCTCTCATACTCCGCCCGTGTGCCCCTCCGCCGTGCTGGCGCAGACGCACGCCACGCGCGCAGCGGCCCTCGAGCGATCGATAAACTCCTGTCCCTCTCGTCCTCCTCGTGTGCGACGCGCAGCGTTTCGTGGTTGGCCATGCCAGCATCGTGGTTGGCCACGCCAGCAGCGCGTCGCGAGTTACGTATCTGATCGTCGAGTCCCACAACAGGAATCCCACAACAGTAGCGTGAGTGCCCGGGCAGCAAGTGTAGCGCAAGTGCCCGGGCATTTTGGGTCCTGCGGCATTTTGGGGTTTGCGGCATTGGGTCTCTTGTCATCCTCCGCCTATTTTGGAATCGGTCCTGCGGCGTAAAAAAGACACGGAGAAATGGCAACAATATGTGTGTACTGCCATATATTCGAGCGGCAAGATGCCCAACACGCGACGAAGTCGTTGCCAACGAGTCACAAAGCATCGCGGCTAGGACCCCACTGTGATGGGTGCCACAGCAAGTTGATGTCTTGGCGGGTGTCCCCCGAGCAGATCGCTCGGCTGCAGAACCTCGGTGTCGGGCCGCCGCGGAGACAGCAACAGCGGCAGCCGAAGCATCAGCATCAGCTTCAGCACGAGCAGCCGCAGCATCCGCAGCAGCAGCATGTGCAGCACCAGCCTCAGCAGCGGCAGCAGCTCCAAAGAGGCAAGCTACCCATAGGTGGCGGCCGCATGGCATCGCCATGTGAGCCATACCGGGCCAATCCGTATGGCATTTTCTTGCCGAACCTCAGCGGTATGGGCGGCGGCATGGGTAGTGGAGAAGGTTTGAGCGAGTACCTCGACGCGGCGACCGGGATGGCCGCGAGATGGGTGGCTCCCTCCACCAACCCCAAAAGGCTTCGTGGGGCCTGTGCCGCGGACACCGTGGTAGCGTCCGCCGTGGTGGCGTCGTCCGACGCCGTCGCTCCCGAGATCGGTATGGCAATGGTTCCGTCGTCGGTGAGCAGCGCGGCGCATGCGGACATGCAGGAGGAGCTCGCGCGCTCCCAACGGCAGCTGCAGGAGACGGAGGCCAAGCTGCAGGAGGTGGAACGAAGTGCGGCCGAGGCGGCTAAGGAGCAGGCGCGCGTGCTCGCCGAGCGTGAAGAGGCGTGGAGCGCGAAGCTGCGCGAGGCACGCGCCGTGTCCGAGCGCCATCAGACCGAGCTCGACAAGCAGGCCGCTGCGCTGCGCGCGCTCGAGCAGCAGCTCGCGGCGGCAGAAGAGAGGGCGGTGGCGGACAAGGCGGCGCTCGCCTTGAGCCGCGAGCAGGCAGTCGTCGAGCGGGAGCCGCGCGAGCAGCTCGAGGCGACGCTGCGCGCCAAGTCGCAGGCGCTCGAGGAGGCGACCGTCACGATTGCCGAGCTCCGACACCAGCTCGCGGCGGCGACCAAGACGAATGTCGAGCTACGACACCAGCCAGAGTCGGCGACCAACACGAATGCTGAGCTACGTCACCAGCCAGGGGCGTCGACCGAGACGAATGCCGAGCTACTACACCAGCCAGAGGCGGCGACCGTCACGATTGCCGAGCAGGTCCGACACCAGCTCGCGGCGGTTGACGAGGCAGTCGATGGGCAAAGGATGGAGGAGGTCGCGTCGGCTCGAGTGGATGTGAAGTACGGGGGGGTCGTGGACATAACGGTGCACTCGCAACCATGTGGAGGCACACTTGTGATAAGACACTTCGAGATGAGCAACAGCATGAAGCAGCTCTACGCGGTCATCGCCACGAGGCTGGGAGCCACCCGGGATGATAAGATTTCCGTGCTACATCTTGGGCGACTGATACCCAATGATGGGACTCTACTCTGTGAGACCTCCATCGGCACGTCTGGGCCCGAAAACAAGCACGGCGTGCACGTGGCGGTGACCATAACCAGGAAGGCGGTGGTGGCGTCCATAACCAACAAGTCGTTGGCGGACAAGGCGGCATCCGATTCCCGAACACCAGCAGCCACCGAGAGGTACTTGAAGCCGCTGGAGATCACCGTGAGGATGATGACCGGCGCCAGCTACAAGGTCGAGGATATCGGGCTCCGCCACACAACCGGGCAGCTGTATGCTCGCGTCGCACAGGTGACAGGAATATCCCTGGATGTCCTATGCGTGTTAACAGGCGAGCGCACTCCACTTCCAAACGACGACACAGTGATCGGCGACACCACTCTACGTTGGACGCAGTGCCCATGTGTGTACGCGACGATGCGGAGGTATCATGGTTCGCATAGCCCGAGTCCCGGGGTGGACGAGCTGTGAGCTTTGTCCGCTGTATCGCAGTGTCGATCTCGATTCTCGTGTGTCCTCACTGTCCCACCTGTGTCGTCCAGTGTCTTGTCACCTGCGTCAACGTCTGCGAAGGTTGTAGGTTCCTCGTATTGACACACGCGGACGCCACACCACACAGAGCACACCCACGTCGCTCCTCTCACTGCCTCCCGTGTCCCGTCTCCCTGTAGATCGATGAAACATGAATGAATCGTCGCTCTTACGAATCCCATCGCGCTCGCATGTGCCACACACACAGGTCACACACAGGACACACACGACGGCGCTGCATAAGCGGAGCGCTTTGGTCGGCACTCGTGTGGGCCCGAGAGATCCGCAATCCCTGAAACGAACGAACAAGTTCCCCGCAAGGGAACCGTGTTGTGAATGAGATCTCCGGCGCGCCTTTGCGAGGTTGTCTTTCGTCGGCCGCAGGCGGGCGCCCTCAGCTATGCAGCCAGCATCGAAGCTGGCGCGCGCCTCCGCCCCTCCATCGTCCGCGCCGATCGAGCTCGGCGGCGGCCTCGCCGAGAAGCCGAGCGCCATCGCCAAGTTCCGCGATGGTCGCCTCACCGACGTGGAGGTGGTGGCGGCGGACGGCACCGCCTTCCACGCTCACGCCCTGTGCATCACCTCGGGTTCTGAGTACTTTGAGCGCCTGCTGGCCGGCGAGCGGTGGGCGGACACCGCCGGTCGGCCGCTATCGCTGCCCGAGGTCCCGAAGCAAGGGCTCGCCGCATGCCTCGAGTTCATCTACACGGGGAGCTGCGCAGTCGCCGATGAGGCAGAGCTGATTGTCGTGCTCCAGGCGGCGGCCTATCTGCAGATTCCACCGCTCGTGGACGCCGCGGCCAAGGCGATGAGTGCACACCTGAGCGCGACCACTGCCCTCGCCTTTTGGGCCGTCGCCGACCGGCAGGGTCTGAGCCAGCTCGCGGCCGACGCGGTGTCAGCAGCGGCTCGCCACTTTGAGCAGATCGCAGCGACGCCCGCGTGGCTGAGCACGCCGGCAGAGACCGTGCGTGCGCTGCTCGCCTCCGACCGGCTCAAGGTGGCTGGTGAAGAGGCTGTGTACTCGGCAGCGGTCACGTGGCTGCACGCCCAGGCGCCTCCACCCGCCGAGGACGACGCGCTGGCACTGCTTCGGCTGGTGCGCTTCCCGCTGCTGAGTCGCGAGTTTGTGCAAGAGACGGTGCACAACGAGCCGCTGTTGAGGACGGTTGCTGGCAGGCAGATGCTGAGCAATTCTGTCTTCGACGCCCTGCACGGCGACTCGGTGCCTCGTCGTATGGGCTTCGAGAAGCTCTACTGTGTGGGTGGGGCGACGAGGGAGGGAAAGGGCGATCCTACGTTTCGCCGATACGACTTCGTGACGGGTCGGTGGGAGGCGCTGGCATCCATGGCCATGGCTGATTGGGGCGGAGTGGCGGCGGTGCTCGGCGGCCAACTTTACTCAATGGACAATTCAGCCGATAACGACATGCCCGTGCCCGCCGCTGTTGAGCGGTACGATCCGGCGACGAACACCTGGGAGGTAGTCGCACGGATGTCTGTGGCACGAATTTCCCCAGCGGCGGCGGTTGTCAGCGGCAAGCTGTACATGGTGGGTGGTCGTAACGACGGCTACGATCACATCAGCTCCGTCGAGCGGTACGATCCGGAGGCGAATGCCTGGGAGGCAGTCGCCCCGATGTCCACGGGACGCCGGGCCGTGGCGTAGACCGCCGCGCGCATTTCGTCACCCGGACGTCGCGACACCACTCGCGCTCGTACACCTCGTACACGCTACACCTCGTACACCTCGTACGCCTCGTACGCCTCGCACGCGCATGCCCTCACCCCCCCACCCCCCCTTTTCGCAGATGCTCACCACGGCAAGGCACCACCACGCGCGTCGGCGGGCGATGTAGCCTCGCCCCACGCGACACAAAGCGCGCGCACATAAACACCCACTCAAATGGATAACAACGCATACTGAAGGCCAGCCACCGCTCCGACGCCCCCCTCGATGAGCGCCATGCCGGCCACTGTCACCCACGCATCCGACTCGGGATCGTACCGCTCGACCGAGCTGAGATAATCGCAATCTTCCGCCCATCCACCCATCACGTGCAGCACGCCGTCGACCACCACCGCCGTTGGATAGCGACGTGCCGTGGACATCGAGGCCACCTCCTCCCACTCCTTCGTCGACGGATCGTACCGCGCGACCGAGCTTAGCTCCCCATCGTCTCCGTCTTCCTCCGCGCCGCCCATCACATACAGTTTGCCTTCGAGGACCGCCGCAGCCGAAGCGTATATCTTCCCTATTGGATGCGGTGCGACCACCTCCCAGGCATTCGACTGCGGATCGTACCGCTCGGCAGAGCTGCGCCCATCTGTACTATGTTTCTCCGCCCCGCCCACCACGTAGAGCTTCCCGTCAATTGCCGCCGCCACCGCCCAGCGCCCGCTCCCGATACGGATCAGCGAGGTCTTCGTGCGCTCCCGATCCCGACAAATATTAACCACGACTATTGATAATCTCGTTTCTCTCGTTAAGGCCCCACCACGCTCGAATGGTACCACACGCACAAACTGGTGACACTCACACACTGACACGCGATCTCACTCTCTAAAATGGTTTACGACCGGTAGATTGACTGACGAAACTCAGTGACTTGCCTAACCTCGCTCTCGCACATGTACCCACATGACACACACATACACACACACGCACTCAGACTCACGAATGTTCTCACCTTTGAGATGTTCTCGGGCGTCGCGAGCCCTCCCGGCGATGTTCGCGAGGGCTGTCTTCACGCGATTCGGTGGGGCTTGATCGCCGCGGCAGAGGGGCGAGGTTGGCACTCGCGGAGTCATCGACGCGCCGCAGCGCTTCACGGACGTGTCACGCTTGGGCCTGCCGCCGCCTCGTGGCGGCCGGGCAGAACCGCGAAGAGCGAGGTCGGAAGCTGCGGCGCCGAGCCGGGCTTGGAAGCCGTGCACCACTTACGCACGAACTCGTCGACGTCGACGACGGTCGCGCCCTCGGTGGGCGTTCGGAAGATTGCGTACGCCGCGAGGTGCTCGCCCCCCGACGTTTCGGCGTCCCACCGTGGCAGCCGTGGCTTCTGGGCGCCGAGCTTGATGGGGCGCCAGCATCGCCAGATGACGTCGCACAGCAGCGTCTCGAGCGCGCCTCCGGTGAACAGGCCCGAGGCGAGCTCGGCGCACATGGTCTTCAGCCCACGCAGGGCGGGGGTCGCGCTCGCGCATTCGAAGACCGCCGCCTCGAGCGGCCGGCGCCCGTCCGAGCCGGCGGTCTCGAGCTGCACCTTGAGCGCGGCCATGAAGGCGCCCTCGTCGACCACGGACCAGTCGAGGCCCAGCACCGACGCGCCACCGGGCGTAGGATCGTCTGCGGCCCAACCTCGCACACGAGCTCGACCGCGAGCGCCGCCATATTCTCCATGGAAGTGGGCGGTGGTGGCGGCGCGGCCGAGGCGCTGCTGGCGCCGTCGCTGCCCGAGCCCTCGCTGCCGCCACCGCCACCGCCGACGCTGCTGCCGCCGATGACGACGCCGCCGCCGCCGCCGCCGCCGCCGCCGCCGCCGCCGCTGCCGCTGCCGCCGCCGCCGCCATCGCCAAGCGCCTCGCCGCCGCCGCCGCTTCGCATGACGGCGAGGCGCTTGGCGGCACGCTCGCGCAGGCCCGACACACCCTTGTGTCCCAAGAGGTCGAGGTCGTGCTTGCTCTGATAGCGTGTCTCGCCGTGGTGCTTCGACTGCAGCTGCTTCCACAAGCCCGCCTTGCGCAGGGCCGGGATCTGCGTCTCGCGGTGCCGCAGCACCGCGCACTTGAGGAGCGCGAGTCCGAATGCGCGATTCTGCGGCTCGACGTGTTGGAGCGCGGGCATATCCGCGTACACGGCCTGCAGGAGGCGCGCCGTCTCGCCGTTCTTGTAGAAGATGGCCACGTCGCGCCAGTCTGCGCTCGTCGCGCCGTGCAGCTGCGAGCGGGCGCGGAAGAATGCCAGGGTGCCGTCGCGAGCCGCCGGGATCTTGACGATGTGGTGCGCGCGCTCCGCCTCTGGCGCGGCGATGGCGGCCATGTAGTCGACTGGCGCCTTGCCCCGCGCGCCGCCCGGCTTCGTCGCGCGTCCGAGCACGGCATTGGCGCCGTCGTTGCTGCCATCCTCGCCCTCCCCTTGGCGCGCCCCCGAGCTGCGCGACACCGTCGCGGCGAGGCCGTCCCAGAGGTGGGTGTCCGAGTAGTGATCGGAGCGGTCCGGGTGCGGATCCATCATTCTCCTTTTCGAGAGTATGAAGAGCCGGGCCTCCTCTTCCGTCTTGAAGCCTAGCTCCTGGTACGTGGCCCCCTTTGCCAAGCGGGTATCGAGGTCGTCGATGAGCGCCCGCTGCGGATTGATGGGCCGACGCTGGCGCCGCGGCGGCCCGCCGAGCCCCGCAGCCGGCCGTTGGGCGGCCGAGTCCTGAGAGCGGCGGCGGCGGCGGCGTCGAGGGACAGGGACGGCAGCACGGCCGCCGGTGGCGCTGCTGGCACCGTCACCGCCCCTGGCGGCGACGTCCTCCTCGTCCTCCTCCTCCGACTCCTCCTCCTCCTCCTCCTCACTCCCCTCTTCCTCGTCGTCACCCGCCTCCCCCGCCTCGCCGCCGTCGCCCGCGGTTAGCCCGTCGGCGGCCCGTCGCACCTCCTCGCGCACGCCACGGGAGATGAAGGTGCCCGAGGTGAACGACGTGCCTCGGAACTGCCCCGCCTCGAGCATCCAGGAAGCACTCATGCTCTGCCGCGTTCCAAAGATGGAGCGAAAAACAATCTCGACCACCGTGAGCGTCTCCACCTGTGCCGCCTCGAAGGCGGCGTCTTCGCCCTGCATGCCCGTGGAGGCGTCCTTGGCCGCACTCTCGAGCAGCTGGTTGCGCTTCTTGAATTCCTTGGACTTGGACGTGCCGCCGTGCTTGGCCGCGTGGCTCTCGAGCGACTCGAGCGTTCGCAGCTCGCCGAGCACGGCCTCACCCCAGGCGAGGGTCTCTGCGCTGTGGGGCGCTGCCACCTGCATCCGCTCGAGCACCGCCGCGGCGGTGACCCCCTCGAGGCTGTCGGCGAGGAGGAGTTGGCCGGCGTCGACCATGGCCGCCAGCTCGACCCCGTCGCCCTCCTTGACGTACGAGCCGTTGTTGGCGCTCAAGGCGCCGAGGCGCTCGTAGAGCATCTTTGAACGAGAGGCCTCCCAAATCGGCCAGCGCTCGCGTCCCACGTCGAGCACGCGGAGGCATCGACGCGCCTGCGCCTGGCACGCTGCGGGGGAGTCGTCGCCGCCGTGGGCCCTGCGCTCCTTGCGCGCGTCGTCGAGGACCTTGTCGAGGCACCCCTCGGCGCCCAGTGCCGTGCGCCGCTCGCGGAGCTCGTTCAGGAAGTCTGGGTCTGCGGCCAGGCGGTGAAGGTAGTTGCCCACCTGCTCCAATGAGAGCGAGAGGACCACGTCCTCCGCCTCCTCTGGGCAGGACGCGCCGATCAGCGCCGCGATCTGGCGCAGCGTCTCGAGCTTCGAGTCGAGTTTGCTCTGCGGCCAATACGGGCGGACCTCGCCGCAGGAGCGGCGAAACTTGCGGATCTCGGCGACTAGCGTGTCCTGGCCGCCGTCCGTGGCCTCCGCCCGGTGGCTGGCGGCGCGCATCATCAAGATACGGTTCACCTCTGCGCGCTTCTCCCGCAGCGCCTCCACGCGCCTCGCATCGGGATGGTGTTGCATCGTCGAGCAACCGACGATGTCGCCCTCGTCGGTGACCAACTCGCGCGCGCGCTCATAAAGGCCCTCGAGCTGAACGCGGACCTCGCGCAGCCGCGCATCGTCGAGCGCGTGCAGCATTTCGTGAGTGAGGTTACGCAAGAACACGTCTTCGCGCCGCTCATCGTCATCCTCGTCGTCGACCTCGTCCTCGTCGTCGTCGTCATCCGGGGTCTCCGAATCATACTCGCACGCGCTCCCGGAGTCGTCGTACAAGTCGCCGTCGGAGCTCCCCTCGTCGTACAGCTCGGCGTGGTGCGCTTTGTCGAGCGCGCCGAGTTTGAGCATCGCCCTAAGGGTCTTGTTGTACTCCCTGGGGGACAGCATAGATCCGAAGCGTTGGGGCTCTCGTGTGTGTCGGCGCGCTCGCTGAGTCGCTTCAAGGTTGGGCGTCGGTGCCGGCGAAGTGCATGGGGACGGGGATGGGCACGGGGACGGGGAGGGGCACGGAGAGCAAGAAGGGGATGTAGCAAGAGGCGAAGATGGGGGCGACCTCGATGAGGGTGAGGGGGACCGCGACGAAGAGGGGGGCAAGGCCTCCGATGAAGAGGATGACGAAATGTCCGAAGGTGAAGAAGGCGAGGAGGAGGACGACGACCCCCCTGAAGCCGATGACAAACGTGAAGCTGCTCGGGATGCAGTCGAGGGTGGTGATCGCGATCGAGAGCGCGATCGAGACTTCGAACGGGGTTGACGACCACCAACCCTTGCATCGAGCGCCGGCGCAGCAGCGTGCGCGCGATGCGTTGCCTTTGCGCAGGCAGCGGATTCTCCAGCTAGGGCAACGCCTCGCTTTGCATTCTGCAGAAACCTCTCCATACGCGCCTTGGTTTGCTCCAGGCCAGCACGCAAGCCAGCAATTCGCTTCAACAGGTCGACGGGCAAGCCGCCCGGCGGATGCCGCTCCGCTTCACGCACCCTCTTCAACAAGGAGGGTGCGGCAGGCGCTGGCGAGGGTGGGGCATCTTCCGCGTCAGCGACTGTCGTTCGTGCTCCTGTTGCAGCAGCTGCTGCTGCTTCTGCTGCTGCTGACGTTGCGCGTGATGCTGCTGCTGCTGCTGCCGAACCGCCACCGCGGCTGCCCGCCACCACCCTCGCAAGCGGCATCGTCGGATTTCGCGACTCGTCTGCCGAAAAGTCTAAAGTGCGCGTTTTGCAAACTTACATGTAGCAAACTTACCCAACGGGATGGGTGGGAAACCACGGATCTGGAGAATCGATTTGGAAAAGATTTGTATCATACATAATTAAGACGTTATAACGGCAGATACTACGCACCCAGGTTCGTACGTAGCCGCGTCGTGGCGAGCAGTTGTGAACTAAGTTGTAGCGGGAAACATGAAGGCGAACCTCGGGTATCCCCCACGCTTAACCCCGTGACCAGTCGAGCCGTAGAACGTAATTTTTAACGACTCGACTCCCAAAGAATACCCCTCATCGATGAAACCGAGCGCGTCAGAGCCCCCGGGTCGGCGGTGCCCAGGCCCACGCAGGCGCCATCTCGGATCTCCGTCGGCCCGACACCGGGGACGAGGCGGCGGCACGGCTTTGTGTGGGGCTTGTTTTTTACCGATATCGCGTATCCGGGATTCATGTCGTATCGAGTCTTCCAAACTCCCTCGCCGGTCCCTCGCCCTCAACCCCCAGCACACGTCTATGCAGCTATGCATTTGCACGCGACAAGGCGCGCCCCGAGAAGCACCTCGACCGTGGCCCGCTCGTCGGAGGCGTCCTCCCCCGTGATCCACTGCACCGTCTCGCGCAGCCCGTTGGCCTCCAAGAGCCCGACCATCCACGTGCAGCGCGAGCTCTCTCCGCCCCGACGACGTGCCCCCCGCCCATACTCGCGCGCCAATCCGTAGAGGAACGTGCCGTGGGCCCCACCCCCCCAATGCAGCAGGGGAGTCCCCTCCCGCATCGCATCTTGGGCGGCGGCCTTGGCCTCGTCCGCGGTCATCCGAGCTCCGAGGCGCCCCGCATACGCGCACGCGAGGAGCCAGACCTGCCAGTCCGTGCGCAGCTCTCGGACCACGCGCGCGCCCAGGCCTTCGAGCCGCCGCACCGCGTCGGCCGCCAGCACCTCGGCCTCTGCTCTGGCCCACGCGCGCTGGAGGGCGCGCGCCTCTACCCGGCGCTCCGCCTCCGCCACCTGCTCTTCCTCATCCTCGTGCATCTCCAGCGCCGCCTCGGCGTCCGCCTGCGCTTGCTCGGCCACGAGCTGCTCGCGCTCCGTGTCGGCGCGGCCGACTTCGAGCGCGGCGGCCAATTCCACGGCTCGACGAGCCCGCAGGTCGGCGACTGCAACCTCCTCGCACGGCTTGCGGCCGCGGTCACTGGCGTCGAAGCCGCGCCGCAGCCAGACCACCTCGGCTCGGCAGCTCGGACACCGACCCCTGAGGCGCGTGTCGGCCACGTCGGCCAACGTCGCCATGCTCCGCTTGGCGCATTCCCAGCAATAAAGCTCGTGGCGGCAGGCGCGCACCCACGTCTCCCCGATGCGGGAGGGCTTCTGGCCCCAGAAGCTGGCCCGGCCTCGAGGCTCGAGGTCGGTGTAGCAGACGACGCAGGCGCTCTCGGTGATGATTGTGTCCGCCGTGGAGGTGTTGGGGCGGAAGGCGCCGTCCACGCCGCGCACGCGCTTCGTGGCTGAAATCGCGCCCGTGGCTCCGCTGCACGTCGAGCCCCCAGCTGAGCCGCCTTTGGCCGAGTTGGCCTCGTGCCGAAAGCCGAGATCGACGTCGCCGCTCGAGGAGGGGCCAGCCCTGTCGCGGTCTCCCATTTTTGTTTCGGCGATTTCTGCGAAGCGTCGTTTCGAGCAGTGGGTCAACCAGGAGTTTCTATGGGTGCGTGTGTTTTATATGCCGCATGTGGCATATGATTCGCCAACTCTTCACTCTAGGATACGCGGCCGTGAGTAAGCGTCACTCACTCACTCGCACACTCGGTCACTCACTCACTCGCTCACGCTCTCTCTCACTCACGCACGCACGCACTCACGCTCTCACTCATACGTCGCCCGTTGTATAACGCTGATCCCGAATCTCCTCCCCCTGCCCCCTTCACGGGGGCACGCCGTCGCACGCGCACGCGCGGATCAGCGCGCCCAAGGCGTGCCGGACCTGGCCGACTGCAAACGAGCGGCCCAGGAGCCCCGCCCGGAGCTGTTCGCCGCCGCCGGCCGCATCGACCTCGTAAAAGGGCTGCCCGAGGGCCTTGGCCAGTTCGGCCACGAGGAGGCCGCGCACGTCGGTGCCGCTCGCCGAGCAGAGCACCAGCTCGCGGCCGCGATTGCGACGGCTGTGCGCGCGCGCCGTCGCCACCGTCTCCCCGTGCGCGGAGAGGGTGCCGCCTATGATGCAGCCCGCCTTGTCGGCGAGCGCGACCGCCCTCGGATTCAGAACGTCTTGCAGGCATATATTAGGGGTGTCCTCTGGCACGCGTGCAAAGGCGAAGTTGGTGACGAGGGAGCGCGGACGGCGTGCGGCTTCGAAGATGGCGCCCTCGGACTCGAGCACCGGCAGGCCGTCGAAGGCCGATCGCAGCGCGTGCCGATCGCGCGTCGAGGCCGGGACCACGTTCTCGTAAAAGAGAGCCAGGGGCACCCCGTCGTTGCCGGCCGCCAGCAGCGTTCGGAAGAGGGTGGCAAAGTCGTACAAGAGGCGCGAGTGCTCGGCCTGCATGCCCAGCTGCGACGCGCGCTCGTTGCAGCCAGAGATGTCGTCGCACGGCGTGCTGCCCGCCAAGAGGTGGACCGGCCACGCATCGCAGCCGCGCAGCTGCGCCACCGACAGGGCCGTGGCATCGGCCACGAAGCGCAACGCGTCGGGGGCGAGGTGCGGGCGCGCCGCGTAATCGGCGCCGCCATAGTGGGCGCGGCACACGCGCCGCGCGTGCTCGTCGCACTCCACCGACACGTAGCGCCGGACGCGCACGCCGGCGCCGAGCAGGATGGCGAGCAGGGTGCCCTTGCCGTCGCAGACGGAAACGACCGTGAGCCCGTTGCGCCTCTCGCCATCCCGTGCGAGGCGGGCGAGCGCCTCCGCATCCAGAGTCAGGCTCGAGGCCCGCTGCGCCGCATTGGCCACCTCGATGCGTTCGTTGAGCGCCAACAGTTCCGCGGCGTGGTCAAAGGGTCGCACATCCTCCGGTGCGAGCGCCAGGTGCTGCAGCCGCCCGTCCAATCGCACCGCACGGCACGCCCCACACGCGTGCATCGACCACGCCGGCGTCTTGGGCGGGCCGCTGACGGCGCAGTGGAAGCAGCTCCAGCGGGCGCTCGCGCCGCCGAGCGCCGACCGCCGCGAGACGGGCGGCATGTGGCACCGTGGATGCCACTCCTGACGGCAGGAATCGCAGCACAGCACGTAGGAACTGGCCTCCCCGGCATTATCCGGAGGATCCGGGTGCGGATCGTCGCGGCCGTGGCACCCGGGGCAGATTGTGCAGTCGAAGCGCCGCGTGCGCGCCGCGAGCAGCCCTTCCGCCCCGTGCAGGAGGAAGAGGCAGCGCTCACAAAGGCTGCCGCCGCACGTCCAGCACCCGTGGACGGCGCCGCCGGTGAGCCCGCACGCCACGCAGTGCTGTTCGAGGAGCTCGGAATCGACAGTGCGCACGTGGCGCTGGTACCGATGGGCGCACGCGTCGCATAGCACGTGCCCCCTCAGCTTGGGGTGCGGTCGCGTCGCTTCGGCGGCGGGGTTGCAGCACACGAAGCAACACGCGCCTCCCGGGCCTCCCCTGGGTCCGCCCTCGCAACTGCCGGCCGCGTCGGCAGTGGCGAGGAGCGCCAATGTCTTGCCGGTGGCCGAATGCGTGAAATCGGCATCCACGGCGGCGATTGGCGTGCGATCTTGGTCGGTGGTGGCATCATTGGCGGCGGTGACCGCAGGTGCCGGCCATCGGACGACTCGGTGCCGCGCCGCAGCGAGGGCGCCAGCGAGCAGCGCGGGCGTGTGGGCGGTGCCAAGGGGTTGGCTCCACGCGCCACCGGGGGGCACATGCCACCAGCGCCTCGATGGCCTCCAGTGGATCGGAGGGACCCGAGACAGGAGGCTGATGCCCGCGTCCACGATCCCCGTCAAGCCCTTTTCGTCGAGAATGGACACGTAGAGCGCCAGGGATGGGCGGTTTGGAACCCAGCCCGCACGAGCCATAGTCTCGTGCAAGCCGGCGAGCTCGTAGAGGGCGGCCGCGAACTGGGGCGGCCACGCGCGTCCGCTCGACGCAACCGCGCACAAGGTCGGCGCAATGTGGGACGAAGCCGAAGCGTCCACGGCAGCGGCGAGGGTGGGAGTGGCGAGGGTGGCGGCGGTGACGGCAAGGGTGGTGGCGGCGGCGACAGCGGCAGCCGCGGCCTTGAGTGCCGCAGCCGCGGCCTTCGACGCCCCTCGAGCCTTGGCGCACGCCTCCACGATTTGCGCGCTGCTTGGGGTTCGGCGCCAGTGGCTACCCAGTGCCCACTCGTCTTCGGCAATGTCGATCCATGCTTCCTTGTCGGCGTGATGGGGCGGCATCGCGTCGAACCTCACGAGCATCTCGGCGCCGTCGCGGCGCAGGCACACGACAGCGCCGCGCCACGCAGCAACCTGGCCTCCATTTTCATACCAAACGGTGAGTTTATCGCCCACGATGGGGTCCGGAACGCGAGGTCGGTCCGTGGCTCGGAGCCTCATCTTGATATCCGTTCCTGGTTGAGGGGATCCCGAGGGCACTATAGGTCGCGAAGCGTGCATTGCTCTGCTCCGTGTGGCGACGTACCAGCCGCCTCCGTTCCGAGCGGCCATGCTGGACGGGGACGGGCACGGAGAGGAAGAAGGGGACGCGGCGCAGGGCAAAGGGGGAGGCGCTCCCGATGAGGGCGATGGAGTCGAGGAGGGGAATCTCGACGAGGAGGAGGGGTGCGAGGACGCCACCGAACATGAGGAGGACGAGGTCGAGGAACATGGCGAAGATGCCGACCCGGAAGCCGGTGGCGAACGAGAGGCTGCTCGAGATGCGACAGAGGCAGGAGTCCGCGCGGTAGGAGAGCGCGATCGGCGCCTCGAATGAGGCCGCCGACCATCCGTCCCTCGCCTGAGCGCACCGTGAGCGCGAGTCGCCACTGCCGGTGCCACATCTCCGGCTCGGGCAACGGCCCGCTTCGCACCCCGCAGGAACCTCGCCAATTTCGCCTTGGTTTGCTGCACGACAGCTGATAGCTTCCGCGACTCGACGTGCCAGGCGGGCCTATCGCCCGACGGATGCCGCGCCGCCTTTCGCGCCTTCACCATCTGCGCGTACGAGTGTTGCTCGAAATGCGAAGCACGTTCACGTTCACGAGAAATCGAGCCCAAAAAGGGCAAGGATCTCGCACGTTCCCTCATACTGCTGGGGGGGGTGCAATTCCTATTCGAGTGCCCCCATTTCGGAACTTTGCGCTCGTCCACCAAACGCATTCCGTACCCACGCGCCCAAAGCATTTCCGCGACGCGAGAGTGTCCTCACGGCACGCGGGCGGCTCTGAAACGACCAGTCGGTTCTATGCCCCGCAATGACCGTTCCGAGGACCGTATGATCTATACGTAATCGCTACACAATACTCCCTAATCAATTAATTAACACGCTCTCGGTGTATACCTTCCGTCGAGCTCGGAGACCGTATACACGCTGCTCGCTTGTCGCTGGTCGTCCCCGCCCGAAACGCGCCAACGCGCGCAGTCTGCGCACCCACGCACTGACCAAGAGACAAACTAAGAGACAGCCGCGCGATGACAAGCTCGCCGCTCTACAGGAGCCGGCGGCCCTAGACACCAGGGGAAGCCTTGCCTTGCTTTCGGCGGCGACGGAAGAAGAAGGCAATCTTGAAGTGCTCGCGCGCAGACCTCGGCTCAACCGATTCGTGGAAGAGCCCCGCGCGGAAGCAGCCGCTATCGCCGGCCGTCGGGCCGTACTTGAAGTGGCGCGGCGCGCCCACGACGCGCATCGACGACGCCGCCTCGCCCGCCTCGTCGGACGTGAGCTTCACGATGACGGAGTACTTGATGAAATCGTACACCTCGTCGTCTCGATGGATGGCAAAGCTCGTCGAACTCTTGGTCAGGGGCCCTTGGCGTAAGCCGTGGGCCTCGAAGAGCTTGACCCTGGTCCCGAACCTCGCCTTCAGCCACCTGACCATATGCCGCTCCATGGCGCGGAAGCCGGGCAGGCAGTCGCGCACCAGCGGCAGCACATCCGTCGTCATCAAGAGGGTGTTCAAGAGCTGCCGCTGCTTGTTGATTGGTGACTGCGTCGTGGTGTAGGTGTTGTAGCCCCCCAGCGGCATGCACGACAGGCCCCAGTCGTACCGCATCGGGAGTTGGCCGTCCTTCCAGAACTTGGTCAAGTAGGCCGCGCACGCGCGTGCGGCTTCCTCGCCCACGTTCAAGCTCCTGACGCCGCTCCTCCTGACGCTGCTCCTCTTGACGCTCGGACAGACAGCGGCATCGCTCGGCGCGTCCGCAGCTGCCGATTGGCGAAGGAGGGGCTCGAGCTCTCGATTGAAGGTCGTCATGGCCTTAGCGTCCTCGTCGTCCTCGTCGTCCTCGTCTTCCTCGTTGTCGTCCTCGTCGTCGTCCTCGTCGTCGTCCTCGTCGTCGTCCTCGTCGTCGTCCTCGTCGTCCTCCTCGCCCTCCTCCTCCTCCTCCTCGCCCTCCTCCTCCTCCTCCTCCTCCTCCTCGTCCTCGTCCTCCTCCTCCTCCTCGTCCTCCTCCTCACCCTCCTCCTGCTCCTCCTCGTCTTCCTCCTCCTCCTCCTCGTCTTCCTCTTCCCCGTCCTCGTCGTCCTCTTCCCCGTCCTCGTCGTCCTCGGCGTCCTCGTCGCATTCATCCTCGACGTCGCCAGCGACGTCGCTGTGGCGGGCCTTCCTCTGGCGTTGCATCTCCGCTTCGTTGGCCATCGCCCTGCGTATCCATCCCTCCACCGCCGGTCTGACGGCGGCCGCGGCCCTGGCCCTGGAGGCCAATTTCTTTATCACCACGCCCACCCTCGACCTCGACGTTGGCCTCGGCGTCGGCTTTGGCGTCGGCCTCGGCGTCGGCTTTCGCGCCGGCTTCGGCGCCGGCTTTCCAATCGGCGGCGGCTTCCGCAGCTGGGCCGGTCTCTTGGGAGGAGCTTGTCTCGTGGGTTCCGGGATCCTCGGATCCAGGAAGCGCCAGCGCAGCCGGACAAAATAGAGAGATTCCCATTGCACGGTCCCGTCATCGTAAACGACTTGATGAACCCCGTCCGCAGGATCGTACGCCCCCACCGTGCCGTCGTACCAGAGCTTGTCACCCTTCCAGTACACTGCCACGCGCCGGCCGACGATCTCGGCTCCATGGCCGTATGTAAGCTCGCACAGGCTTCTTGAGATCCCCAGCTTGCAACACCCTGCCGGTTGGTGGAAGACCGAGGCTACCTCGGCCTCACTAGGCGTGCGCACAGACGCCGCAGATGAATCCGCTGCCGCTGCTCCCGTCGCCGCGGGCTCTGCGTGATACTGCAGCCGAGGCAGCCGACCCGCCGACGAACCCACCGTCGCCGCTTTGGTCGCCACGGACCCCGGCGGTGGCTGCTGCTGCAACGGCAGCTGCGGATCAAGGGGCGGTGGCGGCGGCGCGTTCCATGCACTCGTGCCAGCGGGATTGGCTGCGGCCGCGACGGCGGTCGCTGGCTGAGAAGCGCTCGTGGGTTTCTTAGCTGCCACGAAGCCTTTGCTCACCTTCACGTACTTCTCGATCTCACGGATTGCACTCTGGACGATCTGGAAGGCCTTGGTCGAGAGCTCGAGGCCACCCGTCTTGTCAGGATGAATTTCCACCCTGAGCTTCGCGAACTGCTTCTTGACGACCTCTGCCGACGTTGGCAAGGGTTCCTGGAGCCCAAGGACCATGACGCACTTCTGCCGGACGGTCAAATCCTCACGCTCCCACGCTTCGACGATGAATTCCATCTTTGCGATCGTGTCGGCCGAGGCCATGGTGTGGCTTTCTTGCGACGCTCCACGACGAAGTGAAAAGCCAAAATGTTTGTGAAGTCAAATCAAGTCAAGTCAAGCCAAGTCAGGTCAAGTCAAATCGCGAAAGGATCGATGGGCATTGAATCGGCACATCGATCGCGGCGGTCGCAGCGAACTGCTCAGCTCTCAGGTCGGATGAAGCTGGTCGACTCGGGTATTGAGGACCGGGTCCGATAGACCGTGGTAACTTAATAATTTGAATGACTGAGTCTGACTTATCACCTGATCGCGAATCGCGACTCCGCCTCTCGCTCTGCGCCCTCGTGCTCACCAGGATCGACAACTTCGTCACTGGCGGCTAACAGCTTGGACTCAGGCTGCTGCGCCCAAAAGGATAGGCTCAGGCTGCGCTCGCCCGACGGCGTGCGCACATCGTGCCACCAGCCGCAGGGCAGGTACAGCGCGTCACCCGCGCGCAGCTCCACGTGCAGTGCGAGCGCCGACGCCTCAGCCAGGAGCGGGAACGCGGCGTGCGCCTCGGCCGACAGAACATCGTCGACTTGGCTGAAGAGTGAGCTGCCGCCGCCGCCCGCATAGAGCAGCGGCGTGTGCGCCGGATGCCAGAGTGCGATGCGCTTGCGCCCACGCACGAGGCACAGCACGTTCTCAAGGCAGTCGAAGTGCAGCGGCGAGCGCGCTCCACAGCCGATGTACATGGATGGTGCGTTGCGCCAGATCGGGCCGAGGGCCTCGAGGCACGCGGGCGCCGGCCGCGTCTCGGCAAAGAGCGCGGGCAGGTGCGTGCGCAGCCGCAGCTGCGCCGCGTAGACGGGTGCGTTCGAGCCGTGCGCCTCTGCATCCGCGAGCACGTCGAGCAGGTCGCCCAGCGGGACCATGCTTGGCTCCGTGGCGTACATGCCTGTGCGAGATGGATCGCCAACGCGGCCATCTGGCGCCTCGACGGAACGCACGGGTACGCTCGCCGTCGCGCACGTCGCCCGCAAATGCGCGTCGTCCCACAAGCGCACGGGCGCCCACTCTGCCAGCACCTTGCGCAGCACGCAGGGATGATTGCGCTCAACGTACGGCCGCAAGACGGTGGCCAATTCATCCTCGGACGGCTGGAGCTCATCGAGCGCGGTCGGTGGCTTGGACGGTGCGGTCTCAAAGTGCTTAGGCGCGAGTCCCGCCGCTTGAAGCAACGATCGCGGCGAGAGCGTCGGAAACTCGGCCTTGGTTTCCATCAAAAGAAACTCATGTGCACCACAACACCGGTTTCGCGTCAGTCGTGTTAACGTTCACACCCTCACGTACGCGTACGAACGTACTTCCGCCGGGAATGAGCTTCGTGAATGCGCGCGAGTGCATGCAGCGTGAGCACATGTATGACAAACTTATGTACATGCATGGACTCACCAGTTGTCCACGTGAGCCTCAAGGAACTCAACCGCCAGTGCGACAGTGTACTCGGCGAACGAGCCGAGCTGAACGATTGAGTTGTGCCCGGCGCAGAATGATTTGTAGTTCGACCTTTCCGCAGTGAAGTACGCGCCGCCACGCGGGTCGGCCGTTGCCGTCGAGGCTGGCTGCGGTGGCGTCGTCCCAACCGGTACCGGTGCGAGCTTCACGGCCGCTGCCGGTGCGGGCTTGGCGGCTGCGCGCTCAGCCGCCTCCGCCGCTCGCGCGCGCTCAGCCTCCGCCGCCTTCGCCGCCGCCTTCGCCGCCGCCTCCGCCCTCGCACGCTCCGCCTCCGCCCAAAGGCCCGCCTTCGACGCCGCCGCCTTCGCCGCCTCCGCCTTAGCCGCCGTCGCCCTCGCCTCCGCCACCGCCCTCGCGCGCTCAGCCTCCGCCGCCTTCGCCGCCTCCGCATGCGCAGCCGCCGCCTTCGCCTTCGCCGCCTTCGCCTCCGGCTCCGCCCTCGCGCGCTCAGCCTCAGCCGCCTTCGCCTTCGCCCCCTCCACCGCCGAGGTCTTGCCACGCAACGCCTCCGCTGCCGGTATGGCAGCCAGTGCAGGCGTCACGGCTGCCGGTGCGGGTTTGGCATCCGCTGAAGGTGCAAGCTTCGCGGCCGGTGCGGATTTGGCAGCCGCTGCCGGTGCGGGTTTGGAGATCGTTGCCGGTGCGGGTTTGGAGGTCGTTGCCTGTGCGGGTTTCGCCCTCAAGCTCGACCACGTAGCGTTGGAAACCCCCGTCGATGCCAGTGCCGCGTCCACCTTCTGGCACGCGAGGATGCAGACTGTGTGCATGAAGGCAGGATTGGCCACGCATTCGCCTGCCGCCGCCCACGTGGCGCAAGCCTGGGCTGGCCGAGGCCCACTAGGCGCTGACGCCGCCGCCGCGTTCGCCGCCGCATTCGCCGCCACGTCCGCCGCCGCGTACGCCACCGAGCCTGGAGCCGCAGCTGCCGCCGCTACCACCGCCTTGCTCCTCGAGATGGAGCTCGAGGCCGCCCGGGAGTATGCGGAGCGAAGCATGGCCACCTGATGAGGGAGGCAATCAGAGGGCATCAGAGGTCATCAGAGGCAATCAGAGGTCATCTTGAGCATGGCCACCTGATGAGGGAGGCAATCAGTTGCCATCAGATGGAAATCGTATGGCTATCAGAGGCAATCATAGATCATCAAAGGCAGATCAGAAGCAATCAGAGGCGGGCATGGCCACCTCAGCCTCGAGCTGCTCGCTGCGCTCTTGTGCCATGCGAGGCTGTGGTCGCGGCTCGTGTCCCGGCTCCTCTGAGAGCTCCAAAAAGCTCGCCATGCCGAGCCTGCGCTGGGGCTCGCGCTCATACAGCAGAGCTCGCGGCTCCTCTGAGAGCTCCAAAAAGCTCGCCATGCCTAAGTTGGGTTGCGCATTCGCGAGCTCGAGCTTGAGCTTCGCCGCCGACGCCGCCGCAGCCCCCTTGAGCTCGTAAAACTCGTGCTCCTTGAGCTCGAGCTGGGACTTGAGCTCGTTGAGCCGCTTCAGCTCGTCCAACTCTTTATTGATAGCCGCGTAACGAGCCTTTCTCTCAGCTTCTGTCGGCGTGTCGGCTGGAGGTCCATGGTACGCGCCAAAGTCCGCAGGATTGGTACGCATCTCGAGGCTCGGCGTGTCGGCTGGAGGCCCATGGTACGCGATTGGAGGCTCGGCATCCGCGACGTCCTCCGAAAGAGGAGGGCCATGGTATGCGATTGGAGGCTCGGCATCCGCGATCTCGTTCTTATCCTCAGCCGACGCCCGAGCCGCTGGGGCCTCTGGGGCCGCAGTGCTTGCTTCATACAATGCCTCATTGAGGATCTTGCGCACCATCTCTTTGGACATCTGCGCAGCTCCTGGGATCTCATCAGCTGGGATCTCATCAGCTGGGATCTCATCAGCTGGGAGTTCCTCTGCAATTGGGATCTCCTCTGCAGCTCCTGGGATCTCCTTTGCACTTGGGATCTCCCCTGCAGCTCCTGGGATCTCCTCGGCAGCTCCTGGGATCTCCTCGGCATCTCCTGGGATCTCCTTTGCATCTGAAGGTGTGGGCTTCTTCCAGGAGGAGACGCCCGTCTTGGCATTGTAATAGTACGTTCGGCCATCAGGCGCCGTGTAAGAGGCCCAGTCGGGGAAACCATCGACAGGATTGCCGCTCACGAACGGCGAAGGATTCGAGCGGACATCGCCCGAGGCTGGGATCTCCTCTGCAGCTCCTGGGATCTCCTCTGCAGTTGGGATCTTCTCCGCAGCTCCTAGGATCTCCTCTGCAGCTCCTGGGATCTCCCCTGCAGCTCCTGAGATCTCCTCTGCAGCTCCTGGGATCTCCCCTGCAGCTCCTGGGATCTCCCCTGCAGCTGGGGTGTTCACTCCTTCCGGCGCTGCGTCGAAAGGAGAGGTCTCCTCCAGAGAAGTCTCCTTTTGAGAAGTCTCATCGTCCAGAGTCTCCTCTTGGGACACCTTCTCCGATGCAAGCGGCGGTGGCGATGGCGGCGGTGGCGACGGCGGCAGTGGCGAAGGCGGAGGTGGCGATGGCGGCGGCGACGGCGGCGGCGGCGGCAATGGCGGCGACGGCGACGGCGATGGCGGCGAGGGTGGGTTGAGCGGCCCGCATGTGTCTTCGTCGGGGAGCAGGCAGCATGCACAGTTCTTGCACGGGGCAAAGGTGCACTTGAGTTCTGCTGGGGCTGTGTGTATCGAGCACCACGGCATGCATGGTGACGGCGGTGGCGATGGTGGTGGAGACGGCGGCGGCGGCGGCGATGGTGGCGACGGCAACGGCGATGGCGCGGGCGAGGGTGGTGGTGAGGGCGGCATGCATGTGCCAAGGAGGATGCAGCACTCATCACAGCTTTTGCACGGGGCAAACGTGCACTTAACCTCTGCTGGCGCTGTGTGTATCGAGCACCACGCCTCGCATGGTCGCGGGGGCGGTGAGGGTGACGGTGAGGGCGGCGGCGGCGGCGACGGCGGCGACGGCGGCGGTGGCGGCGGTGACACCAGCAGAGCTGGAAGCGGCGGCAGTAGTAGCGGCTCCATTTGCAGCGTATTCGGAGGTGGGGCATACCTCAAACGAGATGCCGGTGGCGAAGCAGGCAATGGCATGGCCTGCGAGGCAGCCGGCGGCGGCGGGCGGGCGTATACCGACGACGGCGCGTGCGAGGTAGCAGGGCGAGCGCCCACCGCCGGAGCGTCGGTGTCGCCGTCGCTGTCAGCTGTCGATCCTGGCACCAGCAGGACCTTCATGCAGACATCCTCCTTGTCGATGGAGAGCGACCACTCGCTTGCAAAGATAGTCGCAGCACACTCAGAGACGCTCGGCCCGTCATAATCATCCTGCCACGCCTGCCGCACCATCGCGCCCGCGAGCCACGTACGTTCGAGAGTGAACTTGTGCTTGTACCCGCGCAGCGCCGGCCGAGGAAGGAGCATCATGAGGTCGGGCGGCAGCGAGGACACCGTCTCTGGCTTATTGATCTGCCCCGCGTAGAAGTAGGACTGCATGCTCGCGGGCGCTAGATCGATGGCGAGATCGATGAAGCCGGCAGCAAAAGGCATGATCGGAGCCATCACGTACCGCACGATGCCCTCCGAGAACTCGAACCCCGTGGAAAGCTCGAGGTCGTCTTCGGACGAGGCCGGGATTGGGCCGCACTCGGACCCATCGAAGCTCAGCACGATGATGTTGCGGTACTTGGGAAGGTATTGCTTGCGGAACTGGAGCGCCACGAGACGTCCTCGCGAGTGGGCGGCCAGAATGGCGACGCGCGTCAGAGGATACTCGTCACCGAATTCGGCGTCGAGGATTGTCTGCACATCAGCCGCGTCGGCCTTGAAGCCAAAGTCGGCGCTCGCATTGTGCCGCGACGGGGAGGTCGACCATCCCATTCCGCGTGGGTCGTACCGGCAGGTGCGCGTAAAGTCTCGTGCCAGCCCCTCCTGAAGGAACTGGTATGTGTCCGACGTTTGGCCGAAGCCGTTGACAACGAGCGCGATCGCACCATGGCGAACCTCGCCCTCGCACCGGTATGAGAGGCACACGCCATCGGCGCCGCATGCGACCGAAGCGTCTCCTAGGTCGTGCCCGTTGATCGAGAGCGCGTACACGAGCGTCTGACTCGAGTCGTAGCACGAGACGAGCGCGAAGAGTACCGAGGGCAGTCCGATTAGCGCGAAGCACAGCCAGCACGAGCAGCGCACTGTGCACCGGGCGCAGCTCTTGAAGCACATCTCGCGGCTCTGGCAGGGGAACGTCGCCTCGACGCACGTGGTGCTCTCGAGTCCCTCGCGGTCCTGATGGCACGAGCTGCATTCGAGGTACTGCAGGTAGGCGAGAAACGTGGCAGCGAGCAGCGAAAACACCAGGTTGAAGGCGTACTCCTCGATGAAACCGGCGCTCCTTGACATCTCGACCGCTGAGGATCCCGCCTCAAGCAAGGCAGCGACGAGCCATACACAGCTGAAGAGGCGCACGATCCACGACGGGAGCACGTCGGGCTTCTTGCCGGCATGCATCCGCTGCAAGCTCGACACGATGATGCCGCACGTGACGGTGCTCACTAGGAGCCAGCCGATGCAGTTGGCCGTGCCCAGCCAGGACGCGAGGCCATACATCACGAGCAAGCCGGCGATGAGCACGGGCAGCAGCAGCGAACAGAAGAGCGTCTGGCACCTGCGCATCACGCCGCGCCCACCACGAGTGCGCAATGCGGGCCGTAGTCGCTCAGGCTTCGGCTGGGCCGTCGTGCCCGTGCGCACGGGTAAGCCGTCCATAACACCCGGCTTCGACCTTCGTGACAGCTGCCCCTTGGAGTTCAGAACGAGCTTCCCCTCGAGGGCCTTGTCCTGCTGCTTGGCGAGATGCGAGGAGTCCCTTTGTAGAGCTCGTGCCTCCAATGAGTCCTCAACCTCGTTGAAGTCGGCAAAACCATTGCCGATGAAGATGCTGAAGAAGCGGTCTTCCATGGGTGTGTGATCTCTGCCAGCTTCATCGTCGCTTGTTTCTACTGCCTCGGTCGCCTCCATCGAGGGAGCCATTGGCGCGACCCCCACAAAAGGCAAAAGCACAAAAACCTAAATTTGGATCTGATCGACTAACATGCACGCCGTCACAGGAGTTTTAGTGAAAACAGCAGTATGAATACGCCTCTCTCGCACGGGGAAACGCAAAGGCGTGGTGACAGAAATCTACATGTATTCACTTTCCCTCCATCAAACAGCCCCTTCACATGGACAACCACATTGTTCCCGGGAACGGTACTATTGTACAACAAAGTACATCGCTGAGGTTGACGAGGGTGTGCTCGCTCAGCTCCGGGCTAAACACCCGGAGCGAGGTGAGCCGGTGCCAGCAGCTATCGAGGGAGACTTCACGCGCCACCGCTTCGACCTCACCGAGCACTTTCGCAGGCTCCGCCGTTCGGCGGGTGCAGGACCTGATGGTTGCCGTAACGAGTACCGCACCGCCCGGATGCAGCACGCCATCACGGCCCAGCGGGAGGCAGCAGCGGCTCGGCGCCTCGATGTCCTCATGCTCGCTCTCCCCAGGACGGACCCTCGGAGACACGCGTGGCTGGAGGCTGGGGACGCCGCCCAGATCGCAGGCCGTTGGCTTGCCTCGCACCCTTCCGAGCGCCTCGGCTTGGTGTGCTCGTGCAGCGAGTTCAGCGAGA
>ENA-UOUZ01000525-UOUZ01000525.1-mixed-culture-metagenome-genome-assembly--contig:-NODE-525-length-26800-cov-109.815218_pt1 | contig 26800 bp, 19 predicted proteins | sample MGYA00238154_ERZ761575 | MGnify/ENA primary metagenome ERZ761575 (study PRJEB28896, sample SAMN07631632) | mixed culture metagenome | isolation source: Freshwater growth medium | place: USA...
TGACCTCTCTGATTGCCTCCCTCATCAGGCGAGGGCCACGAGGCCAGCAGGCTCTTCGCCGAGGCGCTCTGATTGCCCTTGATGGCCTCTGATGACCTCTCTGATTGCCTCCCTCATCAGGCGAGGGCCACGAGGCCAGCAGGCTCTACGCCGAGGCGCTCGAGGTGCAACGTCGATCGCTGGGCGCTGAGCATGAGGAGACACTCGTCACGGCCAATTTGCTCGGCGGTCTCCTCGAGCGGTCGGGTGAGTACGGCGAGGCTGGGGCTCTGTTCCAGGAGACGTACTTGAGGCGGCGGCGCACACTGGGTGACGAGCACGAGCTGACGCTGCAGTCGATGTCCAATCTGGCCTCCTTGCTGACGCAAACGGGCCAGTACGACGACGCGGCGCCGCTACATCGGCAGGCGCTCGACATTCGGCGGCGTAAGTTGGGTGAGGATCACGAGCACACGCTCGTCTCGAAGAGCAACCTGGCCGTGTTGCTGCAGCTGACTGGGCGGCCGGAGGGCGCGGCGCAACTGCTCGAGGAGGTGCTCGAGGGGCAGCGACGAGCTGGTGGCGAAGAGGATGAGGCGACGCTGGTAACCATGGCGAATCTCGCGATCCTGAAGCAGGCCCTAGGGCGCCATCAGGAGGCCGAGGAGCTCCTTCGCGCGCTGATCCGCATGCGCCGGCGGGGGTTGGGATCCGAGCACCCGGACACGCTCACCTCGATGCATGATCTTGCCTTCCTGCTGAGCCAGACGAGCCGCTCCGCCGAGTCCGAACGGCTCTGTAGGCGAGTGCTCGATGCGCGTCGGCGCACTCTCGGCCACGAGCACGAGCAGACGCTGCTCTCCGCCATCCACCTTGGCAAGCTGCTCGAAGACAAGAGCCACTTTGACGAAGCCGAGGCACTCTTCTCCGAGGTAGTCGTTGCGCGAAGGCGTGCGCTGGGTGAGCAGCACGAGGCGACCCTGCTGGGCATGAACTGCCTCTCAGCGCTCCTTGCGCGGATGGATCGAAAGGAAGAAGCCGAGCTCCTTTACCGCAAAATCCTCACCATCAGGCAACAGACGCTTGGAGAGACACATCCGCACACGCTGCGCACGATGGTCAGCCTGGGACACTTCCGTGCGTCTCAGGGCGAGACGCAGGAAGCCGCGGGCAATTGGGCTCAAGCCAGCTCGGCCTATCGCGAGGCGGCTGCGCTCTGTGCGCCCAAGTACGGTGATTCCGCTCCCTTCATCAAGCGCCTTCGAGAGGCGGCCGATAGGTTGGCCGAGACGCGCTGCATGCAAAACATGGCAGGTAGCGGGCCGCGTAGCGGCGTAGCGAAAGTCTATAGATAACGTAATGAGGCGATGACAATGCTAGAGTACTCCTAGAGAGAGCGAGCGTGTCACTGTCAGAGCGGAGCAGAGGGACGAGCACGAGCGAGACGATCCCCGGCGGGGCCCACGCGGCCACGCGCGACGCCGCGACGTTGCAGACGTTGCGGGTTGCGAGTTATTCGGTTGAAGGCCGATACTCGAGCGGGTGACAGCCTTCCGTTACGTTATCGCTGATACTCGGGTAAACTCGTGGATACGATAATTTTACAAGATCAAGAATCCCGGCCGACCCGCGCGTAACGCGGGGCGTGCGTGAGACGGACGACTATCCGCGTCGAAAAGCCGTAAATATATTCGCGCCGCGCGACACCCCGCCGCGCCGAGCCGCCGGGGTCCAGTGCAGCACGCGCGCGTCATGAAGGATTAACGAGCGTGTCAAAACTGTGATCGACTCGTATGCCAGATTATGCCTTCACTCTCTCGTCTGTCTCGCCGCGCGCCCCTCAATCATGTGAGAGCTCTCACGCCTCAAAGCCGACTGGTGCGCCCTTCCGCACCGATGAACGCCGAGCGCTCGCCGAGCGCTTCCAGTGCGCGCTGTGCGGCGCGTTCGCCAGTCTCCATCGCCCCATGCACGCAAGGGTTGATGCCCTCGTGGCACGCCTCCCCTGCAAAGAAGATGGCGCCGTGTGCGGCGAGGCCGAGGGCGGACCTGTGGGGAGACCAAGGCGCCGTAGTGAGCACTTGCATGCAGGGCCAAGGCGCGTGCGCGGCGAGGCCGAGGGCGGACCGCTGGCCGGCGGCGCCGAGTGTCGGATGGCTGTAGGCGCCGTATGTGCGTGGGTGAGCATTCCAATCTTTGACGAGGAAGCCGTCGCACGCGCTGCTCGCTGGCCTCGGCTCCGCGGCCGTGCCAAACATGGCGTCGAGCTGCGTCAACATGAGGCGAGCGATCTCAGCATGTGGCACTCAGTGGCACTCAGTGGCACTCAGTGGCAAGCAATCAGTGGCAATCACCTGCGTCAACATGAGGCGAGCGATCTCAGCGTGTGGGAGCTTGGCCACGCGCTCAGCGCGCGCGCCCGCGACGAAGCCGACCATCGTGTACGGCGGCGGCGCGTCCTCGCGCATCAGCTCGGCGGCGGGCGAGAGCCACACCTCAGGCAAGAAGGCGTCGGCGCACACGGCGTCGTAAAAGTCGAGCGGCCAGAAGCGGCGCGTCAGCCGCACGATCACCTTGAGCGCCGAGCCCATCCGAAGCTTGCTGATGGCGGTCGAGTGCACTACCGGCAGCGGCGGCTCAAAGTGCACCTCCCCACGCTGCAAGGCGGCCAACGGAACGGTGACGATCACCGCGCGGGCCCGTACAGTCCGTCCGCTGCTGTCAACGAGCTCCACGCTGCACGCGTCGTCTGCGGCTGTTCCCCTCCCGGCATCCACGCAGACGCGCTCGACGGGCCAATTGGTCCGGAGAGGCAAGCCGCGTGCGAGCGTCTCCATGGCGTCCTGCAGGCAGGCTCCGCGCATCACGATGTACTTCTCGCCGTAGCTCCAGCTCCGCTGCTCGTGCATGACCTCATGCAAGCCCACATCACTCATGTCTGCGCCGTAATCGTTGCCAAAGATAGCATCGGCGAGGTCAAGCACGCGAGAGCTCAGGCCACAGCCCGCAAAATACTGCAGGAGCGACTGCTCGGGCACCGCGGCAGCGTCGAGCGCCTCGAGCTTCTCGAAGCTCTCGTGCATCAATGCAACATCGTCCAGGTTGTCTGCCGTCTCAGCCGGCAGCAGCGTGGCCTCCTTTCCAAAGAAATAGTAGTTGGGCCACTCAAGCTCAACAAGGCTGACGTTCGCACGGCCGACGAGCCCATCCCGCACCAGATCGAGCAGTCTGTTATTCTTCTCGCCATGGATGAACTCGGGGCCGAGCTCGAGGGGCCACTCTGCGAGAGTGGCATCGTGCAGCACGCGTCCGCCAACTTTGTCAGACGCCTCCAACACGACCACGCGCAGACCGCGCTCGTGCAACGCGCGCGCGGCCGATAGGCCGCTTGCGCCGGCGCCGATCACCGCGACGTCGACATCCTCCATCGCGACACGTCACCTTCCAAATCGCAATGCCATGCGAACATACCTGAAACCCACGGTCCACACTTTCACATGTTAGATGTTCACATATGTTCTTTCGTATTCTTTCGAGATCCACTTGCGAAGTTCCGATGCGCACGACGAGGCTTGTCTCGCGCCAGGTGCTGCGCGTGGCCACCCGCGGCCTCGCGCTGCCGCCGCACACCGTTGTGGGCCTGCCGGCGCTGTCACCCACGATGACCCAGGGCAACATTGCTTCGTACGTCGCCAAGATCGGTGATCAGCTCACCACTGGTGACCGCCTTGCGGAGATCGAGACCGACAAGGCGACGGTTGACTTTGAGGCGACCGACGACGGCTTTCTGGCGCAGATTCTGATTCCGGCGGGCACGTCCGATGTTCCCGTCGGCACGCCTATGCTCGTCCTTTGCACGAGTGCCGCCGATGTGCCGGCCTTTGCCAACTTCAAGGCGGATGGTGCGGCAGCAGCGCCCGCGAAGGCGGCGGCTCCCTCGCCCGCGAAGGCGGCGCCGGCGGCGGCGCCCACCCCGGCACCCACCGTCGCTGCTGCGGCTCCTCCGCCGCCACGTGCCGCTGCCGCTGCGCCGACGTCCCTCGCCGGAGTGGCCCTTCCGGCCCTCGGCGGCAAAATTTATTACAACCCGACAAACGGTGAGAGCTGCACCCCATGGATGCCGCGAGCGTGCGCACGCACTCACCCATCCGCCCGCGGTGCGCCCGGCCATGCTCTCCTGAATCCATTTCTGACGACGTGCGTATGACGTGTGTATTGCCGCCCATAGGCTGGTTTCGGGCATGAAGAAGTACGATCAGCCTTTGTGCCGCGCATGGCAGCCGAAGTCGCGCCGCATTTGCGTGTAAGTCTGCCTGGTGGTTGGGGCCGTGCGGTCGCGCGCTCTCTTCGGCGCGAGGCGCTCGCGAGTCTCCATTTCATGCCCACGCACTGCGGTAAGCTCTGGAGTATCTAGCCTCACACTGTCTCTCTCAGGCATTGTATACGGCGCGCGCAAAAGTAGCTGGTGTGCAGCGCGAATAAGTCCGTGACTTTTGATGAAGTTCCGAAGTTGGGAGCTCTTGGATGAACCATTCACACCGCGAAGAACATTTCATTGTTTCGTTCCGCCTTCGGGACCTCGCATGCTGCTCTCCCGCTTGACTGGCGTCGCTCTTTGCGCTCTCGCAGCCTCAAAGTGGCAGCCGTGCATGCTGTTGGGCGATGATGCCACTGCGACTCACTATCGTCTGGAAACGCTCAAAGCGGAGCTCGCAGAGGCCATTCGAGATGAGAGATTTACAGCAGCGGCGCGCTTCCGGGACGAGCTCAGTGCGCTGGAGAGCGAGGCCGAGGGCCAAGTCCTAAGTGCCAATGCTGCCTTCTATGCGGCGCTGCGCTCGCACGATGCTGACGTACTTCATGACTATTGGCCAGACAGCCCTTTGGCGGCGTGCTCGACGAGGAGCTACCCTGGGTTCTCGCTGAGGCGCGGCCGCGAGGCGATCCTGGGCACCTGGCGCGAGGTAGTATCGGATCGGGGGTTGGAGCTCGCATCGGTGCGCTGTGTGCTGCTCCGTGGCGGCATCTCCGCGTGCGTCACATGCGTTGAGCGGAGGCACACAAGTGCCTTCGAAGGCACGCTCCTGACGACGAACATTTGGGAAAAGGACACGAGCAGCGGCGGCCGTTGGCGACTGAGCCTGCATCGGGCGGAGCCTATGGCTGACGGTGACGCTGCTGCAACGCAAAACGGCGGGCATGCAGCGCGGCTGGTCGAGGAAGAAAGCTACTTTGACGAGGATGTTCCCGGCGCGACTGGATGACAGTCTAGAGCAGGCGGTGTGTTGAAACTGAGGTTTCCCTTGTGCATGCTTGTAAGCTCCACACGTGCTGGAACACCCTGACAGTGCTTTCGTGTCGGAAAAAAGAGCGCCGTTCTGACACTTTACCGGTCAGCAAATAAAACGCACGACCGCCGGGACCCAAAGTCGCGGAGCCATTGTCGAGGCACTCCGTCCAACGCGAGGCGCTGGCTGTCTAGGCAGCGCCACTCCACCATGTTCGGCTTCGGCGGGCCGAGTCTCGCCGACCGTGGAGTTGCACAGCTCAAAGCCGACGAGTTGCCCGACCTCGTGAAGAATGCGAGCGACATTTCGACCAGGTGCCTGGCGAGCCTGCTGCAAGCACAGGCAGAGCTGCTCGCGCGCGTGAACCCCGATACGATTCAGAACAGCGCGACTCGCGCCATGCTCGCGGACTTCATCGCGCAGTCGCTTCCACTCCTTGTGGCCGAGTCGGACGGTGTGCTCGCGTCGACCGGGAACCACCTGTCAAATGCGCACCTATACCTGGAGGCTGTGCAGTACGTTTACCCTGCTGAGAGCGGCGACGCGGAGGAGGAGTCCGGTGCAACGAGCGCGGAACTTCCTGGCGGCGGCTACCCTGAGCAGCAGAAGACGTTACGTGCAAAGTCGGCGCGTGCCAAGTCATCACGTACTACCTTCCGCCAGCCGACGCCGCAGCAGCTTGAGAACGAGGCGGTGCCGATGCAGACTGAGCCGACCGCCTCCGAGCTCGGAGACAGCGCCGAGGCACTCGCGTACGAGAGGGCGCTTGCGGCCCTGAACGCGGTCAGCGCGGCCGAGATGGACCGTTCAGAGGACGGACGTGCGCTCGGCGAGCGGCAGCTGCTTGCATTCGTAGTAGACAAGGTGGCGGGCGGCGCGCCAGCATTCAAGGCGAATAAGCTGCCCCAGATCCTCGGGTCCCTCGTCAAAGAGGAGTACATCACCGCTGCTGTGAATGCGACCAAGAAGGCTCTCGATCCGAGCCTCCGCGGCCACATTGAGGTTGGCGCCTTCGTCGATTGGTGGCCCAGCTCCAAGTTCGCCACCGCGCAGTACGAGAACGCCTGGATGAGGGAGCTCAACCTCGAGGCGATGCGCACTCAGCTCATGTCCGAGGTGATCCAGCGTCAGGTGGAGCAGGAGCAGGCGGCGGCGGCAGCGCAGGCGGCGGCGGCGCAGGCGGCGGCGGCCAAGCAGCAGCGACTCGCCTCGCAGCCGAAGCGCGTTCAGGCGGTCCTCGTGAGGCTGCGCAAGGCGGAGGCGGCCGTGCAGGACGCGCACGCGGTCGCCCTTCGCGAAGCCCTCGTGGCAGTCGAGGAGCTTGCTGACGTCGAGCCACCCTTCTTGCAGCGGCTGTACGAGCAGCTCGAGAGCGCGTCGCCACTGATGGCACGCGCGCGCGGCGCGCAGTTCACGCAGCTGGTCCACCATAAGGCGAGGGCGCTCCAGCTCATGAAAGAGGTCGATGCGTCCGCTCACGCCGAGCGTGAGGCTCGCGAGGCCGGCGCCGCCGCGCTCGCCGCGTATGCAGGCCGTGCGGAGGCGATGCATCGACGGCTGCACAACCGGTCGGCGGCTCAGACGGCCGAATGGCTGCGCGGACGGGTGAAGAAGACAGTAGAGGGGGGGAAGAAGCAAGAGGCGAAGCAGCTGGTTGACGCGGAGACGAAAAAGGTCAAGGGCGCACTCGATGCGATGAGTGACTGGCTCGAGACCTACGGCAAGGCGAGGATCGATGGCCTCAAGCAGCGCTTCGACAAGCTCGCCGAGCGCGCGTTGGCGCTCGCGAGCGCGGGGCACAATGCACAGGTGGGCGGCACGACCAAGCACCAGGCGTCGCTGAGCGCGGAGCTGTCGGCGCAGCTGTCGCGCGCGCTCGACACGACGCATGAGACGGAGCATGCGGAGCTGCAGACGAAGCTCGACGAGCTTGCCGTTGGGCTCGGCCTCCTTGACGCTATCCCGACTGATGAGCACTGCCATCTCCTCTGCTCCGAGCTCTACTTCAAGCAGCGGCAGAGCTTGGCGACGCTGCATGCGGCTGAGCACGCCGCGGTGCCCCAGATGGTGCGCGTCTTCGTAGATGTACTCGGAGGGCCCACGCCTGTCGAGGACTCCGCGCTCGGCACGACGCGCGTCTCGGCGGCCGAGTTGGTAGAGGCCTCCACCTTTGCGACGATGCTGCACACGCAGCTCGGCCTTGAGCAGCGGCTCGATGCGCTGCACAGCGCGACGCGCGACACACGCCAGGCCGTCGTCTCGCTCGCAACGAGCATGCACGCGGGGGGGGAAGCTGCGAGACCGCCCCCGGAGCAGCTGGGTACGCTGTGGAAGCTTGTTCTCGAGCTCGAGCGGCAGGCGAACGCTGTGGAAGCAGCGGTTCGGGAGGCGGTGCACTCGACCTCGCAGCACATGCAAGGCTTCGAGGGGCGCAACTTGCCACGTGCGCAGGCGATGCTGGACGCGGGGAAGGCCATCGCGCGCGCCGCAAGTGCCGTCGTCCGCATCTTGCGCTGTGAACCACCGGCGCCGACGAAGGGTGGCGGGGCCCTACCAGCGATCTCCTCGGCGATCTCCTCGGAGTTTGTTGCCGGCGCAGCTGGCGCGTCGGAGGTGTTGGTGGTGCACCCCGCCGAGGTGCATCCCAACCTGCCCGGCCTCGCCGAGCGATGGAGCACCGTCGTGGTCGCGATGCAGGCCGAGCAGCAGAAGCTCGTCGCGGCGGCCGAGGACATGGAGCAGCACTCGCTCGACATGCAGCAGCTCTTACTCGAAGTTTCAGAGCATGCCGAGGGGGTGATGGCGCGATTCCAGCTGCTCGTCGACGCGAATGCCAAGCCACTGCGCCACGCGGGGAATCTGGCGGCGCTCAAGACTCTGTGTGAAACGTACGAGCGCGCGTCCAGCGCCCTGCGAGAGCGTGCGATGAAGGCGGTCGAGATGCCCAAGCTCTTTGCGCGGCTGTCGGGGCAGCTGCAGCAGCAGCAAGACTCGATCAACGCGTGGTGCAAGCCGCTGATCAACATGAAGCAGGAGTTCGTCGACGTATTCTCCGCAGACGACAAGCCCGGGGCCGACAAAAAGGGGGGCAAGGGCTCAGCGGAGACGACGGCCGTAGAGCATTCCTCCACCGAGGCCCCGGCAGCCGAGCCTGCTAAAGGCGCCAAAGGTGGAGGCAAGGCCGCGCCCAAGGGCAAAGGGGCCCCGCCGGCCCCGCCGGCCCCGCCGGCAAACGCGCCGGCCCCGCCCGCGAACGCGCCATCGCTCCCGCCGCCGCCGGTCCTCGCGCCGAACACATCTCGACCGCTGCCGCCACCCTCTCCGGCGAAGCTGGGCGCCGGCAAGAGTGCGTCGGACAAGGGGGTGCTCGGCACGACGCTCGACACCAACCTGGGCACACGCGTGGCGCTGAACTTGATCAAGTCGCTGCTGGCGAGCGCTGAGGTGAAGGCGAGCGCCGTGCTCGGACACGACGCGATCGTCAAGCGAATGAGCACCGTGGCCGCTCTGTACGAGAAGCGTTCTCTCGAGCAGCAGACGGCGAAGGCGGAGATGGGTGCGCTCGAGCAGCTCTTTGAGCTCTCGAAACTCTCTGGCGAGGGCGGCGTCGAGCGTCAGGCGCTCGAGGACCGTGCTGAGTTGCTGCACGAGACCATCGCCTCGGCTGTCGCACTCGAGCCGCCGCCAAAGACACCCAAAGCCGAGAAGGTGGCCAAGCTCAGGCCGTCGGCTGACGAGACGCCGGCCAAGGGCGGAGCCAAGGGGGGCGACGCGAAAGGGGGTGCGGGTGCCAAGGGGACGCCAGGCGCTAAGACGGGCGCCAAGGAGGCCAAGGACGCAAAGGAGGCCAAAGGCGGCAAGGGCGGGGCGGCCGCCAAGAAGGGCGCCACCAAGGAGGCCGAGGCGGCCAAGGAGGCCGCGGCCAAGGAGCAGCTCAAGGCCGAGCAGCTCAAGGCCGAGACCGCGCAGAGGGTTGCGGCCGCGCAGGCGGAGCAGGAGCTCGCCGCCACGAAGATGCAAGCGGCGATGCGTGGCAAGATGACGCGTGTGCAGGTGGCCAAGGACAGGAAGGACATCGCCACCGGGGCTGCAAACAGCTCCGCGGCCGCCGCGCCTCAAAGTCCGCCCAAGGGCGCCATCAAGGGCAGCTCGCCGAGCGCCTCGCCAGAAGGAGCCAAACAGGCAAAGGGGGACAACAAGACACCGCCCAAGGGAGCGCCGCCAGCGGCGGACGTGAAAGCGACCCCGGCTCCGCAGGCTAAGGGCAACGCCGGCAAGGGGGACGGTGCGCCCAAGGGAGCGAAGCCGAACGCCAAGGCGGCGGCAGCGACTCCGCAGCCGTTGGCCCCCCCGATGGCGCCCCCCAAAGGCGACGCCAAGGCGGCGGCAGCCGCGGGCGGCGGAGCCAAACGCTCGGACTCGCCACGAGGCAGCAGCAAGCCTCCGATCAAAGCCACGCCGATCAAGGCGGGGAGGTAACGGCAGCAGCAGCAGCGTTACAGCAGCGTAGCACACACATTTTAGAGCGTCGTTCCGTCGAGTCGATCCGTGCGATGCGCATGCCATTGTGTGGAGCATGGAGTGGTCGATGCTGTCAGTGTGAGCTGTGTCACCTGTAAAGCTGTGTGCGCGTGTGCGGGGCACGGCCGGTATGGGTCGGGGCCGTCGCACTATAATTGGTGTCGCGACTGTACGTGCGCGCAGGTGTCGTATGTACCGCCCCGGCCTAAGTACCTTTAAGTACCTAAGTATGTTTAACCAGCGGTGGAGGAAACAGGAATGCTTGGTGCCCCGTTGCCCCGCTCGTCGTCTCGTTCGCGCAAGTTATAAAAAGAAAACCCCTCCGTTGCGCGTTGGCGACCCGGGACGGTCGCACTTCCGTTCACGTGCATCGCATGCATGATGCGATGAGGTTATCAAACGGTTCCACGTTTTTCGGAAAGCGGCCTCCGACAACCCTCAGCGTGTCACACAAGACCCACACGCGGGGGGTACGCGGGGGGGTAGGTGAGAAAACGACCACGACGATCGGTTCGCGCGCGCGCTCGTGGCCGTGCATGCATTTTTCATTCGTGGCCGTCCCACTGATGAAAACTTGATGAAAACCCCTCATTGAAAATGTTCGTCGAGAGTAAGACCATCAACACGTCATTTAGGAATCCATCAATGGCGTTTCTGAAAGTGCGTATTGAATGGGGCCCGCCCTCACCGTCAGCACCACCGCCCCCGCTCGTGTGCAACTTCGTCGTGGGCGATGGCTTCGGCGCCGCCGCCGCATCGGAGACGAACACCGGGTCTTCCTATGGCTCTGGACTAGACTGCGCCGTAGCGGTTCGCAACAGGTACCCTCTCGGCGCCACCAACGGCCCCGGGGGCGTGTGCTGGGCCGAGTTTGGCATGCATAGCAGCAACCCTGCCTGGATAAATTGGAGCGCGTGCCTTTTCGGCGGCTGGCCGTCATCCCAGCCATCGCCCGCCACCTTCACCCTGTCGCGGCCGCCACCTATCTCACCCTCGCCACCGCCCCCGCTCGTGTGCAACTACTTCGTGGGCTGGAGCGAAAGCGCATCTTTTGAGTACCTCGGGAACTCCTTTGGCTCTGGGCTCGACTGCGCCGTAGCGGTTCGCACCAGGTACCCTCTCGCCAACGGCGCCAGCTACCAACCCCCCGCCCACCATTGTGGTTTGGATAGAACCGACACTAACAATATGATCAATTGGCGCACGTGCCTCTTCGGCGGCTGGCCGTCACCCCAGCCATCGCCTCCGCCACCTTCACCCTCGCGGCCGCCACCCATCTCACCCTCGCCACCGCCACCGTCGCCCTCGCCGCCGCCCCCGTCCCCGCCGCCTTCGCCGCCACCTCCATCACCATCGCCGCCGCCGCCAGCGCCCCCGCCGCCCTCCGACCAGGTGGACGACACGTTCAAGGTGTCTGCCCACGATAAGCGCGTGGTGCTTGGCGAGAAGGCCAAGGGCGGCGACAATGCGCTCGAGCTGCACAAGTTCCTGGAGGCGATCGTGATGCTCGCGTTCGCCAAGGCGAACCCGAAGTTTGGCACGGTCGGGAACAATGCGTCGGCCGAGTTCCCGCTGCCCGGCTGCCTCGAGACGCTGCTCAAGAAGCACCTGCTCACGAAGGCGAAGACGGACACGCTCGCCAAGGTGAAGAAGATGATCGAGAAGGACCCGGAGGTGCAGCTGGTGCTGCGTCCGCGCAAGGCGCAGCTCAAGGTGTGCTTCAAGAAGTTGGCCAAGTCGGACTCGACGATGACGGCGGGCTCGACGCTGCTGATGTCGATGGAGAAGTTCCGCTACGACCTGGTCGAGCGCAAGGTGACCGATGGCATTATGGTGGACCCGACGCCAATCGTAAAGGGCGTGCCTCTGCCGCGGCGCCACTCGAACCTGTCGTGGCTCGATTCCAAGGGCGTGTTCGTGACGTGCCAGAGCGCCGACGATGCTGGCGATGACGCCCAGATGGTGACATTCGTCGAGTTCGTCGTGTGCCTCGGGCTGTGCGGCCACATCAAGTACGAGGAGATTACGAAGATGAACCTGCCGCAGCGCGTGGACGGCATCATCGCCAACTACCTGGGCGAGAAGGAAGAGCACGCGGTGATCACCGCGCCTCCCATGGAGCGCTTCACGCCGCCCGCGCTCTCGAGCGGGCTCGACAGCAGGTGGCTGGCAACTTGGCAGAAGATGGATCTGTCGCACGTCTTCGGCTTCCCGGTGTGGGAGAAGGAAGTGTACGAGCTGCTCGAGGGCTCCATCAAGGAGCTGCGCTTGATCTTCACCCAGTACTTCAAGGTGGGCACGGCCTGCTCGAGCTCGGCCCACGCCGCCGAGACGATGCAGCAATCGGAGCTCATCAACCTCGCGCTCGATTGCATGCAGCAATCGGAGCTCATCAACCTCGCGCTCGATTGCGGCATCGCTTCCGAGGCTTTCCTGATGGCGCGCGTTCTCAGGATATTCGAGCATGCCGACCAGGAGGACGCCCTGGATATGTCGATGCCCAAGCCGGCCAAAGGTGATAAGCGCGCAAAAAAGGCTACAGATGGCAATCTGGAGCTGCAGATGGCAATCTGGAGATGGAGATGGAGCAATGTCGATGGCAATCTGGAGCTGCACGAGTTCCTAACGGTCGTCGTGATGCTCGCCTTCCAGCTCCTAACGGTGGTCGTGATGCTCGCCTTCCAGCGAGCCAACCCTCGCTTTGGCGAGGTGGGCTACACCGACGCGGCGTCGGTCGCCAATCCCTTCCCCGGCTGCCTCGAGGCGCTGCTCCGCAAGTCGCTGCTGCCGAGCGCGAAGCGCGACGGCGTTGCGTCCATCAAGGCGGCGATCCATGACGACCCCGACGTTCAGGTGGCCCTGTGGTCGTACAAGGTCAACCTGGCCAAGCGCTGGAAGCCGCACGCAAAGTGCGACTCGCTCACGCGAGACATCGTGATGGCCCACGACGAAATCGAGCTGTCGTCAGCCGTTGACGAAGCGCGTGGCGGGGCCCCACCGCGAGACATCGTGATGGCCCACGACGTCGTCCGCAAGGACCCCCCAAAGGGCCTCAAGATGTCGGTTGGCTTCGCGATTAGGTCGACGAACAATCGATCCTACCGAAGCAGGTGCTTCGCATTGGCCTTGCTAGTCCTCTGTGCCCCGCAGGTGAGTGCCATGGCGACGACGACACCACCCGATAGCGAGGGGGCTGGTGCGCCTGGGGCAGAGTCGGCGCAGGCGCAGCCATTGCGGACGCTTCCGCTCACTCGAGTCTGCGCCGATGAAGTGAACAGCTTCGCATTTGACTTAAGCGGCGCACCCTTGCCGTGCTCCTACTTTTCAGCACAGCCTTCCGCGTGCGCTTCCTATTCCATCGTGCGGATCACTTGCCCGGTCGCGTGTGGCACGTGTACGCTTCCCCCGCCTGGCCCCTCGGGCCTAATGGACTTGGCCGGCGCCACAACGAGCGACCATCCTGTAGCCGGGCTGTACTCCTTGCAGCTTGTTCCCAGCCATCACCGTGAGCTGCAGACCGCAACACCGCCTCCACCGCCACCGCCCTCCCCACCCTCCTTACCGCCTCCATCGCCCTCGCCGCCGCCGCCCTGCGCGCGCGTTACGCAAATATCCGCTCGTTCTGGTGGTTGTGTGGACTACCTCAGACTGGACTTCGACGATGGTTCATTCACTGCTTACGGGTCCCAAGGAAATCCAACGACCACATTCAATTTGCTGGCGGGTGAACATCTCGATTCTGTGTCCTGGACTCGATTCCAAGGTGGAGCATATTGTCTTCCTGGCTGTGCGGTGACCTTCATTACTTCCTACGGACGCAGTGCCGGCATCAGCGGGTCATGGGGTCCTGCGAACGGCTGTCCTGCGCAAGCAGTTCAGTTTCCCAGTAACCAACGGCCGATTGTAGGGCTCAACTATTCAGCACCTGATGGGACCTCCATGTCCCAAGTTCTTATCGGTCCAATCACCACGGTCTCTGCTTGCGCGGCGTCGCTTCCGCCCTCGCCGCCGCCGCCTTCGCCCTCGCCGCCGCCGCCCTCGCCGTCAGCACCACCGCCCCCGCTCGTGTGCAACTTCGTCGCGGGCGATGGCTTCGGCGGCGGTGCCGCATCGGAGTTGAACACCGGGTCTTCTTATGGCTCTGGGCTCGAATGCGCCGAAGCGGTCCGCACCAGGTACCCTCTCGCCAACGGCGTCACCTACGGCCCCGGGGGCGTGTGCTGGGCCGAGTTTGGCATGCATAGCAGCAACCCTGCCTGGATTAATTGGAGCACGTGCCTCTTCGGCGGCTGGCCGTCACCCCCACCTTCGCCACCGCCGCCTTCGCCTTCGCCGCCGCCGCCCTCGCCGTCAGCACCACCGCCCCCGCTCGTGTGCAACTACGTCATGGGCTGGGTCGCCGTCTTTTCGGGGCTTGAGTACCTCGGGGCCCCCTTTGACTCTGGGCTCGACTGCGCCGTAGCAGTCCGCACCAGGTACCCTCTCGCCAACGGCGCCGCCAGCCATGGGGGCAACGGCGCCTGCTATGCAGTATCTGGCTTGGTTAGTCTCGACACTAACACAGTTTGGCGCACGTGCCTCTTCGGCGGCTGGCCGTCACCCCCGCCATCGCTGCCGCCACCGTCGCCCTCGCCGCCGCCCCCGTCCTCGCCGCCTCCGCCATCGCCACCACCGTCGCCACCACCACCCTCACCTCCGCCATCACCGCCGCCTCCGTCCCCACCACCATCGCCACCCCCGCCGAGCCCACCACCATCGCCGCCTCCTCCGAGTCCGCCACCGTCGCCACCACCTCCCTCACCTCCGCCGTCACCGCCGCCACCCTCGCCGCCACCGTCTCCTCCCCCACCAAGTCCTCCGCCTTCACCGCCACCCCCTTCACCACCACCGTCTCCGCCACCACCATCCCCGCCACCCTCGCCGCCTCCTCCGTCCCCTCCGCCATCGCCTCCACCGCCATCGCCGCCGCCCTCGCCACCTCCTCCAAGCCCACCACCTTCTCCACCACCGCCCAGTCCACCGCCATCGCCTCCTCCTCCTTCGCCACCACCTTCGCCCCCGCCACCTTCACCCCCGCCTCCGTCTCCGCCCCCACCGTCCCCGCCGCCACCCTCGCCTCCTCCACCCTCGCCTCCTCCGCCCTCGCCTCCTCCGCCCTCGCCTCCTCCGCCCTCGCCTCCTCCTTCGCCTCCCCCTCCTTCGCCACCACCCTCACCACCTCCACCATCTCCGCCGCCATCGCCTCCGCCACCAAGCCCTCCACCGTCGCCGCCGCCTCCGTCCCCACCGCCGTCACCGCCACCGCCGAGCCCACCGCCGTCTCCTCCACCTCCCTCACCGCCTCCTTCACCGCCACCGCCATCGCCGCCGCCCTCACCGCCACCTCCGTCCCCTCCGCCTTCACCTCCGCCTCCGTCGCCCCCTCCATCGCCTCCCCCGCCCTCGCCGCCACCATCGCCGCCACCATCACCCCCACCACCATCGCCACCCCCGCCGAGCCCACCACCATCGTCACTGTGGCAAGAGTTGAGCCGCGAGGATCGGGCTGCAGTCTTCGCTCAACGGCAGGCAGCCGTCGCCACGCAAGCACGCGCCGCGCTCGAGTCAGCCCTCCTCGCCGACGACACACCCGTCATCACTACGGTCGTCACCCCTGTCACCGTGCATCCCATCGAAGCCTCGTTCACCCTCGCCGGGGCCACCATCGAGAGCTTCGGCGCCTCTGAGCGCGAGGCCTTCCGTACGGGGTTGGCGACGATGCTCGGTGTGCCCGCCTCGGACGTCACGATCGCGGTGAGTGCGGGCTCCGTGCTCGTCACGGCAGTGGTGACGGCCAGCAGTGCAAACAGGCAGCAGACGCTCGCCATCACCCTCAGGTGAGCTTGGCCGATCTGAGCAACGCAGCCCTGGTCATGGGAGATGCGCTGGGGCTGTCTTTCGCCTCTCTCTCCTGCCCACAATAACCCTGTGCCGACAAGAACCCTGTGCCTGGCGCCTACGTGTGCGCAGCTCCCAAGACGAGGCTATGCTCGAGAGTGCCCTGCAGGTGAACACCTCGGTGCCACTCGTGGTCGTTCAGCCGCCCATCGTCATCAACGTCACGACGAACGTCACCACCATTCCCATCAGCCCCGCACGCGAGGAGTTCCTTACTGGTATGGTTCGCACGTACCAAACCCTGGACGAGGACGCGACCACCAGCACGCTGCTCGACCAGTTCTTCTCATACCTGATGGACTCGTGCATCGGAGGCGCGCCCGGCCCGGAGGATCTCAATTGGACCTTCAACGGCGCGGTGAGTGCCTTATGTGTGCCTCCGTCGCTCTCGCCTTGCTCCCCAGCGTCCTGCTGACGCGATCAGCACTGCTCTCCCCCATCTGCCGCGTACGCCAGACATTCTTCATGATGACAATAGTCACCACCATCGGCTACGGCACCTTTGCCCCCTCTCTGCCGTTCGGTCGCTGGATGGTCATCCTCTTCGGCTCGGTGACCATCGTCCTCTTTGGGCTGGTCTCGCGCCCGGCCGTGGATCTCGTCGAAGCGATCGAGGCGCGTACCGAGCTGCTGCTGCTCCGCGCGAGGCGTTCCGATCAGCCCCTCTCTGAGCAGGGTCAGCAAATTCTCAAAGGGGCGAGCGCGATGCTCCTGTGCCACGCCGTCCTCATGGCAGCGGCAGTGATCGTCTACCTGGACCGCGACAAAGAGGATCCGCTCCATGAAGAGTGGGACTACGGCACGTGCTACTACTTCTGCTTCGTCACGTTTTCGAGCATCGGCCTGGGCGACTTTAGCCTGGGCCCGGCGGACAACAGCAACTACGAGCTCGGGCGGCTGCTCGTGCAGGCGCTGATCATCATGTTCGGGATGGCGTCTTTCAACTGTTCGACCGGGGCCTGGTGCGAGCTCGTGCAGACACTCGGAGTGGAGCTTGCCTCTCAAGTCGAAGCTTGGGCGGTTGAGCAGTCCAGACGTGTTGCCATTCACCTTCGCAGCAGCAGGGTGCAGCCCTCGCCGATCAAAGAGAAGACTACACTCACCCAGAAGACGAGATTCACCAATGAGACTGCCGACGTGAGGACGACTCTCACCCAGACCACGACACTCATCCAGACCACGACACTCACCCATACGTCGACACCGAACCCGGCGCACAAGGGCCTCAAGGGCCTCAAGCGGGCCGTCAAGAAAGTGCAGATTGCCAACGTTGTCGCGCGACCCGCCGTCAAACGCCGACGCGATGTGGGAATCTTCGGTGCGCTGGGCAAAGCGGTGGTCGTTGCTGATCCGAAGGGATCGCATGTGGCACAGGCCCAGCCGGGGCGGTGCGAGCAACGTCTTCGTGCATGCCTGGCGGTCATCGGGTACCTGTCGCTTTTTTACGCGAGCATCCTCATCTGCGCTGCCATTTTCGTGCACATCGAGGCCGCAACGGAGGAGGCAGAAGCGGTCGCCATGCGCCTCGAAGAGAACGAGTTGCGCGAGAGCATGGGCCTCGAGAGGCTCTCGCTGGGAAGTCAGGATAGCGTGAGATCGTCGCCCCCATCCGCACCTTCAGAAGCCCGACCGGGCTCGCGCGAGGAAGCTGCCGCGGCGCTCGCGGCGCTCAGCCAGACGCCAGCGGAGGAGCGCGGGGCCGCTCTCGACTCGATTGTGGGCGACTACGTGCAGGTGGTGAAGAACGAGGCCGCTGCGGATTCGCTCGCCGAGTTCTTCCTCGCACGCCTCGACACGTGCAAGAGCCGCTCTGCAGACTACACTCAGCCCAGGTGGACCTTCGAGGGGGCCACCTTCTTCATGATGACCATCGCGACGTCGATCGGGTACGGCACCTTCGCACCGAAGACACAGTTGGGCAAAGCCATCGTCGTCCTCATCGGCCACCTGTCGATGATCTTCTACGGAGTGTGCTTGAGTGCGCTTGTGAATGAGGTCACGGCGGCCATCGAGTGGGTGGCCTCCATGATGCTCTCCGTCAGTGGCAAGGTGGCGCGGGTCATCCGTCAATGCGGTGGCCCGGAGCTCGTGGCTTCATCAGAGCAGGAAGCTCGGTACAAGCTGCTCGTTGCCATCGGCCTGCTGCACGGCTACCTCGGCATCTGCGCCGTGTGTGCACAGACTGTGTTCGGCCACTACCTAGATACGGAAATTACCTTTGACGAGGGCTACTACTTTGGCTTCGTCACCTTCAGCACCATCGGGTTCGGCGATTTCGCTCTTCAGCCCTATGGTGCTCCATCAAGCCTCATCTTCTTCGAAGCGCTCGCCGTCTTTGCCGGGCTCGCGTTTTTCAGTGCCTTCGCCTCCCACGGGGCCGCGTGGATCAACGAGGCCGCACCCATCGCCTGGGGCATCGCCATGGACCCGTGTCGGCTGCCTCGGCAGCTGTCGCACGCGTTCAGCACGGTTCAGATTGCAACCCCTGCGCCGCCATCTCCACCCTCCTCGGCCTCACCGCTCACGTCCGCCGTGGACGACCGCCGTCATCAGCTACACCGTCTCCACGTGCAGGAGGCTCTGCCAGCCAAACACGAGCACCCGGTCCCGATGCCATCGTGCTGGGACCGGTTCACTTGCTTCGCGGCTGCGGTCCTCGGTATGTATTTAGTGATCGTCTTGGGCGGCCTCTGCCTGTTCTGGTCAGAGTCGGACTTTGAGCGCATGGGCAACTGTGCTGCCATGGACGAGGAGAATGAGCTGCGCACGAGCATCCGACTGCCGCCGATGGTGAGCGAGTTCTGTTGATGAGTCTGTTGATGGTTCTGTTGACGTTTCTGAGCGAGGCGTACGTCTTGTGGTGGATGGGGGATGCCCCGCTTGTGCCAAGTGGACCGCACTTCTGAGTTCCGAGTGGGCCGAGTTTGTAACTATATGGTGTCGTGCTATAATGTGTTTTCATACCCGTCGAACGTAAGCGTCTGGTTACCACTTTCAGCACGTGAGCGAAAGGTGAACTACTAGTTCAGATCAAGAGATGCACCTCCTCCGTTGTCGCCGTAATACAGGAAGGTGTACATGACGACCGGCACACCGTCTGGGCACCCGGGCACCGCACGCGTCGCCCCCGCCCACGTCCGGGGATTCCTGTGGACCCTCGCCTGGTTTCAACTTATTGAGACTCGGTTCCAGCTCGGCTTCCGGTTACAGGACCCGGGGACGGGCAGTGTGTCGGTCGTGTGAGAGCACGCGGCAGCTTCCATCTTGGCACACAGACACACAGACACACTGCGTCCTGTGATTGTGACGCTCGCCCTGCGATGCACGGGCCCTGCCGTCGCCCATCGCCCGTCATTCGTCCAACGAAAGCGGCATCCAGAGGGCCACCAGGAATGCGAGGCCGTGGCTGCAGGCGAGCAGCCCTAGTCTCGACCCTGGCCGCTCCCATCGCCAAGGCCACACGAGACCGCTTTGGAGCCAGCTGTGCAGGGCAGGACCAGCTGCTTGCACATCCTCCTGTCGGCCCTCGGCGTGCGTCAGGCGCGGCTGAGCTCGCGTCGACCAAGCAAAGTACAAGCAGCACGACACCCATGCTACACCAACGAACATCGCCAAAGCAAGGATCGGATATGTCGGAGCACTCTCCGCAGTGCGGCTGACTCCGTTCCAGTCCACCGGGTCGGTGATGTCCTCGCAGCGGCGCAGCTCGTCCCAAGCCGAGTCGTAGCACCAGCCAGTCCCATCAAGCGAGTACCAGCGCCAGGGCATCCATCGAGTGAGCGCGTGGCCAAGAGCATCAGGGTGCTCCGCAAAAGGCGGCCCTTTTGGGCCCTGCTGCCTGCAGGAAATGCCGTCCTTGGCGTCTAGCCGGTACATGCGCGAGCGCAGCGCAGCATAGTAACTGGTGGAGGCTTGCCACAAGTGCGTCGTCGTCATCTCGCGTAGTATTGCCGACTCACAGGGCTCTCAGCCGCTCACCATGAGGTCGCGGGTTTCGTTCACACTCGCACAGTTCACAGCCAATGTTTATCACTCGAAACCCAAGACACCGGACCGTTCACACACCATGACACACCTAGTTTACAAACTTAGCCTCCCCCCCACAAGATTTACAACGCGTCGTCGCTGGGGGCGCCCGAGAGCGCGGACTCGGGCCGCATCAACACCGGATCCACACCCACGGGCATCCCGGGGACGTCGCCATCGAGGCTCGTATCAAGGGCGAGGTTCGCCGTCGAGCCGACGCGCGAGAGCTCGGGGCTCGCGCTGCCCGCGGCGGCGAGCGCTCGCCGGTGGACGAGCAGCCGCAGGCGCGCATCGGCGATGCTCGCACGTTCCTGCTCCCAGTCCAAGGTAAGATGGCGCGAGGCCTCATCGCCAAACATCATACGCACGAGCTCCCACCGGCGCGTAAAGTAGCGGAGCAGCATATCGATGCAGTTGTTGTGCGCGAGCTCGAGGCGCGAGAGCTGCTGCACCGTGAGCTTGCGCACGCCCACCTCCTTCTCGACGACATCGCGCATCGGGTGCACGGTGCGCCGCAGCGCCGCAAGATATGCCTTGTGTGCCTCGGGCATTGTCGACCTCTCTTGCCACTCGCGGAAGGTTTGCATCGCGCTCGGGTTCGCCCGGTCGCAATCCACCCCCATCAGATGAAGCAGGCAGCTCTGGTCGACGCCGGTCGCGCAGTACACGCGCGCCGCGCGCTGGCGCAGCGGCTCGAGCCCCAGATCGGGCACGTGGTCGTAAAAGTGCGCCATGCGCTGCTGCAGCAGCACAGGGCGCACGTTGGGGGCCGATTTGGCCGAGATGGGGCTCGAGCCGACGCCCGCTTCGTAGTGCACCTTGACGAGGACCTCTATCGCTTGCTCGAGATGTTTGAGCGAGCGCTGGCGTGACTCGACACTTTGGGCCCCTCGGCACGCTCGTGCCGCGCCCACTACCCGCCCAAACTCGGATGCGAGCGTGACATGCAGCCGCACGAACCAGTCCTCCTCCTCGACGCACAGGAAGCGCTGTACCGGGACCACCTGCGCCATGGTCGCGAGCACCGGACGCACAGTGCGGTCCAACGGCGAAGCGGAGCCGTTGAGCCCAGCCAGCACGGGCGAGAGCATGGGCGAGTCTGTGAGCGATCTCGAGCGATCTCGGCCGTGATCAGCCACAACCGCGGCGATGCCTGCGTGCGCCGCGGCGAGCGGCAGCGGAGCGCCGTGCGGAGCGCCGTGCGGAGCGCCGTGCGGAGCGCCGTGCTGAGCGCCCGATCCGCCGGGGGCATGTGTGCCCTCAGGCACGAGCCCCTGCCCGTGACCCTGCCCGTGGGCGTGAGCATGGGCGTGGGCATGGGCATGAGGACCCGCGGCGGCCGGCACGTGCGCCGTCGCGAGCGGCGATGGAAGGACGCCGCCGCGCAGTCGCCAATTGTAAAGGATCGTATCGATCATGTCGAGGCCCTCTGCCCGACCGAGCCGCTCCGAGAGGAGTGCCGCAAGGCGCGCGAGTGCCTCCGGCGGTGCGCGTGGCCGTCCCTCGCCCTTGGCGGCAGCGTGCCAGCCCGCCACCACAAAGGAGACGAGCGCACGAGCTCTCTCCTCTTCCCAACGACCCGTGAGAGCGGACAGATCAGCGGGCAACGTGGCGGCGCGGACCTCGACACGCTCGCAAAACGTGGCAGGCGGCACACATGCGCCAGGCAGGATCGAGAGCAGCGCGATCAATGGCTGCCAGCTGGCGGGCAACGCCTCGAGCGCGAGTGGCGCCGCAGGAGGCAGCAGGCCGTTATGCTCGCTCACGAGCCAGATATCATCGAGATCGTCGAGATCGTCCTCGACCGACCGGGCATTCGGGTCGCTCAGCATGCGCTCGGGCAGCTGCAGCAAGGTGGCGCCGCCCCCGCTTGAAGACGACCGTTGCGGGGCCCGGTGCGGGCTGCTCGGGGGTGCCTCATCCGAAGTTTCGTCCAGCGGTGCGGGCTCAAAGAGGGGAATGAGGGCGAGCTCGGTGTCCGAGATGTGCTGGTTGAGGTACTCGAAAGCGTGCGTGCCGCCGGTGCCCTTAGCCTCCATCATCCCGCTCGGGCGCACCACGTACTCTTCAATGTACGAGAGATGCCTCCAGCGGAAGTCGAGCACGCGCCGCACGCATGCATTGAAGTGGTCGATGAGGGTGAGGGCCTGCTCGCTGCCCTCCTCGCGCAACTGGAGGACGAAGGAGCGCGCTGGGTTGGAGCGCACTGCGGCGAGAGCCTCGCGGTGCTTCGCGGGCATGTAATACTCGAAGCGCTCGAGCATCGAGCCGAGCTCAGCCGAGCTCATGGAGATCTCTAGGAACGCGTCGCACATGGGCAGCAGCGTCGACATGGCGCCTGATGGCCCACAGAGCGATTGCCGTTTCTGAAGCGCCGCGAGCGCCTGGCGCAGGTGCGCGCGGTGCGCGGTGAGGGTCGGTAACCCCTCCGGCCCTTCGGCCTCGAGCGCGTCGAGCATCTCGAGCTGCTTCGTCAAAGTGTCGCACTTGGATCTGGATGCATCTTCGTATTGGCCCTCGAAGATCGCAGACCAGGACGAAATGTACGGTCGGAGGCGATGGAAGAAGAAGAAGGGGTCGCAGCACGCGGTGCCACCCGCGGTGCCAGCCTCGTCGCGCCGGTCAAACATGATGCGCAGGCAGTTGGAGGCCACGTGAGACATGGCCTGCTCCATCCAAGAGAGAGATGGGGCGCCGTGGTGAGCACGTGCATGCAAGGGCAGGCCATCAGATGCAATCAGCGTACCTGCTCCATCCAAGAGAGAGAACGCAGCAACGCCTCGATGTCGCGGGACTTAACGGCCTGGTAGCCGTCGTAGATGGCTGAGATCGCCCCGGCGGCCTCGCTCTCGATGATCACGTGCGTCTTGAGGAACCACTCCTCGTCGAGCAGCCCGGTGAACCGGTGCAGTAGCCGCACGTTCTCGGGCGTGATCCCTCCGAGCGGGTCGATGCGCTCCCAGTTGTTGAGTACGCAGTCGGCGTAATCGAGCGTGGGGTGACGCCCGAGGCGGTTGGCGACGGCGAGCCAGCCCGCTGCGAGGAACTCGGGCACCACGAGGGCTGCTCGGGCGTCCACCGCGCCGCTCCCGAGCACGAATCCCTTGCCAATGTACCCGTAGAGCGCATGCACGCGCTCAAGCCGCTCCTCGCTCCCCTCGCCCTCCTCCGCCTCGATGGCGGCCGTAATCGGACCGAAGCGCTCGATGTGCTGCTCGACGAGCGAGCGGAAGGAGCCGTCGGCGAGCGTCGCTGGCATGAGCTCGCACAGCTCGTGCAGCACCGCGTACACGGGGTTGGTTAGCTTGACGAGCGGGTCGCGCGACGGCAGGAAGCCGCGGCAGCGTGTCGACCACATCGGGTCGCCCGGACGCGCGGTGCGGTGGCCGCGGAAGCCGCCCGTGAGCGCGCGAATGTGCGCAGGCTGCTCGGGCGCGAACGAGACGTGCTGCCGAGAGACTTTTTCTTGCGTCTCCACCTTATCCACCGCCTCCGACTCACCATCACCATCGCCTGTCGACCCTTCTTCGTGGCGGGAGAGGCGGCCCACAAGCATCGCCTTCATGTACTTGTGCGCGGAGTGGTGGCGCACGGCTCGGAACGCATGCGTCGCATCCTGGCCGGCATATTCAAAGATGCGGTTGAAGCCGCCAGGGTGGCTCTTGAATTTCGTAATGTCGTACACCTGGCCTTCGATGACGATCCAGCACGATTCCTCCGAGGCGTGTTTCACGAGCTCCGAGCGATGAACGACGCGCGCCGGAGTCGCCTCAGGGATCGCGGAAGGTGCTTTGGGCGGCGGCGGAGTTCCTGGTGCGTCGAAGAGACTTGCAAGGAAGCCAGCCGCTTGCCCTCGCAGCATCGCTTGTGAAGAGTTTGCATTTGTGTCCATGCCTGGTGACGTCGATGAGGACCGGGAAACTTCTGGACGGTTACAGGAAGTTTCGAACATTGCACGGCCCTCATGGAGACGGCCGTACTCGCGAATCGGGCCATGAATCGCCTGTACTAAATTCTGTAGCGGGTCCGGGTGTCGTATACGCGCCGGGCTTCATATGTGTGTACTACGGTACATTCTCTCTCAAAAGATGCCGTCGTCGGGGTCGGCCAGTCGTGAGGACCACGTTTCTTTCGACGTTTCAAAGTCGTCCTGATCGGCCTCGGAGCCATCCTCCACACTCTCTTCCTGCGCCGGCAGCTTTGCCGTCTTCGTCGGCGGCAGGTATGCCGGACCCCTCCACTGCGGCGGAGTCGGCAGCTGCAGCGGCTGCGGCTCCTCGCCTAGATCGCCCTGCCTACGTGCGTCGCCCAAGAAAGGGAAGAACGCCTCGACCCCCTCACGCAGCGGCTCCATCAGAGCCGTCCTCCTCTCCCTCTCGAGGCGTAACTGCTCGTCCAGCGTCCTAATCGCTTGGGCAGTGAGGACGAGCGGTGGCTCGAGCAGCGCGTTGGCGAGCCGCTTGAGCAGCTTTTGGCGCAGCTTGGGCTCGATCCGCCGGCGCTTGCGCCGTTTGACGAGCTCGAGATCCACGATCGAGATGCGCTCTCGGCCGGTTTCGTCAAGCTGCTGGAAGGCGGCGCGGCATTCCGAAATGTCTTCTTCGGTCACCTTGCCTTGCAGCACGAGCGTGAGCAGCGTGTACTGGTCCCGCGTACAGTATGTGCCGTCCACACTCAGATCTAGTCGCCTCACGAGCGGACCGGCAGTGAGCTCGTTCAGCTTCTGCTGCGTGAGCGTGCCGCCGTACCGCTCGAGAACCTTTCGCTGCGCCAGTCGTCGAGCCGCATGCAACGGCCGGAGCGCCAGCGCGCCCACGACGCGTGCAAACATGACCACCGCCAGCGGCGAGTAGAGGGCAAGGAAGAGCTTGGAGGCTTGAGTCGAGGGCACCACGTCTCCAAGCCCAGCGGTCGTCATCGCGCCTATCACGAGGTACACACAGTCATTCCAGCGCTGGCGCATGTCGAGGAGCTTGATCCCGAGGACTCCGCCGCCCAGCAGCACCGACAAGAGCGCCCAGTTGGGCACCCGCTGCGCCCAATTGCGCTTCCCGCCGTCGTCGCCAATCCACTCGCCCACTACGGCGCTCACGAGCCCGCTCAGCAAGCCGATTCCGGCCATGGCGACCACCGAGGCGAGAGCGCGCGTGATCGGCCGTGTCGGCGTCAAGTCGCCAAACCCGATGGTCGCAAGCGTCGTCGTGGTGAAGTAAAGAGAGTCGATGACTGACCAACCTTCGAGCGCACGAAAGGTGCCGGAGAAAGCGGCGACTACCAGCACCAGAATGCCACACACACGCAAGGTGAAAGGTGAGGTGAGGACGCGTGGGCCCGCGAGCGGTGTGTCGATGTCCACTGCCATTGCCTGCTCCTCTTCTTCCTCGTCCTCCTCCTCCTCCTCCTCCTCCTCTGTCTGCCTCAGTTGCGAGACATACCGCTCTGCTAGATCCTCCGGAACTACTTCCTCAATCGCTTGCAGCTGTTCGGCTCGACGAAGCCCAGTACGACGACGTGGGAGCCACTGCACTGCCGCGACGATAATCCCAGACCGCCAAGCAGGCAGCAACGGCCGATGCACAAAGAGCGACGGGCGTGTGCACGTCGCGCAGCCTAGGAACAGACCCATGACGAGGGTCAAGACCATCGATGAGATCCTCCTCATGCGAGAACCCTCAAAACTGCATGATCTGTGGTGTGTTCACACTCGGCCGCCCCTCTTTTCAGACCGTTATATAAATTAAATTTGCGCACTCCCACAAACACACACACACACCGAATTCGAATGGAGCCCTCCAGCACCCCTCCGCCGTCCGCTCGAGCTCAGGTGTGTATCCTCGATCGCGTCCTCGTCCGGCTCCGTGGTTCGCTCCACGTATGCTTACCCGCGGCTTGATTGCAGCATGCTGATAGCATCGTGGTGCGTCCGTCTGCCTCGGGTCTGATGGTTGCTCCGCAGCCTCACGCGTACACGATGTGCTCGGCGCTGCGGCACTCGCCCATGGCTTGCATGGCCTCGATCTCCATGCGCTCCCGGGCACGGAGCGCGTGGCACTCGGCGGCGAACCTGGCGCGCACCGCCTCGACGCTCTCGTCCGTCGCCTTGGCGGAGATCGGCACCGCACGTTCCATACCGCACGCGCGCTCGAAGGCGCTCAGCTCGCCATCGGCCACTCGGCGCGCTCGGGCGAGCTCGAGCTCGGTCAGCTGGTGCAGCCAATCGCGGGCCGCATGCATCCGCACGAGCGTTGTCGCGGGCAACCCTAAGGCCGTGAGGTCGGGCAATTCGTGCGGCAACGTGGGGGCGGACGGCGACGAGGTGGCAGTCACGCTGGTGCTCTCTTGCAGGCCCAGGCGCGATGGCCGCGTGCAAGGATGCTTGTTGTGTTGCTGCACGACGCCGCTGCCAAAGGTGGTGAGGTCGCGCTTGACCGAAGCGAGGCTCTGGGGTGCGTACACCCACAGCTCACACGAGGGTGCCTCCGTCGTGGTCGGCGTCAGGCCGACGTGTACCCTCGCGCTCGCACCGCGCGGCTTGACGCTCGCGCTCGCATTCTCTGGAACATCTCCCCCTGCGGCTGGTCCGGCGTTGGCCGCGGCAGCCTCGGCGGCGGATGCCCTTGGAGGCCTGCAAGGCATCGTCATGCGCGCGACGCGATCCTCGTAGCACGACGGGCACACGTCGAAGTCGCAGATCGTGCAAGACCACCGCCACTCTCGCATCTCGAGACCCTTGCCGCAGCCGCCGTCGCAGCGGAGGGTGGAGCAGCGATTCCGCCAGCGGTTGAGCTCGTGGCCCGCATCACACTCGGCAATAGGCATGCTCAATCCAGTGAGGCTCATGCCCGCCAAAAGAGCGTAAGCAGCGCAGACGCCGCCCGGATCGGCAGAGGACGGTGCGGATGGCGCCAAAAAAAGCATGAGCGAAAAAAGCGAGTTTCAACGGGCAAACTTCGTCTGCCTCGAAGTCTCGAGGAATGGGTTCCGTGGCCAAGTTTCGCGGGAAAGAGTGACTACTTGAGTAGTGGTGAGTAACCTTAGACGTCGCACGC
>ENA-UOUZ01000528-UOUZ01000528.1-mixed-culture-metagenome-genome-assembly--contig:-NODE-528-length-26710-cov-138.611743_pt1 | contig 26710 bp, 15 predicted proteins | sample MGYA00238154_ERZ761575 | MGnify/ENA primary metagenome ERZ761575 (study PRJEB28896, sample SAMN07631632) | mixed culture metagenome | isolation source: Freshwater growth medium | place: USA...
TGCGAACGCGTTGGGATGGTGTGTTACGTTGGGTTGGTGTGTGGGACCTTCCTACTCTTGACAGCTCAACCTCAAGCAAGAGCATGTGCGCTCTTGCGGGCGTTGGAAGCTTCGAGGCTTGACGGAGCAGAACCGCAGAGAGCGGATTGCGAGATGATCTAAAATACATGCAGTTTTTGCCAGATTCTAACAAGTCGATTACGCCCGATATTCAAATAGGTACGAATGTGCACTCCGGGCGGGGCACCAGGACCAATCGTATAGGTGCTACCCGGTACAAATTTGATTGGACATTGCGAATTTTTTCGAAACGCTGCCGCGAGCACATTCATGTGCTCGATGGCGACGGCGGCGAGCGCGTCGGCCTCTTCCGACGACACGGTCGTGCAGTGGAAGAGTTACATGGGCGTGACCCTGTCCGCGGACAAGCGCTTCATCAAGGCCATTGCCAAGGGCTGGGGCCGCTCGGGAGCGCTCAGCGACGCGGCCGTCACTCGGCAAGGCACGCTCGAGGGCTTCACAGCGGTGCTGATCAATCCGCGCACGTCGCTCTTCATTGGCTTCTCAACCATTCCTGGGTCGCTGCACGACAAGGGGCAGGCACACCAGGACGACCTTGATTTCTCTCTCCGCCTCTCTGCGGACGGCACGCTCTCCTATCAATCGGCGCAGAAGCTGCAGCAGTACTACCATGCGCAGAGTATGGAAGGCGACGCGCTCGCGACCATCGAAAAGGGCGATGTGATCGGCATGCGGCTCACGCCGGACCGGAGTGGTTTTGCCATCATCCACTGCACGGCCGCCGACGAGGCCGCCGCCGCCGCCGCCGCCGCCGCCGCTGCCGCCGCCGCTGCCGCCTCAGAGGTACCAACGGGTGCCGACAGCGCTGCGACCGCCGGCGCGTTCGTGATGCAGCGGCCACGGTACAAGGTTCTCAAGACCGTGCGAGAGGTGGTCTCGTTCCCAATGAAGCTCATGGTCGTTTTCGGTGGCGCCGCGCACATCGGCCCCGTCGCCTGGCTCCGCGGCAAGGGCGCCGACGCCGCCACCGCACGCAAAGGCCCATCGGACGGAAGCGTGGCCTCGGCGGCGGCGAGCGAGGCGGCAGCGGGCTCCGCGCCACTGGCAGAGCGTGTGGTCAAGGCGCGGAGTGCGGCGGACCTGCTCACGCCAGGTGTGATGGCCGACGGTGAGGGAGGAGGCCAGATCCAACTCTCAGACGCGCCACCGGGCTCGTGGGCTGTGGGCAAAGTGAGCAGAGTCGGCGAGGCGGCGGAGACGGGCGGCGCGGCGGGCGTGGCGGGCGTGGCGGGCGCGGCGGGCGCGGCGGGCGAACTCGGGGCGTCGTCGTGGGCGGCCGTGAAACCCCCAAAGACTGGTAGCGCGTTGCCTAGTATGGCAAGTGGCAAATGGGCAAACGGGGATGCGAAGGCGGTTGCCGCGCGCGCCGCGGCGCTGCAGCCCAAGGTGATGGCACGCGGTGCGCGGCTCGTACCGCGAGCGTCGATGGCGCGAGCCCCGCCGCCTCCGACGGTCAAAGGACGACCGCGGCCGAGCGGCGGCGCAGGCCGCGGCAGTGCAGGGAGCATGCCCACGACGACGCCCCCGACGACGAGCACGAGGGATGGCCACAGCTCCGCCCACGACGACGCTCGGCCTGCAGAGGCGGGAGATGCGCCCGTTGACGTCTGTGGCACGTCCAGCGACGACGGCGACGCCTCCAGCGAGGAGTCCGGCGCCGTGCCGAGCTCTTCAGCAGCGCGCGAGGAGGAGGAGGGCGAGCGCGTGCTCGTGAGCGCTTCCGTATGGGCCCTCGTACCTCTCGCCGCAACCTCGCCCTTTTCTACGGCCGTCGAGCGCGCGCTGCTCAAGGCCGCACTCGACGTCTCCGCCGCGTCGGCCGCCGCCGCCCCTGCCGCCGCCTCAGCGGGCGCACCGACACGGCGCCTCCGCCTAGCAGAGTTGCGAGCGCTCAGCACAGCGCTACAGCGGCTGCTCCCTCGCAACGGCGTCTCTGATTCCGACCCCCCCACACCGCCGCCGCCGCCGCCGCCGCCGCTGCTCACCGACACGTGCGCGCCATTTTTCGCGCCGCCGCTCCTTTGCATGGCCCTCGACGACCCTGTGCCTGCCGAGCCGACGCCGCCGCCGCTTCCCCCCCCGCCGCCGACTCCCCCCCCACCGCCGCCGCCTCCCCCCCCGCCCCCGCCGCCTCCCCTCCGTGGCTGGGGCCCGCCGCCGGCGCCAATGGAGCTCGCAATGGAGCTCGAGCCGAGCGCCGTGCCGAGCGCCCAGGACGACGGCTGGGCAGCGGAGCGACGGCGGCGAGCACCCGACGAGCGTCGTGATGAGCGTCCACCGAGGGCGCGCGAACGCTCGCGCTCACGAGAGCGCGACGAGCCCAGTGCGGCCTTCGACGAGCTGCACGGACACGATCGCGAGCAACCTCGCAGGCGCGAGCGGTGGAGGTGAGCGCGAGTGTGCTTGGGGTCGAGAGTATTCTCGATGTGGGCACCACTGGGGGCACGTGTGCAGGCGCCACGGCTCTCCGCTTTGCCCTCCCGGCCAGATGGGCCGCGCACACACAGAGATCGGCGAGCGCGGGGAGGACAACGCGGACATTGTTTCGCCTAGCCGTGTACCGCGGTGAAAAATCGTCATTAATTAATACGATTGTCCGCGCACCCGACCAGCCGCACGCCCGAGCGGGTGCCGCAGCGCGCGACGCGAATCAAGCCCTCTGCTCGCGAGACCCTCAAGCGCGACGCTCGGGCCGGGCGTAATACGGGCGTAAACCTATTGGGCCGCATTTCAGTGCGCCGCGCGTCATTGCACGGTGCAGCAGCCGCGCACCGGGGGTACGAGGGCATCATAAAGCTCGTTGGGCAGCCCTACGGAGACGGAATCGGCACGCGCCTTCATCTGGCAGAGCTCCGTATGGATCTCGGCGAATTCGGGTCGGTCATCGGCATTATGAGCCCACGAGCGCGCGAGGAGCTCGGACAGGGCAGCAGGCCACCGCTTGGGCAGGTTGGGGCGCAGCGCCGACTCGGCCACCGCCCTGGCCACCTGCTGCATCGTGAGATATTGGCTCTCGTACGCTCGCGTCCTGCTGAGCAGCTCGAAGGCCAGGATGGCGAACGAAAAGACATCGACCTTGTGCGTGTAGGACTCCGAGGCCCACACCTCGGGTGCCATGTAGCGCATCGAGCCTGTCTGACCCGTCACGTCCGACGAGAGGGATCCTTTGGGGGATCCATTGGGGGATCCATTGGGTGGGGACGACGTTTGCCCCGGCAGTGGGCTGGGCTTGCGCGCTGGCGACGTCGTGAACGGAAGCTCCGCATGGCCCCGGCTCAGCTCATCGTGCACGATCAGTCGTGCGAGCCCAAAGTCGACCACCTGTGGGGAAGTGGGTGGGGCGTCGTGATGAGCACTTGCATGCACCGTGATGAGGGAGGTAATCAGCGAGCCCAAAGTCGACCACCTTAGCGCGCCCGCCGCTGAGCACGATGTTCTCGAGCTTCAGGTCGCGGTGAGCCACGCGCACCTCGGTGCGGCTGTGGAGGTACTCCATGCCCGCGGCCACGTCAACACACCAAAGGAGCGCCTCGCGTGCCGTGTACGAGCCTGGCTGCCTCACCTTGTCCAGCAGCGAGCCGCCATCACAGTACTCCTGTGCAAACATGAGGGGCTCCTTGTCCGCCTCCCAGAAGTCCCGGCTCTGGACTTCTGGGAGGAAGTCCAGAGCAGTGTCCTTGCTCGGCCGCACGCAGCCGTAGCTCAGCACCACGTTGGGATGGTGCAGCGCCTTGGAGATCAACGCCTCCGCCATGAAAATGTCGCGCCAGCTGGCTGGCACGTCGACCATGCTCATGCGGCCTTCTGGGTCGGGCGGGCCGGGGATCTTACGCTTGAGCACCTTGATCGCGACCGGCACACTTCCGCGTGTTGGCGACTCTGGAGTCGTCCACATGTACAAATCGACCGTCGAAAATCCGCCTTCGCCAAGGCGCCGGACGTGCACCAGATCCTCCATGCACATGTCCGCAGATTGCCTAAAATGATCGTTCACCAGTTCGTGGCTCGAACGGCGCAAACGCGGCTCGACAGCCGCCTTGCCCGGACGGCGGAACGCCGGGCTGTTGAGCATGCCCGCCAGCCTGTTGAGGGCTTTTGATGAGGGCGTCGAAATTAGTCGGTTCAAACGGCGGCTAGACGGCCCGCGCATCACAGAATTGTCGCCTGGGATCGCGACCAACGGCGGTCGAGGCATCGGGACCGCGTCGTCTGGAAGTACCCTCATGTTCGGACCGAGCGCCTTTCCTCAACAAGTTGACGCGTCGATGATAGTCGGAAGCGCCGTTTATGGGCGTGATACTTTAGTGATACTTCGTCAACACCGAGAATTCGGGTTCGTCCGCACAACACGTGTGCATGCCGACTTGTCCGCCCTACACGATTTAGGGCCGCGAAATGAATATGTCACGGAAAAAAATGGTGCCAGGATTCCAGTGTGTACCAGCTCTATGCCGGGTCGTTGACATGCGAGGACGGACGGAGCCAGCGTCTCTTCAGGGGGCGGCTAGCAAACTTCTACCGGCTGCCCCCTGGCTCGCCCACCTGGGGGTTCACCGCCCATGTCGGCGGGCGCGCTCCCTCCTGAGTTCATACATGGGTCTGTCGCCGATCTTCTCTTTTCAGGCGGTTTCTCAGCTCTCCGCCTGCATGTGTCTCCCTTCGGGGCATCGGGGGTCTTGTTTTGTTTTATCTTTTGTCCTTTATGCTTTGTACGTGTTGTGTGTACCGGTACATGTACCGGGCGGTCGACTCCGGGCCTGCGGCTCTTGAGTCGGCCGCGGCTTCGGTCGTCGCGCTGACGTGCGGGTTGTGTGTTGTTGGTGGGTTTGGATGGTTGTGAGGTTCGTCTGTGCGGTCCGTGTGCCTCTGTGTGTCCGCGTGTCCCGTGTGTGTCCCGGCTCCCCCCGGTGTCTTTTTACCGGTATTCATAATGAACTGGTACCGGTACTGTACAAGTATAGAAGTCACACGCGTGGATGCGCTTGCTGCTCTTCCTCTTTCACCTCCTCACTGCACCTGGTCACTCCATGATGCGGACCAATTCGACCGAATTGGCAGCCTGCGTGATGGACGCATCCAATCTGATCAAAGGCTGGCAAGGATGCACACAAGCTCCGTGGGCCTTTCATGCAGCTGAGTCATATGGCGCGATTCGCCCAGCTAATGACACTGAACCAGTCATCGTGATCAACGTTGGGGCGAACAAGGGTTACAATCTTGTTTCATTTGCCACGCTCTGGTCCAATGCATTATGGCAACGGCTGGACCCGCAAGCGTGGCAAAAGGCCATTTTGGCATACGCCACAGGTCAAGGTGATGGCAAGAAGCATGACTATCTCAACGATAAAACAGATGGCGCGTGCCTCGAAACATCAGGGAGATATCGGCTGCGACATCAGCAGCAAGCGCACCGCCGGGAGCGGACGGTGCACGTGCACTTGCTGGAGCTACTGCCGTCGAATCGGCAGCTGCTGAGATGGCTCATCAACTTCACTAGGTTATCAGATGTTGCATTTGTGCACGATTATGCAATCTCGAATGCGACATACTTGGCGCCTGAGCCTGCAGGTTCTGCGGGCTATGAAACTGTTTCTCTCAAAGACGGAGCCTTTGCCAACCGCGTGGGGGCGAGGTGGGGTCAGAATAAGCGCACTATACAAGTCTTGACACTCGACGAGTTCATGCTGCGCCAACGCCTGGACGAGGTCTGGGCAGTGGTCATTGACGCTGAAGGCTATGACGCCCTGGTGCTTGAGGGTATGCGTAGGGTGCTTGGAGCGCATCGAGTTGTTTTCGTCGAATTCGAGTATCATAGCATTGGCTATTGGGGATCCGCGGTCCCCCTTTCGGAAAGACGCAGCCTCAAGGCTACACAGCAATGGCTCGGAGCGCTTGGCTACACATGCTTTATGGAGGCCTGGGACACTGTCGCACCCATCTCTGGGCCGTGCTGGATGGATGCGTTCGAGACGCGACAATGGAGCAACGTCGTCTGCACCCACCGAGCGGAGTTACTATACAACATGTCAGAGCAGAGCTACATCGAGCGTCTCTCTAGGAGAGCGCCTGTCAGGCCAGAGGCGGGCGCCACACTGAAAGATTGAGACTAACAGTACTGCAGTGCTGGCTTGGAAGCAACAGGCTACAGGCATGGGCCGCGGCACGGTGGATCCGCGCGCGCACCCGATCTGCAAATTGCAATCAAGCCAGTCTAGCCAGGACGTGTACGGTACTCGGTACAGCGGAAGCGTGACGGAGCCGCCTGCCCCAGTCCATGCGAGGACTCCTCATCCATCTTGGGCGGAGACAGTGCGGGTCGTGTAGGCTGCAGCGGGTTCCGCTGGCACCCCCCCTCACCACCTCTTGAAAGACTAGACTGTCTTACGACTTAAATAAGACACCCGACCTTGAAAGACACCTAGGTGGCGTTGTGGGTAGCTTGTGGGGGGAGCCAAGCAGCCAACCCCGCAACCGATATCACAGAAGGGTCGCTCTGAGCATCGTCCTCACAGTCGGCTCAGCTCCGCACGCAACTTGTTGCCGCTCGCGACGAGACCAATCTGTATCGAGAGCTCCTCGTGCTCGGCCACCTCGCCAAAGAAGCGGCTGGCGGCGGCCGAGCCCACGACGGCGCCCGAGCTAGCGGACTCTACGGGTGCGCGGCGCAGCATCCCCTCCCACGAGCGCTTGTCACAGCGCTTGGGGGCTACCTTGGGGGGCTCGTCCGCCTCCCTAATATGGTCACTGGGAGGCTCGTCCTCAAACTCGATTGACAGCCCGCCGTCGTCATCGTCCTCGTCGCCCTCCGCGTCGGCCGCCACGGGCGCAGCGGGCGGCGGCGGCGGCGGCGGCGGCGGTGCGGCGGAGCGCGGAGGCGGTAGCACCGTGGTGGCAGGCGGCGGCGGCTCCCTAGCCCGCAACAGTTTGGCTCGCTCGCGCTCCGTGTCCGCAATCATCTGGACCACGTTCCTTGCGCCCGCCGACAGGCCCCGTTTGACGAATTCGGCGCGGACCTCGTGCTTTGGGTCGAGGCGCCGAGGCGGCTCGAGGGTTGTCGGCGCTCCGGCCGCGACGGTGCCGATCGTGGTCGCAGCACCACCGACGCCGGCCGCCGCCGCCGCCGCGCGTGCCTGCAGTTTGGCCGCCGCCGCGCTCGCGAGGGTGCTCGAGCTTCCAGCCGCCATCCCAGCGCCACCCCCCGCGCTGCCGCCGGCACCGGCGCCGCCAGTGACGCCTCGAGCGCCGAGCGCGCCGTAGTCTGCGCCGGGGCGAGCGCGTGGATTGTGGGGCAATCGGTGCTGCCCCATCGGCGCCGCCGCTGCGACATCCTCCCGGCGGCGCTTGGGCGGCGGCAGCGGGGCGGACGAGTTGAGAATCTCCATGCGGAGGGTGGGTGGTGGCGCACGTGCGCGCGCGAGGTGCTCAGGGCACTTGTCCGTACGGCACCTGTGGATCAGCGCCCCGCACGCCGAGCCGTCGGGGAGCAGCGAGTTGCAGAAGCCTATGTGAGCGCACATGCCCAGGTGCACGAGAGCAGCGCGCTTGCTCAGCACGCACACGGGCGGCCGGCCGCGCGCCTTGGGTGGCAGCAGCTTGGGATCGAACAGCGCGTACACCGCGCCCACCTCCGCACCCGCCGCCACCTTGCGCGCCTCGCCAAAGATGCATGCGCTCAGCGTGCGCGGCTCCTCCGGATGGAGGTCGCTCAGCACCCACTTGTCGTACGGGCCCTTGCCGTTGGCGCCATCCTCCTCGGAGCGGCGCGCGAGCACGCCGATGGTCGCCCACGGGCCGGGCGCCGCGAGCGCCTGCGATTCGACAGCGGTCAGGCGGAGCACACGGCATCCGCTCTCCTCGATCAGCTTCCTCACAGCGGAGTCGGTCAGCGTGCGGCTGGCGAGGCCGAAGCCCGAAAAGGACTCGTGGAAGGTGGATTTCGGCTTGAGTGGCTGGCTGGCGGCGTCGGGAGCCGCAGGGTGGGGACGTGCTGGAGGCTGCGAGTGAGGAGGGCGTGATGAAAGAGGAGGCGCGATGGTTGCGGGCGCTGCCATCTTTGGCGCCGCCGCTGCCGATCGAGAACCCGGCAGCGCTGGTTCCGCGTCGTCGAGACGCAGGTCGAGGTATGCCGACGGACGCGGAAGCAGCGTCGAACCGCGCTCGAGACGTCGCAGCTCGGCCTCCTCAGAGGCGTTCACGTCGGCGAGCAACATTGGAAAGCGCGGGTAAATGCCGAGACGGCGTCACAATGCTGAACCTCTGGGTGGTGCCCAATCACGTGACGTTCGAGTTTTCGGTGTGTCCGACCATCGCAGCGAGCCTCCTCTCTCGAGATCCTTCTCGCGAAAGTACGAACGAAAGCCATGACGGACAGCGACAGCGAAAGCGATGAGTTTGACTTGCCGCCGATGATTAGCCTCGAGGACCTCGTCGGACCCTCGAATGCCGAGGTTGTGGCTACCACGCGTGTCATCTTTCCACGCTGCGACGCAACGCCGGCTGAGCTCGCCGCCGTCGAGAGTCACCTGCGCCGCTGCCTTGCCTACCCTGTGATTGCCTATGCACCAGCCTTTGAAGGCCGCTGTGAGCTGCTGCTCGCCATTCTCGATGAGTTGCGCCGGAACGACAGCAATACAGGAGATGACCCCGCGCCGCCCGAACCGCTCGGCGAGGAGGCGCCGGAGGAGAATTTTGCCGGACGCGTGGCGCTGGCCGACCTCGAGGCGTCGCTCTCTGAGTGCCGCGACCAGGAGCGGTTCTCGAGGATTGGCGGCTCGCGCAGCGCGCTGGCCGCAAGTTTACGCTGGCGCCGCCGTGCCGCCGCGCTCGAGGCGCTCAGGAAGCCTCTGCGCGAGCGCCTCGGTATAAAGGACCTGCCGCCGAAGGCCGCGCCAACACGCCAACTGGCACTGAAGAGTGCGTCGACCGCCGCGGCGCATACGGGCGGCGCCCAGTCGTTCTCGGTGCTACGTTCCCTTTCCTTTGAGCGCAAGAAAAAAGAGGCCGTGGTGAGCTCCGATGGCGGCAGCGGTCGCGGAGCCAGCGGCGGCGGAGAGGATGGAGGCGGTGGGAAGTCGTTCTCGATACTTCGCTCTTTGTCCTTTGAGCGCAAGAAGAAAGAGGCCGACGCGGCCGGCACGAGCAAGCAGAGTAAGCAGAAGCAGGCCATGCTGCGCGCGGCGGCCGCCAAAGGCGGAGGAGCCGCGGGAGGCTCGACGGTGACGAAATCGAAGGTGCTGCTCGCGGCCTGGGCCTCGACGCATGGCAAGTTTGGGGCGATGACCAAGGTGAAGCTCGAAATCACGGAGTCGCAAGTGCTCTATGAGCGGCACGAGATTGACCTCGCCGCTGTCGAGGGCGCCTGGGCGCATCAGGCCGGCTATTGCACCGTCTCGATCAAGTTCACCCACAAGCCGAAGCCCAAGGTGTTTATGCTCGAGCAGTCGGACGCGTGCGAGAAAGTCGTCTCAGTCCTCCAGGATGTGTGTAACTTGATCGACGGCGAGGCAGCCGCAGCGGGCGCACCAGAGGCGTCGCCCCCGCCGCCCGTGTCCTCGGCGCCGCCCTTTCAGTGCGATCTGGGCCGTGCGGGTCGGGTGCATCAGATCGTCCTCTTCGCGCTGGTCTCGGCGTGGCAGCGGCGCGCCTTTGCGAGCGACCTGACGAGAGGGGTCGCTCGCTCACTCGATGCGCCGCCGCCCTTTCCTGTGGAGGAGGATGGCTCATTCCTGCTGCGTGGCGGCATCAGTGGCTGGCTCCTCGATGAGCTCGTCGCGCGCTGCGCCATCTCCCAGCTCTGGCGGGCGCTCGGGGTCCTTTCGGTCGCGGTCGAGGGCGCAGTCGCTGCAGACGCGAACGGGCGCGGCGCGGGCGCGCCGCCCGACATTCTACGGCTCGCGTCCGATGCGCTCGCCCAAGTTCTGCTCGCTGTGAAGGCGGAGGACTCGAGCGCGCACGAGGCGGCGCACGACTTGGGCGGCGCTGGCGGCGCGGGGGCGCAGTCTTCGGGCGGCGCGCGGAGAAAGAGGTTTGGGACCAAGGCAGACCTTGCGTTGCAGTCGGCGGCCGCGGCGTCCCCGAGCCAGCTGAGGGGGCGTCTGTCGACTTGGGAGGAGGGCGAGGGCGGCGCTCGGTACGGCGCGCTCGGGGACGGCGCTGGCGCGGACGAGGCGGACGAGGACAGCACTGTGGCTGTCGGACGCGCCGAGTTGAGCTGCTACTCGGCGTGCTTGAGCGCGCTCTCGGGCTACGTGAGTGCGCGCCTCCCCACCCTCATTGCCGAGCGCGACGAGATGGTGGCCGAGGCCGAGGAGGGCGGTGGCGGCGCCGAGCACGGCGTCGCCGAAGGGGCCAAGTGCGCCGAGCTCTTGGTCCATTTGCTCTCGCTCTCGCATCGGTTGACCCCTGCCGAGGACACGGGCCGCGTCTCGTACCGTGACATGCATGACGAGCGCGGCGACGAGTGGCAAGTGAAGGAAGGGAGCGAGGCGAGCGGCGTGGGCGGCGGCGAGCGGTTTGTATGGCAGTCCAAGGTGTGCCCACCCTCGCTCGCGGCGTCTTCACGCTCGGCACTCCGTGCGGCAGCCACGCTGATGACGGAGCAAGAGATGCGGGCTGCGAGCCAGACGCGCCGACCAAAGGCGCTGACGGCGAGCGGCGCGTCCGAGAAGACGAAGAAGGGAGATCGGCCGAAGGCGTCGCAGGCCGCTGACGTGCGCGACGAGGTGTGGACACATTGGGTGCGACTCAAACGTCTGCGCGTGCGGCTGCAGCGCGCGCTCCCGCTTCAGCTCAGCCTGCTCTCCGGGGTCGTGGGAGGCCCCGGGGCGCTCGTGCAGGTGTGGGCGGAGGCACTCCACTTTGCGGTGCTCGAGCCCTTGCATATGCTCGGCGAGAGTCTACCGGTCGACATGGCGCTCGTGGAGGTGCTCAGCATGGCGCTCGAGCATCGGCGCATCGTGATGCTTCTCCAAGCGACCGCGGCCGGGGGCGTCGCCGCCAACGCCGCCGCTGCCTTTCTGGACGACGACGCGGAGGGCGGCGGCGAGGGCGGCGGCGAGGGCGGCGAGGCGCGCTCTCCGGCGCTCTCGGCTAGCCCCAGCAGCGGCATGGGAGACGGCGTTGGGGACGAGCTGATGCTCATCGGTGACCGCATGTGGTACAGCCCCTTTGTCTTCGAATGGCTGCGCGTCGCGAGTCGCCACATCGAATCGTGGGTCAATGAGGCGCTTGATGACGAGACCAATTGGCGCCACTGGCGGCCCGTTGGTCCGGGGCGCCACTCGCGTACGCTCATCCTCCTCTTCCGCGCATGCTTCACAATGGTCAACTCGCTGCGCCGTCTCGACGTCGTCGTGTGTGGGGAGGCGGTGAGCGCCGCGCAGGGGATCGCGGACCACCATGCCACCTTTGCGGCGGTCTTGGCCAAGGCCGCTACGGCCGCGAGCGCCAGCGCGCCGCCGCCAGCCGCCACAGGCAAGGATCGCACAGTGGTCGCGAACAAGGCCGCGGGTGCGGAGCCGCTGCTTGGGGTACAGGGCGTGGCGCGCGGCCTGCTCCGAGGCACCGACGTGCTGATCACGTACGTGCAGCCCACATCGGTGCTTGCGACGTTGATCCACCCGGGCGAGCGTGTGCTCTCCGTCAACGGCGAGGCTGTCACGAGCGCGGCGCAGGCGTTGAGGCTGCTCAAGACGGCGTCGCAGCTGCGTGTCAAGGTGCAAGCGCCGCCGGGCCTCGAGGAAGTGGGCAGTGACGGTGTGAGCCTCGAGGAGCTTCGTCAACGCCGTCGTGAGATGCTCGCGGAGCGGATGCGGGAGCTCCTGAAGTTGCTGAGGGTGGAGACGGAGCCGCCGGTCGACGACCCTCTGGATGCCTTCGCCCCGATGAAGGATGACGACCCTCTGCTCGGGCTGCTCGGGGGCACGGACGGCGCGAAGCCGGGCGCGGCCGAGCCGGGGCCGGGCTCGCCCGCGACGCGCGACGTGGACGACGATGAGTACGAGGAGGACGGCAACGACGAGGCCAACGAGGGCGACGAGGGCGACGAGGGCGAGGGCGGCGGCCCTCACCCTGTGAGCTCTCGTGAGCTGCGTAGGCACTGCTTGATCGCGTCGAATGCGTGGGCAGCGCGCCGGCAGCTTCAGACGCTCGCCTCGACGATCGAGGAGACGCTTCACTCGTCGACCGAGCAGAGCTCGATCGTGTCGGCGTGCTTCGTCGAAGTGTTCGGCGCGCTGCGCCGCACCTCCGATGAGCAGATCAGCGTGCTCGCCGACAAGCTGCTACGCCCCGTACGTGCCCACATTGCGAAGCTCGGAGCGCCCGCGACGCCTAGCGGCACCCTTCTTGGGACCAAGGCGGGTGGTGCTTCGGAGTTCAACTTGGTCCAAGCGCGCACGCTCGACCGTCTGTGCCGGTGGCTCGCGCCCGAGGCAGTGCAGCGGCTGCTGCAAAGGCTCTGGACGGACGTGCTGAGCGATCTACTCGAGGCGCTCCGAAAGCAACTGTACACGCCGCGCGAGCTGGGTGACTCCTTCGTCAAAGGCGCGATCCAACTGATGCGAGACTTCGCGGCGGTGCTGCTCGACGCTACGGACGGTCCGACGAAGAGGTGGCTGACCCAGCGCGCCACGCCGTTACAAGCGACTCTCGCGCTCACCGAGCTGCCCACCGCGGCGCTTCTGCAGCAGTACCGCATCCGGCCGACTGGTCCGACGCGCGCCGCGCCGCTCGTGGCACTCGCGCTTCGCCTCGACGACCGCGAGGCAGCCAGCGTCGTCATGGAGCAGCCCGCTGAGCTTGCCGAGGGGCAGGCGCTCAATGTTGACGGGCGGCCGGCGCTTGAGGCCTACCGCACGCTCGAGCCGTTGGTTTAGACGGCTCCTGCGTGCCGCCCTCGCGTGGGCGGTCCTCGATCTTGTGGGCGCCATGTCGGTCGCGTGGTGTGCTCCGTGTGTCGATGCCACACCGCGTGTGCCTGTGCGCACCGCCATCGCAGCCACCATTCGCATCGCAGAGGCCACACAAAGACTACGGCCCGGGAACGCGACATACGTGGTCGTCCTCAACCTCATGGTCAAAGGGAAAGGTCATGCGCTGCATGCTCATCGCGCGTATCTATGGCGGGTGTGGCTGTGTATGTTGTAGTGTGGGCGGCCTCGAGTGAAAGCTTACGTGTGGTGTGCGGTTTCGGGTGCGCTCTACTCCACACTCGACACTGCGCGCGAACCGAACGCCTTGTACCGTACCCGTTCCGCGCGCGCCACCGCCAGTCCCCGGGTGCGGCTGCGGGTCCCGTCCCGCCGCGGCCGCCGGGGGTCCGGCGTCGTACCCACAGCAAAACTCGGGACAACTACCCAAACTCGGGGACAGCCCACCCACGCGGGCATGCACGCGGGACGTCCCACACGGCACTGGGACGGACCACTTGGCGTGGGTGTCAGCTCGCTTCAAAGTGGGATGACCCACAGCTGGGACATCCCAGCCAAACCGGGACACCCCAGCCAAAATGGGACACCTCAGCCAAACTGGGAAAAACTGGGACTGACTGATAGCCCTGCCACCCACGTGGGACGTCCCACATCGCGTGGGACGTCTCAACCGCCTGGGGCGTCCCATGAAAGAGTGGGATGACCCAGCGGTGGGTCATCCCACTCCCTCTCCGGGACACACCACCCAAGCTGGGACGTCCCACACAAACTGGTCCATCCCAATTTTTCCCCGGTTGCTAAGGGTCGGCGATCGCCGATCGGGCGGAGAGAGAGACCCGTGAAAGTGTGAACAGTAAACTCTTATAACGGTCGTGAAAAGTATGAAACGGCACAGAGCCGGAGATTGCGGTTCCCGAGATGGCACCAAAAAGGTTGGTCCTGTGATCGTGAACATGTTCGGAGGATCATGAAGCGACGTCGGGTCGGCGTCGGCGGCGACAGCGGCGGCGGCGACGTCATCGTCGGCGACGGCGACGACAGCGATGTGAGGGTGCGAAGCGCCGAGGGCGAAGTGGTCGCGTGGTCCCGTTCGGCCGCGGCGCGATCTGCCGCGCTCGCCAACTGGGTGAGCGACACGGGCGGCGCCGAGGGGGCGTTCGCCACTCTGGTGCCTGCGGCTGCGCTCCGCACGCTCTCGCGCGTCGCCGAGGGCGGTGCGGAGGAGGGCGGGGCGCTGGAGGGGTGCTCGCTCGCGCAGCTCGCGCAGCTGTTGCACGGCGCGCACTTTCTCGACGTGGACGTCGAGCTTCTCCGCCTCCTCTCGCGTTCCCTGTGCACCGGCCACCTCGCCGGCAAGAGTGGCCCGGAGCTCGGGCGGCTGCTGGGTGTCGTGAGCGACTTCCCCACCGAGGCGGAGCGGCAGGCGGCGACGGAGGAGCAGATCTTCACGCACGACGACGCTCAGCACGACGCCACCGCACTGCGAGCGGCCGACGCACCCACAACGCCAGCGCCCGTGTGCTGGCTCTCGACACAGCTCGTCAACGAGGACGCCCTCGAGGACGCCCTCGCGGACGCCGACGTGCCGACGCTGCGCGCGCTCAAGGGCGTGAGCCTCGCGTGGCGCGCGCGGGCGCGGCGCGTCCTGTGCGCGCGGCTGTGCGCACGCGTCGGCCTGCCGCTCACGAGCAACCTCGTCGAGGTGACCGAGCTCGACCTCTCGGACAGCCGCGCCGCCGGTCGCCTCTTCGCCGACGCGGTCGACGCATCGCGCTGGCTGCCCAACCTGGAAAAAGTGACGGGGCTGGGCGGCTTCGAGGTGGACGTGGCCGCGCTGAGGAGCGTGGCGTCTTCGGATGGATCAGAAGAAGATGAAGAGGGTCCACCGCCGTATCCGATGGCAGGGGTGCGCGCGTGCATCCGCGGCGAGGGCGAGGCGCCGATGGAGGTGCTGCTCGCCGCGTGCGCGCTGCGCCATGGCGAGGCGCGCGTGCCGCCGGGCGCGTTCCGCGACGACACATTGATGACGTCGATCGCTCTGCCTGCAGGCCTCACAAACATCAGTGAAAGCGCCTTCGAGGGCTGCTCCTTGTTGACGTCGATCGAGCTGCCTGCCGGCCTCACGAGCATCAGTGAGGGCGCCTTCTTTCTCTGCTCCTCGTTGACGTCGATCGAGCTGCCCGCCAGCCTCACGAGCATCGGTGAGCACGCCTTCAATGGGTGCTCCTCGTTGACGTCGATTGAGCTGCCCGCCGGCCTCACGAGCATCGGTATGTGCGCCTTTGATGGCTGCTCCTCATTGACGTCGATCGAGCTGCCTGCTGGCCTCACGAGCATCGGTATGTGCGCCTTCGATGACTGCTCCTCGTTGACGTTGATCGAGCTGCCTGCCGGCCTCACGAGCCTCGGTGTGTTCACCTTCCATGGCTGCTCCTCGTTGGCATCGATCGAGCTACCCGCCGGCCTCACGAGCATCGGTAAGGAGGCCTTCTCTGGCTGCTCCTCTTTGACGTCAATCGAGCTGCCCGCCGGCATCACGAGCCTCGGTGAGTACGCCTTCGATGGCTGCTCCTCGATGACATCGATGGAGCTGCCTGCAGGCCTCACGAGCCTCGATTGGGGCGCCTTCAATGGCTGTTCCTCATTGACATCGATCGAGCTCCCCGCTGGCCTCACGAGCATCGGTCAGGAGGCCTTCTCTGGCTGCTCCTCATTGACGTCGATCGAGCTGCCCGCCGGCATCACGAGCATCGGTAAGTTAGCCTTCGAGGACTGCTCCTCGATGACGTCGATCGAGCTGCCTGCAGGCCTCACCAGCCTCGATTGGGGCGCCTTCCGTGGCTGCTCCTCTTTGACGTCGATCGAGCTGCCCGCGGGCCTCACGAGCATCGGTGAGCGCGCTTTCGATGGCTGCTCCTCGTTGGCGTCAATCAAGCTGCCCGCCGGCTTCGATGACAGCATTCTCAGATCTGCTGCAGTGCCTCCCAGCGCCTTCCTATGCTTTGCACCAAAAGTTGAATGAGCTGCCGCCGGCCTCACGAGCATTGTGGACTGTGTGGTGCGCACGGATCAACTGCAACTGAGGTCAACACATCCCAGGCGTGGCTCGTACACACCAGCTACGCTTTTCCACGACGCCGAGCACGCGACACGCGCATCCGTCCAAGGTAGCACAATCTCAAACAAGCCTGAACCGCCGAGCGCCTACAACCCAAAATCGCACTTTGCGTCGGTCGAGTCGCACCGAGCGGGAAAGGCGGTGTTAAACGCTTGGTCTGGGGGGTGTGTGGTTTTGTACGCGAAGATCCAGAGTGTCATCGCGAGGGGCGCCGCGGTGGCTGTCAAGTCACCGGGGCCGCCGGCGGCGCGGCGCGCGGTGAACTTTTCGCATAGTACGTCTTCGTTCGGCTTGCAGGTCTGCCGTAACCGGATCCACTATGCAGGCTACGAGGCTAACCGATCCGATCGAGCAGGTCGGGTTGTTCCGTTGTACGCTGTTTTCGATGAGACGCAGATGTGGCACTTCAGTCTTGAAGAGCAGGTCCGAGGTCGTCTTGCGTACTCTCACTCACCCTGAGAACGTGCTCGTGTCCTCAAACGAATAGCCGCATGAGCGCGCGGAAGATGTTCACGACTGCAACCACCAGCGCACTGGCCATCCCGGTGGCGAGCGCAGCGAGGGCGGTGCCGCCCACCCGCACCGCGAGCAAGTGCTGGGCAAGGAGCGTCGGAGCAAACTCGCGCGTGTCGGGCTTCACTTTGGCGAGGAGCGGTGCGTATGACGATGCGCCCTCCTCGGTGGGCACGGCCATGGCGCATAGCGTCGAGCGCGCAGCGTTCGGATAGGCGAGGCACTCAATGGCCAGCTCGGCGATGGACGCGTGTGGGATCTTGCTCACTTTGAGGTCGCCGCCGTTGTCGGCGAGGCCGAGGGCCGTGCCTTCGTCGAGGGCCTCCATGCCCGCGACCATGATTCCGGGCCGGATGATCGTGTAGTCCACCCGGCGGTCTGATCTCAGCAGGCATTCGCCCTCGTAGTTCCACGCCTTGGCTAGCGAACCCATCGTGTTGATGAGGATGGAGAAGAGGGACCACGGGGTCTCGCCCTTGCCTGTGATGCGCACGATGCGCTTGCAGGTGCCGCTCGCCTTGGCCGCCGCGAGCAGGTGGCGCACGCCGTCGTAGTTGACGCGCTTGGCATGTTGCGGGTCGGTGGTCGGATCCACCCACGGCAGCAAGTCCTGAAGCTTGCGGGTTCGCCGTGCACCATGCAGCGCGAGGCACGCCTCGCAGCCCTCGAGAAGCGTCACGACGCTCGCCGTATCGGTCACGTCGCCTTTCACGACGGTAACGCCAGGCAGCTTCGCGAGGTAGGCGGCGATGGCGGCGGGCGGAGCGTCAGCCTCGATTGAGGGCGTGACACCTTCGATGTTGTGCCTAACGAGCAGCCGCGTTGAAAAGCCGCGCTGGCTGAGCTTCTGTACCGCGATGCGGCCGAGCCGGCCGGTCGCGCCCGTTAACGCGACGGTCTTGCCAGCAGCGGTCGGAAGGGCGAGGAGCACCACGGCGAGGGTTCGTCGCATTTTGCAGCGAGAGCACCACGGCAAGGGTTCGTCGCATTTGCAGCGAAATCCGCGAAGTGACGAAACCCAACTCGGAATTTTGATGTCTGAAGTCGTGCCATCTGCACCCTCCTAATTCCATACCCCACCCGTAACCCTAATAACCCTGAGGGTTCTCTGTATCGTCTGTTCGAGAGAAAGGAGAATAAATCAGCCAGGGAAACAAAAGCTGCTGCTGCAAGAAGGCGCAAGTAGTACACTCATCCGCCTCAAGCGCCTGACGAACTCGAAAGCCCCACGGACGCGCAGTCGCTTGCAAGATGCAAGGAGCTGCCGCTCCATCCGTGCGCAGTCCGCCAAGTGCTATCGGCGGACGAGCGCGTCCCTGATAAAGTCGCGCAGCTGGTGCACGTCCCCCTCGGCGACGCGCCGCACGTACTCGGTGCAAAAGGTGGCCTCACAGCCGAGCGAGGGCAGCAGCCGGTCGCGCAGGTAGCTGAGTAGCTCGTTGCCGAGCTTGGCGAGAATGGCCTTCTGCAGTTGCGCGCTCGCCTCGAGCAGCGGCAGCGCGGCCGCGTCTTTGAGCATAAAGTGGGGCTGTGCAGGCGCCTGGAAGCACACAGGCAGCACCTCGTGCAGCACGTACGTGTCGAACCCGGGCACCGTGCCCACCCACAGCTCGACGAGCCTCTGAGTGATCGCAAAGCACTGGCGCTGCAGCTGCATGTCCGGGCCCTCGATGCAGCCGGCGAGTAGCGCGCGGAGGGAGGGCGCGGCGTGGGCCGAGTTCTGCGGCGCGGCGAGCACGTCCGCGAGATCCGAGTGGACGAGCGAATGGAGCAACGAGTAGAAGCAGCGGAGCAGGTTGCGCCGCTCACGCACCGGCTCGCTTGCGGGGCCGGTCGCGCCGACCGAGGCGGAGGAGGAAGAGGCGATGGCGGCGTCGAGCGCGCCCAGGTGCGCGAAGACGGTGGTGGAGAGCGGGCAGAAGAGTACGGTGACTGGCGCGAGGATCGACGATTTGAACTTGAGCACGAGCTGGTTGACGAGCGTGACGAGCTCGACGAGCTCGCGCGCGTCGGCGGCGCCGAGCAGTTGCGGCAGCGCGCTCGAGAGGACCCCCAGGAGCTCGACGCCGAGCGTCTCAATCATCCGGTGCAGCAGCATGGAGCACTTGGCGCGCACCTCCGCCGACTCTCCAAACACGCTCATCGAGGCGATCACCGCCTGCGTCGCGCGCGAGAAGGCGTCGCGCAGCATGTGAGAGCCCTCGTCGTTGACGCCCACGTCGACGAACCCCTTGCTCGTGAGAGCGACCGCTGAGATGTGGTGCGCCGCCTCGACCTCGCGCGCACATCGCAGCTGGCGGACCATCTCGGCGGAGAGGCTCGTGCTCAGCCCGGGCGGTACGCCCTGCGCAGCCCCTTGCGTGAGCGCCTGCAGATGCGCCATCGGGAGCGCGAGCAGCCGTTGCAACTGCTCGCCCACCTGGTCGGCGGGCGCGAGGCGCGCGCCGAGCAGCAGGCCGTACGCTTCAAACAGATTGAGGGCCTCGGGGGCGCTCAGCTGCGGCGGCTCGGGCAGCTGCAAGCCGCTCGCACGCGCGTGCGCGTCGCCGAAAAAGGGCGGCGCGGGCGCGGGCGGCGGAACCCGCCCTTCGGCGGCGTAGAGCTGCTCGAGCAGCTGCGTGTAGGGAGAGTGCTCTGTTCGCTGATGAGCGAGCACAACATGCAGCGTGCGTGCGACCTCCGAATAGGCGGCGGCCGAGGCGTCCTTGAGCGTCTGCTTGACGAAGCGCAGGAGCAGGTAGCACGCGCGCGCGCGCACCTCGCGGTCGCCATTGTAGATGCCACGCCCGTCGAGGAAGGTCGCGAGCGCGGCAGGCAGGTGCTCTGGGTTGGCGAGGAAGAAGCGGTAGTAGCGCACGTTGAGCTCAAAGGACATGAGCTGGACGGCGCGGTGCGGGTAGGCAGAGGCGGACGAGGCGGTGAGCGTCGCCATCAGCTGCTCGAAGAAGCCGCCCTTTTGGCGTAGCATGCTCTCGGGCAGCCCCTCGCCCAGGGTGTAGAGCAGCCAGAGGGCGACCTCGAGATGGGTCCAGGGCACCTCCCCCAGCCGCTCGAGCGTGCGCAGCAGCGTGGAGCGGCACATCTCCTGGGCGAGCGTGGCGTGCACGCGCGCGACGCCCTTGAAGAGAGTCGAGAGCTCGCGCCGGTACGCGAGGAAGGCCTCCTCCGCCTCGTCGGGCGACTCGAAGTCGAAGTCGTCAGGATAGACGCATCGCTGGCCAAGGACGAGGAGCAATGCCTGCAGCTGCCCCTCGTGCGCAGCGAGATCGCGCTGCGAGGGGAGAAGCTTGCGCAGCCGGCCGACATACGAGTGCAAGAACGCGAGCGTCGTGTGCGACGTCTCCATGTCGTCGCACGCGAGGGTCTGCAGCAGCAGCGGCAGCGTCTGCTGCAGCATCTCGACGGCGCGGGGCACGAGCATCGCCGCGCGCGCCGAGGGCGGCGCAGCGCCCGCCAGACGGTCCCAACAGTCGAGGAGCTCGAGGCAGAGGGCGGCGACGAGCGCGCCGAAGCGCGGCGACGTCTGCACGCCCGAGCCCGCCGCCTCCGTCAGCATCGGTACGATGCGCAGCTCGGTAAGGTGTTCCATCTTGTTAGCCGCGTCCATTCGCTTCTCGACGATCTCCTTGAGCACGAGGCTCGCGCCGTCGTGGAGGGCGCCGTGGTGGAGAAAAGGGCGCAGCGTGCCGAACCAGCGCGGATTGGCCACGAGCTCGATCGGGATCCACGCCACGTGCAGATGGACCGTGTGCAGGCACGCGGCGCACAGGGCCGGCGCTGTGCTGTGCAGCTGCAGGATCGAGTACCACGCGTCGGCCACCTGCGCCAGGCAGCGGTCGCGCATGCCGTCCTTGACGCGCGTGGCCGTCTCGGAGTCGTACCCATTCGACTCCTCGTGCACCACCACCTGCTCGTGCAGCTCGTTGAGCACGCGCAGGAACATGTCGATCGCGACGAGCCCATTGCCCAGCGTGCAGAGCAGCTGCGAGAACGCATCGGGCCAGGCGAGCGGGAAGTCGGCCTTGAGCACCGCGACGAAGAGCTGCGCGAACTTGTTCTTGACGGACGCGGGCTCGTCCGTCTCCGCGCCTCCGCGCGCCTGCAGCCATGCGACCAGCGCGCGCTGCAGTGAGCATCGCTGCTCGGCCGGCAGCTGCGCATAGCGGCTCTTCTTCGTCACCATGTGGATGACCGTCTGCAAGCACCAGAACTTGACCTGCTCCTCGACGGCCGAACCAAAGGCCTGCATGCAGAAGGCCCAGCCGTCATCCGACTGCCGCAGTGCCTCGAGCGATGACGACGCCTGGCCACGCAGCGTTGGATTGCTCTGCGGGTCGAACGAGACCAGGATGGCCTGCACGAACTCTGGCGGTGGCCCAGCGCCTATGCCGGCCATCGGAGCGAGCTCCTGTGGCGTACAGCAGCGGACCTAGCGCTGCTGCGTCCTCTTCGCCTGCGCACCAGGCAATGGCGAGCTAGTAGGATACTGCCGTCGATGTTCTTGCGTTCTACAAGTAGCCGAAGTAAAAACCATTCACACATCGGAAAAATGTTTCGTGAAAGCACATCTCTTCTGCACGTCTCTTCTGAACAGCCCCGGGCCGTCGCAGAGCTCCGAAGTCGGTATAATTAAAGTAGCATTCAACAGATTTTTTAAGCGCCACTCAACACAAAGGCGAACAAATGCCGCCTGGCCGGCTCGCGAAATCTCCAAAGCGTGCCTCTCGTGCCGAGAACGCCGAGGTCGCAGCGCCCCCGACCTTCGTCGATCGCGGATCGGGACCTTCGATATTCTCGCCCGCTGATCGCAGCGCACCGAATGACATCTTGCAAAATATTTGGGACCGGGGACACGAGCCGTGCTACCTGGCGTGCCGGGTGTGGGCCGTGAACCAGCTCGATACCGAAGCGATGAAGGCAGTGGTGGTTTTTCGCATCTGGCTCATCTTTCGGCCGCGCGAAGAGGCCCTGGCGTTCCTGCCATCTCAACCTCTTCGCGGATGTGACTCGAAGAGAATCAGTTCGGACGAGGAAGTGTGGAAAGACATCGAGGGGCGCAAAGTGCTGCCAAGGTTGGGGATCGAGAATGGCAAGGACGACACCAAGGAGACGCATCATGAGAAGGAGCTGTGGCTGCTGGCCGACGACGACGCCAAGAGCATCTATACAGATGGCGGCGTGGAGGAGCTCCTCTGGAAGAGCTTCCCGCCGCTGCCCCTAATTGACGAAGCTATCCCTAAGCGAAACAGTGATCGCGAGAGAACCATCGCCGTCCTGACGTACCAGATCGAGGCGACGAACGTGCACCTCGACTGGAAGTTACATGAATTCCCTTTCGACACCCAGCAGCTTCAGGTCAAGCTCTTCCTTCCCAAGAAGCACAAGGACAAAATGTACGAGTTCGTGTGCGATAAGGAGTTGCGGCTCCCTTCGGAGGGCATCTGGCCCAAGGGAATCTCGTACAAGGATACAGTCGGCAAGGGTACAGTCGGCAAGGGCATCTTAGAGATCAAGAAAGAGGCCAAGGACACCATAGGGGTGGAGTGGGAGCTAGACGACGTTGGGTCCATCTTCGAAGTCGACGAGGAGAGCCGCAGTCGCTATCAGTCGGCCGCGACGCTATCACTCGGCCTCAAACGCAAACCGGGATTTTACCTCGAGAAGTACGTGTATCGGCCGGGCGTGATCGCCACCCTCGCGTGCGTTTCGACCTTCATCCCGACGAACGAGATCGGCAACCAGCTGGCGCTCACGTTCACCGTCCTCCTCACGCTCACCAGCATCAACTACACCGCCGCGGAGTCCCTGCCCGCACTGCCCTACTCGACGGAACTCGACCGGTACCACGAGGCGTGCCACTACCTAGTGTACAGCGTCATTTTCCACAACGTGATCTTCTTCCTCATTGACCACAAGGACCCAAGGATAGTCGATCTTGTCAATTGGGCCCTTCAAAAGCTCTTCCAGGCGGACTGCGACTCATGCAAAAAAGCCGCCGCCGCGGCGTCGTGCACTGCTAGCTCCGACCACGAACCCGACTGTGCCACGACCGAGTTGCCGGCCGAGGTGGCGGGTGTGGGGACCTCGTCGGCGGCGTACATGGCTGCGGACGCCGCCGGAGCTCTGAACTCGACATGGGCATGCGGCGCGTGCGTTGGCGCGCACGAGTTCGTCAAGAAGAACTACATCGACGACTTTGTCATGATCCTGATCGTCTGCACGTGGCTTTTCTGGAACTTATGGTGGAACAGGAGTCGTCGAGCCGCGAAGAAGTCCGATTGAGTTGCTGTGGTGGTGAGTTCCTGGCCCAGCCGCCGGTTCTCCCCCACGGTGTCTTTCAACCGCAGGTCCGCAGCACTACAGTGTAACGCGGCGAACGTACTGCGTAGTTCGTGTGAGATGAACTTCGAGTGTGTCTGTCGTCTATGCTGTCGGTGTGTGTGTGGCTGTGTGCGGAAACGCGCGCGCGCATGGGCAGCATGCGCCGATCCCGGGTGCTCGCTGCGTTCCTGGCTCCTGCGGTCGCGCACAGGCTATATATTACGCCATAGCGTACCGTACTCCGTAGCGCATAGGCGGTAGGGGCCGCGTGGGGGCTGGTCAAGCGGAACCGGAGAGCTCCGGTGTCCGGAGCACGAGACCCGTGCGGACCGCGGCGGTGCGATACCGAAAATACCGTGCGATTTGGTACTGATGAAAGCTAATTTGTAATTAATCGAAATAACTTGCTTCCGATTAGCCCTGCTTGAAACTACACGCAGTGGCTGCGTATGCCTTCCGAATGGCGCAGCCGCAGGTAAAGGAAACCACTGTGAAGCTTACCGGTATCGCACGCTCGCAAATTTGCATCATAGGAAAATGCACGACGAGAAGTTGGTCGCGCTAGTCGCTGGCGTCATCGGCGTCTGGACGGTTAGCGTGCTCATACTCCTCGTCACGCTGCGCTTGACCTTGCACGTCTGCGTTGGCATCTCGACAGCGATGGTGCTCATCTTCCTCGTCGCGCTTCGCCGTGCGACCCTCCGCTTCTGCGCATCCGTTCGGCCGTTTCACATCTTGAAGACGGATCAGATTGATTGCGAGATCCGGCCGCCGTCGGACGGCGTCTGGCACGTGCTCGCATTCATTTGGCGCGTTTTCGGCTCGGGCCGGCTGTATCAGGCCTTTCTGCGCTGGCTGAACAGAAAGTATCTGCATTGGGACACGCGTTTTGAGGACCTCGGACAGAATGCGGCCACCGAGGTGCTCTCCTACTGCCGTACGTACGGCGTGCAGGTTGAGCCTTGGGTCTGGGAGAAATCGGCTGGCGAGTACACGACGATGAACGAGTGGTTCACGCGCAAGTACGCAGGGCCGCACGCGCCCGAGCGCAACCTGGGCACGTCCCACGTGCTATCTCCCGCGACAGCGGTGGTGACGCCCTTCCCGAGCGTGCGTGAGATGCCACAGATCATCAAGAACGAGCAGTTCCACATCCGCGACGTGGGCATCCCGGAGCACGAGCAGTACGTGGAGCATCCGTGCTACATCCTGTACCTCGCGCCTGCAGACTACCACTGCTACCACGCACCGTTTGCGGGCACGGTGGTGAGCTGCGCCTTCGCATCGCTCGGCACGCACTCCGCCTCGGTCAAGCCCTACATCTACGAGCACATTAACGTGCTTGAGACGAACCGGCGCGCGATCCTTGTGCTCGAACAGGCCGCGCGAGGACCAGCTGGCGCGCCGCCACTGCGTGCGGTGCTCGTCATCATCGGCGGCGTCACCGTCGATTCGATTCGGTTGGAGGCCGGGATACACGAGGGGGCACGCGTCGAGCGGGGCGCGCTTCTCGGCTGCTTCGCGCGTGGTGGCAGCAGCATCGCCCTCTTCTTCAACCGTCACACGGCCCTCATAGACCAGTGCGCCGCGCTGCACGCCAAAGGCATGGACTTCAAGCTCGAGGCAGGTGCGAGCTTGGCGAGCGTCCTTGGCTCGAGCCCCGACGAGGTGCTCGGCAGCGGTCGCCACTTGGCGGCCGAAAACGCGATTGCATGCACGTCGCTCACACGGGTGCAGCTGCGGGTGCTTCTCGAGCGGCGCCTCCCTCAGCAGATGCTCGAGGAGCTCGGTCTGCTCGAGGGCATCGATCGTGACGCGCTCCTCGCACTCGCCCAAGAGCACGGCATCGAGCGCATTGAGTGCGACGAGCTCGAGGAGCTCAGCCCGAGCCGTGCGAGCCGACGCGCCTCGGCCTCCAAATCACCACGACCCAGCCCGCACCAGCAAGCTAACAACCAGCGAGCCGGCGAGGCGTCGCCGTGAGCGACGGAGGAGCAGCTCCTAGGCGCACAATCACGGGAGCACAGAGAGCGCGGAGGCCGGGATCTACTTTGATTATAGATCATCAGCTTTGTGATTGACAGTTCTTCTGGTCGCGGGGCCGCGCGCGCGCGGTTGCCCATCGGATGCGCGGGCCCCACAGACCCGACCCGCGGAGCGTGCGAGCGGTCGAGCTCGAGGCGAGGGGGAAGGCCCCCGCGGGCGCGGTCCGCAAACGAACCCGCGAAACCAAAATCGATAAAAAGTTGAGACCAACGCCAATTCGAATTGTATCAATCAATATGTGATCTTCCGTGTTTCGACTAGTCGAGATCTCTACTTTCGCGCAGACGACACGCTCGACAATCTAGACTTCTAGAGGTGCGGAGCGTCTGACGAGGGTGACCGGAGAGTCCGTTCCCGGTTCCGCGCACACGTAGACAGCGGCCGCCCCAAAGAATGTTGATTTTCCGTGCGAGGTCCCTGCAGTGAGGGTGGGTGTTCTCACGCAGAGTCCACGCGTGAACGAGGAACGTTGAGCCGAGCACGCCAACGGGCACGAGCTGATGCGACTCTGTCTCTGACTCTCCTGTCCTCATGACAGTGACCTCAGACCGCGCCAAACTCGGAGAGCCACTGCTGGTGCTTGGCAATGTCGCCGGCGCTCACGGAGGAGTGGATGCGCTTGAGCGCTTCGTCCAGGTCCTCCTGCGCGATAGGCAGGTCCGCCGTCGCGTCGCGCGGCAGGTTTTTGATCTGGTCGCGGTTGAGCCCCTTGATGCGCCGGCGCATGGGCATCATGGCGGCGTCGCGGCACAGGTTGGTCACGTCCGCGCCTGAGAAGCCCCCGGTGGCCATCTTGGCGGCGAGAGCGTCCAGGTCGACGCCCTCCTCGAGTGTGAGCTCCTTGAGGTTGATGTCGAGGAGAGCGCGAATGTCACCTGGCTCGGGCAGAGGGATGTAGATGCGCTTCTCGAGCCGCCGACGCAGCGCCTCGTCGAGATCCCAAGGAAAGTTGGTCGCGGCGAGCACGGTCACCGTCTTGAGCCCGGCGCCCTCCTCGGCCGCGCCCCCATCTGCGGTCGAGCTCGTCGAGATCCCATCCATCTGCACGAGCAGCTCCGACTTGACACGTCGGCTCGCCTCGTGCTCGGAGGCCCCGCCGCGTTGGCCCGCGAGCGAATCGATCTCGTCGATGAAGATGGTCGAGGGCGCGTGGAACCGCGCCATCTCAAAGAGCAGGCGCACCATGCGCTCCGAGTCCCCACGCCACTTCGAGGCAAGCGTCGACGACGTCATCGAGAAGAAGGCGGTCCCACATTCAGTGGCCACAGCCTTTGCGAGCAAGGTCTTACCGGTGCCAGGCGGCCCAAACATGAGCACGCCCTTCCATGGGCGCCGGATACCTCGAAAGTAGTCGGGCATGATCAGTGGAAGCACCACCGCCTCCTCGAGCACGCGCTTCGCCTCCTCGAGCCCCGCGATGTCGTCCCAGTGCACATTCGGCTTCGCCTCGAGGACATCGCGCTCGAGGTGCTCGATCAACGGCTTCTCATCGGGGGAGGCGTGGGCACCAAATTTGGCCTCCGGGGGGGCTTTGGCGGGCGGCCGGCCGGGCACCGGCGGCTTGCGCGCGCCCGACTCCCGTCGCCCGCCGCCGCCGCCCATGCCGCCGCCGCCCATGCCGCCGCCGCCCATGCCGCCGCCGCCCATGCCGCCGCCGCCCATGCCGCCGCCGCCCATGCCGCCGCCGCCCATGCCGCCGCCG
>ENA-UOUZ01000535-UOUZ01000535.1-mixed-culture-metagenome-genome-assembly--contig:-NODE-535-length-26605-cov-100.330810_pt1 | contig 26605 bp, 26 predicted proteins | sample MGYA00238154_ERZ761575 | MGnify/ENA primary metagenome ERZ761575 (study PRJEB28896, sample SAMN07631632) | mixed culture metagenome | isolation source: Freshwater growth medium | place: USA...
GACGAGCAGCACCCCTTTGGGGATCTTGGCGCCGAGCTTCGTGTACCTGTGGGGAAGGGGAGGGGGGCGCCGTGGTGAGCGCTTGCATGCCGACGAGCAGCACCCCTTTGGGGATCTTGGCGCCGAGCTTCGTGTACCTGTGGGGAGGGGGAGGGGGTGGGGCGCCGTGGTGAGCGCTTGCATGCCGACGAGCCGAGCGCTTCGTGTACCTGTGGGGAGTCACTCAGCATGCAATCCGCATGCAATCAGCGCGCACCTCTCCGGGTTTTGCAAGATGTCGACAACCTCCATAATCTCCTGCTTCGCCTCAGTCAAGCCCGCTACGTCCTTAAAGCGCGTCGTGACCTGAGGGGCAATCAAACGTTATCAGGCACATCATCAGGCACGTCATCAGGCACTCAGGTGCACTCAAAGGCACTCAGGTGCACTCAGCATGGCACTTCACAGCATGGAACTTCACAGCGTGGCACTTCACAGCATGGCACTTCACAGCAAAAAAAACGCACCTTGGTCGCCTTCACAGCCTTCGACTTACCCACGTTGAAGAGGCCGCCCCCCGGTCCCCCCCCCATCGACGCCCCCATGCCGCGAGAAAGGATCAGGAAGAAGCCGATGATCAACAATGTCGGAGCAAAGCGACCCACCTCCGACATGATCGAGGGCTGCACGATGAATTGTACCGGTAGGTAATCACGCTGTGCGATGCCCAAGGCGGCCTGCGCACTCTCGAGCACGATGCAATCAGTATGGCACTCAGAATGCACTCAGCATGCAATTAGCATGCAATCAGCATGCAATCAGCATGCAATTAGCATGCAATCATCACGCACCTGCGCGCTCTCGAGCTTCTCCTCGAACTGCTCCGTGCCGCCGATCGTGAACACGTACGTCGGCGAGTCGAGGCCGCGAGCGCCCACCACAGCGCCCATCGCGCTCGGGGCGCTCGATGTGCCCATGACGGCGGAGAGGCTCATGCCCTCGCCTGCATGCAATGACGGACGCAATCAGATGCAAGCGGATGCAATCAGATGCAATTAGTGGCAATGCTCGATGCGTCGGTGAGAGCCCACCTTCGCCTGCATGCAATGAGGGACGCAATCATGGGCAATCAGATGCAATCATATGCAATCAGATGCAATCAGATGCAATCATATGCAATCAGATGCAATCAGTGTGAGAGCCTACCTTCGGACCCGCGGGCGGCGTTGGTGTGGGGCGTGCCGTCGGCGCCGTCGACGAAACCCTCATTCACACTCGAATGGTCCACGAAGACGCGCACCGTCGTCCCGTTGACGACGACCAGCTTGCTCACCCGCCCTTGGGCGAGCACGTTGGACATGAAGTGCTGTGGGGAGGGGGGGTGGGGCGCCGTGGTGAGCGCTTGCATGCCGACGAGCCGAGCGCTTCGTGTACCTGCATCGAGATCTCCTGCATCGTACGCGCGCCCGAGGGGCCGCTCGAGGTGAGTGCGGTCAGGCCGAGGCCGAGCGCGCCCACGAGCATCAGACGCGGCACGGCGCCGTCCATGCCACCCAGCGGATTTCCGCCGCCGCCGCCGCCGGCCCCGCCGCCGCCGAAGAATGAGCCACCGCCGCCGCTGCTGCTGCTGCTGCCGCTCTCGGAGGCGGCGGCTTTGCTTGAGGAGGACTCGGACGCCTCGCCGCCGCTCGCCGCGCGCTTCTCCGCGCCGCTCTCCGCGCTGCTGCTGCTGCTGCTGCTGCTGCTGCTGCCGCCGCTGCTGGCCGGCCGCTTGGCCGACCCAGCCTTCGGGAAGAAGCTCTCAAACGCCTTGGGTGGCTTGGGCGGCTCCGAGCACAGGCGCCGTGCCGAGCAGCGCAGGCCTGCGCCACCGCTTGCGAGGAGCGGCCGCGCACATCGCGCCGCGCGGTAGATGGCCGCCATATCTGGAGCGATTGTACCAGGGAGCTTCGTAGAATGCGTACGCTGAAATTCGTCACGTCGAGGTGTCTTTGGACGAAAAACTTGTTTCACTCAGCGTTTCACGACACATCTAGCCAACAAAACTGAACCTTGAATGCTTTTCGTGTGTCGCACCTCACGCGCCCAGAGGGCAAGTCCGCGCTCAATGGTCAGTGTAAGTAGGGTTGGCGCCTAGGTATGCGCGTATCTCCGCTTGGAGCTCCGGCTGGGGGGTGAGCGTGAGGTCCCCAAGGGCCAAGCCGGTCAGTGGGTCGGTCACATTCGGGCGCCTCTGCGAGATCCATCGTTCGATGGCCGCGCGCTCGAAAATGTGCCCCGTCACGATCGCGACCGGATCGGTCATAAAGTCGGTCGTCACGGGGCACAGATAATGGCTGGGCGTGCCGTCGCTGGCGAGTGAGCCATCGATGAGGCTCTCGATGTTGCTCGCGCACCGCGGCTTGCCGCGAGCCGTCGCGATCTGCGAGGGCGTCTCGCCGTGCTTCGTCCTCTCGAGAAAGTTGGCCCGCATGCTCGCGAGCATCAGGAGGACGGGGAGGCCGGAGCCATAGTAGGCCGCCTGGTGGACGAGCTTGTAGCCCGTCTGCGACCCCAGCGGGTTCTCGATGCCCACCCAAGAGCTGTCGTGGTCCAGGTACGCCTTCACGTAGGCCCAATGCCCTTGGTAGGCCGCCTCGAACATCCTCACCTTCGCCATGAACTCGTCGCTAAAGTCGATGCTCGCTCGCTGTGCCGCACTCAGAGTCGCCCGCCGCACAGACTCGTCCTCCGAATCCTGGCGGGCCACGACTAGGATGGCCGCGTCGGACATCGCGTGTCGCCTGGAGGGAAGAACCCTTTCATGTTTGACATGTTTGTAATCGAAGATCGTCCGTTTCGTTTTTGATACGCATTTGTAACCACACCAATCGGTCACTCAAGGCTGTGGTGTATGGTGGTGCATTTCTGCTTTCGTCGGGCTGTGGTAAGACGAGATGTTTGCTCTTAAGGTTCCTCGGGTGTTCCCACACCGTCGAACCGCTAGTCCCGACTGCCGACCGTCCCGTCGCGCGGCATGCGTCGCGGTCTCAACTTGCGCGGTCTCGCGGAAGAAGCACACAAATAAAACTCCCCGCGGGCAACCATGCTCAACACTGACGACGGACCTCGACCGCGCGACGTGGTCACACCCGACAGACCGACGCCCCAAAACCACACCACGCTACTCGTAAATCAGACCGATGGATGACACACACACACTTAATCAATCCTTCGCGCCGCGCATTCAGAGAGTCGGTGCTCTCTCCACATCAAGCGCTGCCATCAGAGAGAGAAGTGGCCGCAAAGAGGCCATATTAGGAAGGTCCGAGTCTCACTCGTGCAACGCGTCCGCTGTCAGCCAGCCAGTCCCCCACCCCCCTCCCCCGGGTGTGGGGAAGACACGCTCAGTCTTTATCCTTCTTCTTCTTCTTCTTCTCGCTGCCCACCTCGTCCGCCGCCTTGCGCTTGCTGCCCGCCGCCTCGCCCCCCGCCGCCGCCGCCGCCGCCTCGGCCGCGAGCTTCTTCGCTTTTTTGGCCGCCTTTGCAGCGCCCTCCTCGTCACCGGCCGCGGCGAGCTTGGCGGCCTTCTTGGCGAGCTTGGCCGCCTTGGCCGCCACGTCATCGTCCGCTTCCGGCGCGGCGGCGCTCTCCTTCTTGTCCTCCTTCTTCTCCTTCTTGTCCTCCTTGTCCTTCTTCTTCTTGGCCGGCGCGCCGCCCGACTCGGCGCGCAGCTCCTCGATGACCTCCCGCATGACGTCCAGGTTCTTGCGCGGCGCCTCGCCCGTGTCGTAGAAGCGCAGCCGCTCCTCGACCTGTGGGGAAGACGTGGACGGGCGCCGTAATGAGCGTTTGCGTGCCGCCGGGAGCCGTTGTAATCAACCACAGTAATCAACCACAATCAGCCGCAATCAGCCGCGCAATCAGCCGCAATCAGCCGCGCAATCAACCGCGCAATCAGCCGCGCAATCAGCCGCAATCAGCCTCGACCTGCTCGCGCAGCTTTTCGCCAAATCGGCTCGTTGGCGACTCGGAAAAGTTGTCGATGCGGCACGCGATCGAGCACTTGTTCGCCAGATAGCGCGAGATGCGCCCCTTGTTCTTCGCGCCGGCGCGCCCGATGAAGGTCGAGTGGAAGATCAACCCATATTTGGGTGTGTTGCCGCGCGTCTTGAGTGCCCGGAACAGCGCCTTTTCGGCGCCGAGGATCTGGTGGACGCGAGATTGGCGAGATTGGCGAGATGAGATTGGTGAGATTGGCGAGATTGGCGAGATTGGTGAGATGGCAATCAGTAGTCATCAGTGGCAATCACCTGGACGGTGGACGCGGGGTACTTGGCGAGGTTGGTGAGGGAGCCCGCGTGGGAGATGAGCCGAGCTGCGACCGTGTCGCCGATGAGGGCTTGCAAATTGGGCGCGACGAGCTCCATCTTCGATTTGAGGTACTCCTGGGAGGGGGGGTGTGTGAGGGTGGAGCGGAGAGGGGGGAGGGGAGAGGGGGGAGGGGAGAGGGGGAGGGGAGAGGGAGTCGAGTTTCGGGCGGCGGTGGCGGTGGTGGTGGAGGAGGCGGTGGTGATGGCGGTGATGGCGGTGACGGTGGTGGTGGTGGTGATGGTGGTGATGGTGGCGGTGGGCTCTTCACCTGCAGGGAGAGACGATACTCCGCGAGATGGATGACACGCTCGGCGAAGGTGTGAACGTTAAGCAAGTCGATGTCGCTAATGTCCATGCCCATCGAGTGACGCGCCGCATCGAGCACCGCCTGTGGGAAAGGGTGGTAGGCCGCACAGGGGGATGGCAAGGGTGGCGGTGAGAAGGGTGGCGCGGGCTGTGTGCGTACCCTAGCCTTGATGAGGGATGCAATCAGAGGTCATCATCAGAGGCCATCAAGGGGTGCGTACCCTAGCCTTGGTTTCATCCATCACGATGGCCTCGATGGAGGGCAAGCTCGCCTGTGGGGAAGGGGTCGCGGGCGCCGTGGTGAGCTCTTGCATGCAGGGGTGTCCAGGGCGGGCAGGCTCGCCACAGAGAGCGTGTCGCCCCCATCAGGGTTCGTCAAGGTTCGTCAGGGTTCGTTTGGGTTCGCCAGGGCTCGTCAGGGTTCGTCGGGGCAGACGTTCCACCGAGATCGTGTCGCGCCGCATCAGAGTTCGTCAGGGTTCGTCAGGGTTCGTCAGGGTTCGTTTGGGCAGACTCGCCTCCGAGAGGGTGTCGCGCCGCTTGATGAGCAGCAGGCAGCGCGCGTACATGTAGTTGTCGTTCACCACCTTCACTAGCTCGGGGAAATGCCACGAGTACCACTCGCGCACCTGTGGGGAGACGCGGGGGCGTCGTGGTGAGCACATGCATGTGCTGAGCGCCGCACCGAGCACCCGCCACGAGAACCACCCGCGGCGCGCGCGCGCGCGCGCACCCGCATCGCAAAGGTGTTGATGTCCTTATCGAGTGTGTCCAGGATCGCAATCGACTGGATGATGTGTTTGTCGGCGCGATTGACGTCGAACTTGACCTTGCTGCGGCTGTACGAGTGCGCCAGGCCCAGCTGCGCGCGCTCGAGGTCACCTGGTCGCAGCGCCGCGAGGAAGCTCGGCAGGTGCGCGCGCACGCCGCGCAGGAGCTCGGCCGTGAGCGCGTTTGCGACGCATGAGATGCCGAGCTCGTCCTGGATCATGCCGCCCACCGTGTGGTGCGCCACGCCCAGCGCGAACTTGGACTTCTTGCCCTGCTTCGGCAGCGGCACGTTTTGCTCGAGGAACGTGCGAAGGCCGGCGGACATGGCGCCCTCGGCGATCTCTGTGCAGTTGCTCAGCGCGTCCTCCGCGGTCTTGAACGGGCTGAAGCCCTTGAGCGTGACCATGCGGGAGAAGCGCGCAAAGTCGAGCACCGACTGCTGCACGTCCTTGAGCTTGACTGCGACCTCATCGCCCTCCTTGCGCTCAAAGAGGGCGTAGCCGGCGGCCGCCTCGAGCAGCACGTACCGAACCTCGGCCTGGTCCGCCTGCGGGCGAGCGGGGCAGCGCGTGTCAGAGCTGGGCGAGGACGAAGCAGCGCGGCCGTCCGACCGGACGGTTGGGACGGCAAAAGCAGCGTCCGCGGCCAAAACCCAAGACAGAGTTTTGACGCCACGCACCATGAGAAAGCGACGCGGATACGAGGTCGCCAAGCCCACGAGGACGCGCGACGAAACTTAGGGCCGGTGAGGCTTGATTCACCATACCGTGACGATTCTCGGGGCGGATCGTGTTCGATTAACATCGTTGACAACTCCTTCTTCGCGACGAGACTTGACTGGACTTGACTGGACTTGACTTGACTTGTCCTGCAAATCCGTCTGTCGGGGCCGCGTGTTGCATCCAAGGGCAGCAAGAACGCTCGCCAGTCTCGGGCCGACTCTGTGAGGCGCGGCACTTGGCGCGAGCGATGGCTGCCCGGCCACCTGGCACGCCTCCGGGCGTCTTCCTCTACTTTCCGAAGACGGTTGCGCAGTTCGAGGGCACCACGTTTACGATGGACCCGCGGTACAAGCTCCGCTGCCACGTGGGCCACGGCGCGCAGGGCATCATCTGCTCGGCGGTCGACCTGCAGAGCCCCACGGGGCAGGAGGTGGCGGTCAAAAAGCTGACGAATGCGCTCGATGAGGTGATGGCCTCCAAGCGGCTGCTGCGCGAGCTGCGGCTGCTTCGCCACCTGAAGCACGAGAACCTTCTCTCGCTCACCGACATCATGCTGCCGCCTTCTACGAACGTGCTGCTGTGGAAGGACGTGTACATCGTCTCGGAGCTCATGGACACGGATCTGCACTATGTCATCGAGTCGGGCCAGGCCATCTCTGATGACCACATTCAGTGCTTCACGGCACAGCTCCTCGAGGGGGTCGGCTACCTGCACCGGTGCAACGTGGTCCATCGCGACCTCAAGCCTGGCAACATTCTGGTGGACCGCAACTGCAGGCTCAAGATCTGCGACTTTGGGCTCGCGCGCTCGTGTTCGAAGCAGACGGACCGCGACTCGCAACAGCTACTGACCATGTGCGTGCGTGATTGATGACGGCGGATGACCGCTGATGAGCGCTGATGAGCGCTGATGAGCGCTGATGACTATGTGCGTGTGTGATTGATGACAGCGTGTTTGTGACTGCGTGTGTGACGAATCTCACTGCATCTCCCGGGAGAGCTCCCGTCGGGAGATGATTGCGACTGAGGAATGCCATCCGGACTCGCCCCTCTGATTACCTCTGATTGCGACTGAGGAATGCGATCCGGACTCGCCTCTCTGATTACCTCTGATTGCGACTGCGGAATGCGATCCGGACTCGCCTCTCGCTCTGTAACCACATCGTAACCACACGTAACCACATCCGGACTGGCTCCTCGCATGCAGGTACGTAACCACTCGCTGGTACAGAGCGCCCGAGCATGCAAGTGCTCACCACGGCGCTCCTCGCATGCAGGTATGTAACCACTCGCTGGTACAGAGCGCCCGAGCTGCTCTGCTTCAACTTCTATTACGGCTCTCCGGTGGACATGTGGTCAGTCGGCTGCATCCTCGCCGAGCTCCACTTGCGACGTCCCCTGTTCAAAGGTGATTGCCACTGATGACTGCCGATTGCCATCTCGCCAATCTCGCCAATCTCGCCAATCTCGCGGAGCTCCATTTGCGACGACCCCTGTTCAAAGGGACGGACCCTCGAAATCCGCTCGAGCATGCAAGTGCTCACCACGGCGCCCTCCCCTCTTTGCTCACCACGGCGCCCTCCCCTCTTCCCCACAGGGACGGACCCACGAAATCAGCTCGAGGAGATCATGAGGGTCCTCAAACGTCCCTCGGATGAGGACCTCGAGGCGATCATGAATGAGGGTACGCCGCCGCTGATGACCACTGATGACCACTGATGACCACTGATGACCACTGATGACCACTGATGACCACTGTGCCCCAGGTGCGGTCAACTACATCGAGTCCTTGCCAACCGATTCCCCACAGGGTGAGACCCTCGAGGAGAAGCTGCCCACGGCGACGCCCGTCGCCCTCGACTTGATCCGGCGATTGCTCGTCTTCAACCCTACCAAGCGAGCCACCGCCGATGAGGCACTGAGCATGCCCTTTGTGCAGGTGAAGATGCCTATGATTGTCTCTGATCGCCTCCGATGGCCTCTGATGACCTCTGATGACCTCCGATGGCCTCTGATGACCTCTGATGGCCTCTGATTGCGGTGCATGCAGTCGTACCGCGAGCGCGTGCCAGTGGAGCTGTGCCATGATTGCATGCTGATTGCATCCCTCATTGCATGCAGTTGTACCGCGAGCGCGTGCCAGTGGAGGTGCCCGAGGAGACCGCGATGCTCTCCGAGTGGATGTCCATCGCGGGCACCTCGATGCTTCCAAAGGAGCAGTTACAGAATCTCATCTTCCAGGAGATGCTGCACTACCACCCCGAGGTGATGAACCTACACTGGGGCGCCGCGCCGTGCTGAGCGCGCGAGCTGAGGATCTGCTCGAGTTTCGTCACCATGATCTGCATGCAGCCGTGCTTCAGCCACTGCCTCGAGCCTGGCTTCAGTGCATGCCCCTGCATGCCCCTGCGTGGCTGCATGCGTGGCTGCATGCATGGCTGCAGCATGCAAAGACGTCTCGGCTTCTTGGATGTGAACGTGAACACTTTATGTGACTCTCCGGTGATCGAAGATGGTACACCCACGCATGTCCTTCTGTGACTCCTCTAGTCGAGTACGTATTCGTACCGTGGGGCAGGCGTGCGAGGTGGGCTGCGGCTGCGCTGCTCTCTCTTGGCGAGATCGAGCGCGCGGGCGCGGGTCCGGGTGGGTTGAAGGTAGGGTGTTCGGTTCGTGCGGTGTTTCCCGGGTTGCTACAACTTCAACTACATTCGCTTGTTCCTCGCAGGACGCAGCCCAGCGGACGTTCTTCGTGTCTCGACTGTCGAGTGTCGTGTGACGTGTCGCTGTCGCGTGTGCCGTGTCGGTCCGGTCCGGGTCGATCACCGTATAGTGCGTAGGTCGGGTCGATCACTATCTACGTACACCACAGGAGACGCGGTCCGGTCCCCGCCCATGCCCCCTTGTCCCCCGCCCCCGCGCCTCGGGTATTCACACCAACACATTCACAATCACGTCGCGATGCTCGTCGGCAGGCTCGCCGCCGCTCTGCGAGGCCGTGTCGGGGCTGCTACCGCCGCCGCTGCCGCCGCCGCCGCGGCCACCTCCGCTGCCACGTACGGCGGCCTTTCTCCACCCGCGCTCCAGCAGAATGCGTTGTGGGCTCCTGACAATTGGTTTGGGCTGACCGCGCTGCCACCACCCGCACTCTCTCCGTGGGAGTGGCGGCCGCTCAAGGTGTGGTCGGTCGAGCAGACTTCTCCGAACACCAAGCTGATACGCTTTGTCTTCGACAACGTGCACGCCGCTGCCGGCATGGAGGTGGCCTCGTACCTGCTCGTGCGTGCGCCGATCGGCACGGAGAAGGCGGATGGCACGCGCGCGATGGTGCTGCGGCCGTACACCCCGTCGCACACGACGGTGGGGTACCTGGAGCTCGTGATCAAGCGGTACGAGGAGGGGCTCATGTCGACACACATCCACTCGCTGCGCCCAGGCGATACCCTCGACTTTAAAGGCCCAATCATGGGGCTGCCGATCATCCAGAATGAGTTTGAGTCCATCGGGTTGATTGCGGGCGGCACAGGTGATGACCTCTGATGACCTCTGATGACCTCTGATGACCTCTGATGAGCTCTGATGACCTCTGATTGCGGGCGGCACAGGGATCACACCGATGCTGCAGGTGGCGCAGCGCATCGTCGAGAACGAGCACGACGCGACCAAGGTGACCCTCATCTTTGCCAACGTGCGCGAGGAGGACATCTTGCTCCGCTCCAAGATTGAGGAGCTTGCTGCCGCACACCCTCGCCAGCTCAAGGTCTACTACGTCCTTGACGAACCTCCAGAGGGCTGGAAGGGCGGTAAGGGCTATCTGACCAAGGAGATGCTCGCCGCGCACCTTCCGCCGCCCTCGGGTGGTCCTCTCACTAAAGTCCTCCTGTGCGGACCGCCTGGCATGGTGCGCTGATTGCATCTGATTGCCTCTGATTGCCTCTGATTGCCTCGGGTAGCCTCTGATTGCCTCTGATTGCCTCGGGTAGCCTCTTGTAGCCTCTGATCGCCTCTGATCGCCTCTGATCGCCTCTGATCGCCTATGAGTGCCTCTGGCGTCTGCTTGCCCCTAACCGGCAGGTGAAGATACTTGACTTGACTTGACTTGATTTGACTTGACTTGACTTGACAACACTTGACAACACTTGACAACACTTGACAACACAACCCAACCGGCAGGTGAAGATGCTCGCGGGCACGCTGCCCAGTCCAAAGCAAGGGCAGGGCGAGCTTGGTGGCTTCCTCAAGGAACTTGGGTATGAGCCATCACAGGTCTTCAAGTTCTGAGAGATAGGCGCTCGGCATGGTGCTTGGGTCTTGCTCTTGGCGAGCCGGGCGCCCGGGCCCGAGTTAGCTGTTTGACACAGCGTCTAGCCGACCGCACTGAGGTGTCAGGTCAACAGGTGACGTCATTTCTTGTGGGGGTCGTTTCCAATTCCATTTTCAATTAGGATTCGCCTTCCGTAAAACAGCGCGTAACTTAATAATCTCCTTGTGAAACTGGGGCTGACTCGTTTATACAACCTCAGCGCCTTGCCCTTCTACAGCTGTATACTGCTGTTCAGTCTTCAGTGACAACTGTAAACATGGGAGCGACGGCTAAACGGCGAAAACGGCGTACTGCAAGCCGTAGCGTGGCCGACCGCGTTACGACCGGCGGTGGTCGGCGCTCGAGGTACGAGGAGGACATTTCGTATTATCGTTTGTCATTTCTCATACATTTCCACATTGTGTTTTGTGAAGACTACTGAAGTGTCGATACCCAACCGCAACATCGGTCATCGCAAACCCTGCGAATTCCGAATATACGTGCGGTGATTCGACCATGCGATTCCTGATTTTTTAAGTTTTACATGTTCATGTATTACATCGATGTATCGGACGCATTGCCGAGAACCCGGGCTAAACGCTAAACCCGGGCGCCGAGGGCGGACCTCGAGCGTCGAGGCTGAACGTTCGGCTCATACGTCAGAAATTCCGCTCGTTCCGGATCCTCGTGCCAATCGCGCGTGTCCAGGTGTCCGCGTGACCACCTCAAGTGCGGACTTCTCACCTTCAAGTGCGATAAGTGAACGGAACAAAACTCAAAAGCACGATGTCCTACCGCCACTCCAGGGTAAGGATTCCTGCAAGCTGCTCGTCGCGTCGATCACACGGATCGGCCGGGGGCCACGACGCATGAGCCACACCCTCACCCAGCTCCGCAAGACACGCATCCGAGTCGACCATCGCCGACGGGCGTGCGCCCCATGCCCCAATCACGGCCTTTAGCTTTACTGTTAGTAACACGGGGTGGGGGATTGGTCGGGGACATGGGCGAGGTGCACCTGTGGGGAAGAGGCGAGGGCGCCGTGGTGAGCACTATGCAGGGGTCGGGGATTGGTCGGGGGGACACGGCGCGCGCGCGCGCGCGCGCAGTGCACACATCCGACATCGCATGCGCCATGCCGCTCTCAATGTCAACGGCCATCGCCATGCCGGGTCGTCCCCTACGAGCGTCGTGATGGGCGCCTGTTGGGTTCTGATGCGCCTGATGCACTGCAGCCTATTCACAGCAGCCTATTAACAGCAGCCTATTGTGGCGGCCTCGGCTAGCTCAGTAGTAATAGGCTGCGACGATCGGCGAGCACGGCGCGTCCCCGCCCTCATCCCCGCTCTCGTCCTCGTCCTCGCTCATCATCTCGCCCAATATCTCGCTCCCTAGCTCGCCGATCTCGTCTGGCAGATTGATCGCCATCATCTCCTCGTCGGCCGCGACCTCGAGATCGAAGTCCGAATGGTCCTCCTCCATCTCCATCTCCTCTTCCTCAATCTCGCCCTCCTCCTCCTCCTCCTCCTCCTCCTCCTCCTCCTCTTCCTCCTCCTCCTCCTCCTCTTCGTCCCACGCCTCGGGCATCACCAGACCAGTGTGAATGTGAATGGGCATCACCAGACCAGCCTCCGCCGCCGCAGCGAGCACTTTGGCTCGCGCCATCCCGAGCGCCGCCCTCGCCGCCTCCTCCGCTACCGTCGCCGCCTGCACCTCCTCCGCCATCACCGCCACCTCCGCCTCCACCGCCCGCAGCAGCGCCTGCCCCTCGCCGCCGAAGCCGTTACCTCGTTCGATCTCGCTCGCGAGCTCGCGCTCCGAGATTGCGAGCTCCTCGCAGCATGCATCGAGCTGCGCCTGCGCCGTCGCGAGCGCCGCCTGCGCCGCGAGCGCCTCCTCGACGGCGGCCTGCCATGCCGCGAGCCGCCAACTGCTCTCCCCGAGCGCCGCCAGGGAGGCTGCTTCGTGTGCCTCGGTGGCCTCGAGCTCGGCCGCCCGGTACGGCGCGAGCCACGACGCGTGTGCGCGCGCCTCGTGCAGATCCGCCGCCTCCACTGCCGCCGCCGCCGCCTCCACTGCCGCCGCCGCCTCCACTGCCGCCGCCGCCTCCGCCGCTGACAGAGGCTCGAGGACGACACGCAAGCGCATCGGGCCGCCTGCCGCCGGCGCCGTCTCGGGCGCCGTCTCGGGCGCCGTCTCGGGCGCCGTCTCGGGCGCCGTCTCGGAGACAAAGTCGAGCGCCAGGCGCGCCACGTGGAGCGCCGTGTCGGGCGCCTCGCCGAGCGCCTCGCCGAGCGGCCGCGCCGTCTCGGGCGCTACCGCCTCCTCACCCACCCACGGGTTTCGGCAGCCCGAGCGCGCGAGCAGCCGCGAGATCCAGATGCCGATCTCCTCGAGTGGCTCTTCGTCCTCGTCGGCCGCCTCCTCCTCGTGGTCGCTCTGCAACTCGTACCGCGAGCTCGGCGGCAGCTCGTGCACGCCGCACGCGTCGAAGCCGACGTCGTCGCCCTCGGCTCCGTCCTCGTCCTCGTCACCCGCCTCTTCCTCCTCCTCCTCCTCCTCCTCGTCGTCGTCGTCCTCGTCCTCGTCGACTTCCTCCTCGTAGTCGGACAGGATGTCGAGCTCGAGCATCGGTGGCGCCACGACCATCGGCGCCACCATCTTCTCGATCGGGAGCGCCGGCACAGCGCGGCGAGCCACCTGGTTGCGCACCTTCTTGTGCATGAGCGCGGAGCCGATCGGTGAGGAGGCCTCGCCATCCATTACGCCATCCATGGTCTCCGCGTCGAGCGACAGGGTCCCGAGGGACGAAGACTCATCGGCCAGATCCAGGGCATGCTGAATGAGAGCGGAGGCCATCGCACGAGCCGCCAGCGAGCGAGCGAGCGTGGCGTCATCTTCCGTCGTCGTGTCCTTCACGGCCGCGGGCGTCTTGGTGGTGCGCCGAAGCGGTGACGGCTGGGGTGCGGCCTTCCTGAGACCACCCGAAGCGGCAAACTGCGCCACATTGTGCTGCGACGGCGAGCGCGGCGCGAGCGGAGAGCGCGGCACGACGTCGGTAGCGGCGCTGCGCTGACGAAGGACCTGCATCATCGATTTCAAAGCGTTGACAGGTTGGTTCACACAGCTCAACCGTCCCGCCATTCACACTTTCCGCTGAGTGTAGGTTTTTGTGTGTCACCGCTAGATAATAAGCGTTCAGCGTTCAGCAAAAAAACCGTTCCCACTAATATCATGTAGTATCTCTAGCTACCTAATTGCTCGTTCCCTCATTGAAAAGCACTCAGCACGTCGGAGCACTAAGCACCATGCACTAAGCGATCCCCGCTGCCGCGCGTGGTCGCGACGGCGGGGAGCGCTCGTCAGCTCGAGTGCAGCGCGCCATGCCGCGTCCTGTACCAGTCGCGCGGTTTAGTCAGCAGCATTCCAGTGTTGAGCAGCACGTCGATGACGCCGACCGCGAGCTTGAGGAGCACGTACAAGCCGTAGATGGCGTACAAGTCGCCGACGGGGCAGGGCTCCGCACAATTTTTCGACGCGAGCGACGAGTTGAACGGCGGGAACAGCGTGTCCGGGAAGCAGACGGCGATGGTGATGAGCGGCGTGCCCATGCCTCCGAGCTTGAGGAAGAGGTCGATCCAGACGAGGAGGAGCGTCACGACAAGCGCCTCGCCGTAGGCGCGCTCCTCGGTGTTCAGCCGCACGAGCACGACAAACGCGAACGCGAGCACCGAAAAAAAGTTGAGCACCGCCGTGAAGCTCAGTAGGCCTTCGCATCCGGCGAACAGCGCGGCGCCGCAGCTGCGCGAGCACAGGCCATAACAGGTTGTGGCGAGGACGTCGACGGCGAGCAGCGCCATGCGGAGCGCCGCGAAGAGCGGCACCGCCAGCAAACGCTCTTGCTCGGAGAGCCGCGAGCAGCACGCGCCGGCGAGCCGGCAGAGAGCTTGACCCATTGCGGCCGTCCGACCCGCTCGCCGCCGCTCCTGAAGTCTTTTCATTCACGGGAGCAAGAGAGAGAGAGAGTCGTGTGAAGTCGTGTTTCTACCTTTTCTCACCACTGCCTCACTCGATTACGAGAGCCATTTGAGCGGCGTTTGTCGTTCCGCAAGGCAAGGTCCCTTCTGTCAGGCCGTGCCGTTCATAAGCCGCGTGCGGCCTCGGACGGCTAGCGATGCCGAGCGACAACCCGTTCCACGTGCCTGTCGACGAGGAGGTATTCGCGCTGCGCGACGAGGAGGCGCAGCGCAAGCGCGCCGAGCGTGAGCAGGCGAAGCAGCAGCATGTGTGGGAGAAGGGCGTCAAGAAGAACCCCAGCGCTGCGATGATGGCCGAGCTGGCCGGCAGCGACGGCAGCGCGGCGCTGCAGCAGTCGAAGCTCAACCTCGTTGCCGCTGCCACGCGCGATCGGCGCAAGGAGAAGGAGCACATGGGTGAGTTCATCGCCAAGAAGCGCGAGATGTTCCTGGTGCAGATGTCGCTCGACACCAAGCGCGCCGAGATCCGAAAGCTCGAGGAGCGCGCACAGCAGCGTGAGGAGGTGCGCACCGCGCCGGCAGCGTGCACGCGCTCGTCGTGTGCTTCGGGTCGCGAGGCAGCGCTGCCGCCAGACCCGGCTGCTGGTGTCGCCGCCTGCCACGCACGGCTCAGGCGCTGCCGCCGCCGACGCCGACGCCGACGCCGCCGCCGACGGCGGCGACGGCGGCTGCCTCTCTGGCGGCAGGCGCTCGCTGCAGCGGCGCGTCCATCTTGCGCGCTGGTGGCGCTGTCTCTCTGCGCGCCGCGCGCGTGCCGTGCGGTGCAGCTGCGATGTGCGGCGCCCGTGTGCGACTGTGCGCTGACGTGCTGCCGCGTGTGCGCGCCATCGTCGCAGGCGCTCAGGAAGAGCGAGCAGATGCTTGAGGAGGACGCGCTGCGCTTCGATCAGTTCCTCAAGGACAATGACCAGAAAGCGGTGCAGGCGATCAAACGGGCCGAGGCTGAGACGAAGGCCAAGTCCGAGAAAGTGCAGGAGATCAAGAAGCTCAACATGCAGATCACGCAGATCAAGAGCGAGATGTCCAAGTTCGAGGAGCAGCTCGAGGATTGCCGCAAGTACGTATGGCCTGATGGCCTCCTGTTTGCCTTCCGATTGCCTTCCGATTGCCTTCCGATTGCCTCCTGATTGCCTTCTGATTGCCTCTTGATTGCCTCTTGATTGCTTCTTGATTGCCCTCTGGTTGATCGAGGAGCATTTAAATCTGGCCTTCCTCGACTCGAGCGTGCCTTGCATGCAAGCGCTCACCACGACGCCATCTGGCCTTCCTCGACTCGAGCGTGCCTTGCATGCAAGCGCTCACCACGGCGCCCTCACCTTCCCACAGGTACAAGGCCTTTCTCGACAAGCTCACACCGACAGAGTACTTTGAGGAGCAGGAGCGCCTGCGGCAGCAGAGGCGCGTGCTGCGCAAGCAGGCGAAGCTCGCGATCAGACAAGAGGAGGTGAACATTCAATTCGAATTGGACCGGGCGGCACGACTCGCGGCAGAGGCGGCCGAGGCGACCAAGAAGGGCAAAAAGGCGCGCAGCCGCAAGGAGAAGGAGGAGGAGGAGGCGGCGCGGCTCGCGGCCGAGAAGGCAGGCACGGCGCCCAAGCTCACGCTGGATGACGTGTCTGATGATGAGGAGCCTGAGGAGGAGAAGGAGGTGCCGATGTACTTCAAGACGCCGCAGCAGCTGCTCGATATCTTCACAGCACTCGAGGAGTCCAATCTCTTTTTGATCCAAAACTCGCAGGAGACGGAGGCGGCCCTCGAGGAGCTGCGCACCAAGTTCGCGGAGACGCGCACGCACATGGAGGCCGAGAGCGAATCGCTAAAGGTGCAGATCGACCACCTGAAGAGCGGCATTGCCGTCGAGCGTGACCACTCCGCCGTGCTCGCCGAGCGTGCGGGCCGCCGCGGGGGCGTCGCTGAGCAGGAGCAAACTCTCGAGGCCCTCGCGCTGAAGGTGAGCGAGGTGTACCGCGCCATCTTCCCCGAGGCCGATGCGTCCGTCTCGACGCTCCAGGTACGATCTCCCTTGATCTCCCTTGATCTCCCTTGATTGCAAGTGCTCACCACGGCGCTGGATGGGCTCTCGACGCTCCAGATGCTGACCAACATTGAGGCGCAGCTCGAGGAGCTCCTCGGCGAGATCGAGACCATGCCGCAGGTACGCCGAGGACCCTTGATTGCATATTGATTGCCTTTGATTGCCTACTGATTGGCGAGCTCGAGACGATGCCGCAGGAGGAGGTGGAGATTGCCGAGCGCGCGAAGGAGAAGGAGCGGCGCACGCGCGCGCGCGAGATCAAGCTGGAGCTCGCCATCAAGGCGCAGGAGGAGCGGATCCAGCGCTCGATACGGCGCGCGCAGGAGCCGGTCAAGCGGCGTGAGGGCAAGCCCATCATGTTCCGATCGGTGCTCCAGGTGCGCAAGAAGAAGGTCGTCGTCAAGAGTGACTACAATGAGGAGGACGACGTCAACTTTTACCTGGGCATGGGCGACGATTGAAAGTCTCCACAGACTACACACGAGACTTTAGAGACCTCGTCCGCGCGTACGTTGTGTGGGCACCACTACATCCAGGTTCAGTGGGGATGATGCAGCGCGCTCAGGACGGTCTGTATCTTGTATCTCCGCGTTCCGCGAGTCCAGCCCGGCGCGGCGAGCGTGTGGAGTTCTAGTCATTTGGCGTTGTGCGTTGCGTCCGGAGAAGATAGTTTCTTTTCTCCAGGCGCGCCGTTACGTGTGACGGGCCCCGGCGCAGGCTGCAGGCGCAGCCCCGCATTCCTACCGCACGCGGCACGGCAGCTGCTGGTGGTTGAATTCACATAGCACACGCACCGCGTGAATGCACAATGGAGTGAAACCACTTTCTCCCGACACATGGCGCGCTATTGCGCGGCGCCCGATCCCCACGAGCGGCTCGCCGTGCTCGGCGTGTTCACGGCAGAGGAGAACGGTGCACGGCGCGAGGCGGTACGCACGTGGCTACGCGACGCCACCCATGCCAAGCCACTCCTGGCCAGGTTTGTGGCGCGCGGCGCTGGCAAAGCTCCGGTGCTCATGCGGGAGGCACGCGAGTACGGCGACGTCGTGCTGCTCGAGGGTCCCGCCGAGATGTCGCGCTCAAATGGCCCGCTGCTCACGCTCATCCTGTGGCTGGAATGCGCGCTCCGTGCATGGCCGCGTGCGGCGCTCATCGGCAAGGCGGACGATGATGTGTGGGTGCACGTGGATGCAACAGCTGCGCATCTGCAGGGCTCGCTGGATGCGCTGCGCATGCTGCCCCACGTTGCCGATCACGAGCTGCCGCTCATGTACTGGGGGCTCATGGAAACCTACGGGTGGAGCCTAACGAGCCATCGCCCGATGGGCTTCTCGTACAAGTATGGCTCCTCGCACCCCACGTGTGTCGTGCAGAACAAGTCGAATCACACGCTCGTCGCGCCGGTGCACTTTGCAAAAGGTCCGATGTACTTCGTCTCGGCGCCGCTCGTCATGCAGCTCGTCAATGACCCAGAGTTGCGAGCATACACGACAATTGTGATCGCCTCGGCCAACTATACGGCGGGCTCGCGCCACAGGGTGTTGCCTTGGGAGGACGTCTACACTGGCCTCGCATTGACGCGCTCGGTGGCGGGCGTGAGCGCCGCCTATGTGCACATGGGCTCGCGCGTTGCTGGCGAATCGTACGGCATCTACTCGAAGGTGGGCTTCGGGCACAACACCATCCTCTTCCACGCCAACACGAAGAGCTCGCGCAGCATGGAGCGCTACACGGCCATGCACCGTTGGGCGCTCAAGCATCACTGCGACTCGGGCATGCCCGTACGGAGCGCCACGCTGCGCTGTGACTCGCCCGAGCTCAAATCGTGCACGGGCGCGCGGTGGAAGCGGTGCCTCTACGTGCACAATTACACCGCGTGCCCGCAGCCGGGCCCAAAGTGGCGCGGCACGGGTTCGAGCACGATGTCGATGAATCACACCGCAATAGGCAGGGCCAGCAAACAAATCGCAAACGAGATCTCAAGTGCACGAAGTGTAAGTACAGCCTAAGTACAGCCTATAAGAACTCAGGGGTCTCGTCCATGGTCTCGTCGCACAGAAAATCGCGATAGCCATAGCCGGATAGCGCGAAGCGGTTCGAAGACAGCGTCGTTCCCACGTTGCGGGGCTCAGCGGGGCTCTCTAGCGGCATAGCAGAATTCCCCCGGCGTGCCTACACCATGATCGCGATCCGCGATCGCTGCCGTTCCAAAATTGTCTTCGGAAAGTCGTTACTCAAAAAGTTAAACTGAATGTTCCATAAACAGAAAACAGCGTTACACGAGGGTTGCCGACTGCCGCGTGAGACGTCCCACGAGTTGCGTGGTCGACCATTTGCGTCCGGGGCGGAGACGTCAGGCCACTCCCCGTGACGGCCTGCATGAGCTCGTTGTACCCCACGGGGGGTGCCAGCTCCGCGCGAACATCAGGGTCGACGACGTCACGGGCGACGGGCGAGTCATCGAGCCGCAAGGCCGCCCTGGCGATACGGCGCCCTCGGCGATACGGCTTCTTGAGCAAGCAATCGACAGATGCCCTCGCAGCCGCCGGGCGCAACGATGAGGATGAGGATGCCGATGCCTACGGGCCCATGCCATCGTATGGACCGCCATCAGAGAAAAGGCATCCGACACGTTCGATTAGCAGCGCAGCAAACTCGACTACTAGTAGCGCTCCGAGCTCAGCTCGCTCGCGGAGCTCAAAGTTACCGCTGCTCATCGCCTACGATGAGGTGCAGGGGATGCAGCGAGCGCACTGGAAGCACGCGCCGCCCGCGTCTGAACCCGAATACCTCCCGAACGACCTGGTGACGAGTCGGATAGACAAGGCCAAGCGGGAGCGCGCGCTTCTGGAGACGCGGGTGCGGGACATGGTGGTTGCAGCGATGGAAAACCCGGATCCGATCGTAGTGGTCAGCCCACGGGCGTCGCCACGCACACAGCCGGCCGCCCCTGTTCTGCCCACGCCACCGCCACCGCCCGCCCCAGCGCCTGTGTTCACGGCGCCGCAGGCACCCACGCTACCACGCAAAGCCGTCACCGTGCGCAGGGGCAAGTACGACGCCAGTCAAACCTTCGTACTCGGCGGTGCCGATGACGCCGGCGACCTGCTTTCGGAGCTTGCCGACTTTGACCGCCTCTTGAAATCCAGTGCTCGGCGCTCCACCCAGCAGTCGAAGCAACCGAGTCCGAAGGGGTCGCCGCGCCACAAGCATGGCGCACTTGAGGCGGCTCCTGCCGCAGCTGCGACTGAGGCGGTTGCGCCGTCAGCCCAGGACGAGAAAGCGCACTCGAACCCCAGAATCACGAGCGCGAACGTCAACAAGCGCGTCCGTTGGAAGGCTGACCGCAAGGTGGCGCACCAACGATGGCGGACGCTCGGATGGCGTTTGGCAGTGCTGCGGGCTGCGGGCGAGAAAGGGATCTCTTGGACGAGTCTGCTGGTGCAGGAAGATGCGGCCGAGCTCGCCTCGGTCCTCGGTCAACGCACGGGGAGGAAAGCCCCCTCCCTAGTGCCTCGCAGGATTGGAGAGCTGAGCGTGGCTACGAAGAGTGCGGATGTCAACGACTTGATCGCGCAGGTGGGCGCTCGCGAAACCATTCGATCACGGTGGATCCTGGCGAAGCAGAAATTGAAGGTGACGCGTGCATTCCACCGCCCCGAGACCCCACTGGTCATCAAGGCGAAGCGCACGTGGAAAGACAGCGAGGAGCCCGAGCCCGTCATGGCTTCGTCGAGCACCTTTGATGCGTCGCATCATCGAGGGGCACGCCGTGCGCACCTGGCGCTCAAGCTTGCCGCCAACATGAGCGACTCCGAGGACGCGAGTGCCTTCTTCAGCACTTGCGTGCAGGAGCTCTCGCGCATGCGCTACTCGATTGCTGCGCCCGTGGAGGCGGCCGCGTCCGTGTACAGGGACGAGCCGCAGACGAGCGGCGACATTTGGTCCAAGGATCAGGCGGCGAGGCGCGAGTCCCAGAGCTTGATGCTCCGGTACGAGGACGAGGACGAGGACGAGGTTGGGCGCTCCAAGCACGTCCACTTTACGGGCATCGAGTTCCGAGGCAACAGGAAGAGGGACCTGAAGCACACGCTGCCGAATGTGCACTGGCTCCCTCCGAGGCACGTGGCGATCCAACGCACGCATCGGCTCGTGCCCGACTCTCACTTTGCCCTGGCAGCAGTCAACGGGTCGGATTGGCCAAAGGCTGATGGCGGCGCATGGCGCCAGTATGTGCGCGAGCGCCGGACTCTCGACAAGAATGCCGCGTCGATTGCAGCCGCGGAGGCCGCGGCGGCAGAGGAGGCCGCCGACCTTCAAAAGTCCCTGGACAAGGTCACGAGCGGGCTCGCGATGAGAGCCGGACAGATGCGTACGTCCGAGGTGTCACTCAAATGGGGGGACGGGAGTGGCTTTGGCCGCTTTGTACTCGATGAGAGTTTGCTCACACGTGCATTCGGCACGGAGGGCGAGGCCGACGAAGGGAGCGACAGCGGCGACGACGCCAACGAGGACGACGACTTTGTCTACCGGTCTGAAGCAGCTGGGGAAGGGGGTGGGGGGGGAGATGGAAAGGACGGAGATGGTGATGGTGATGGAGATGGTGACGGCCGTTCACGTGGAGGCAATCAACATGACGGAAGCTCACGTGACGGCAGTTCACATGGCCGCAGTTCACGTGACGGCCGTTCACGTCGTGGCGATGGCGGCAAAGCAACTGCTACTCCGAAGCACCTAGGCACGCTAGCGGAGGACGATGCGATCGCCTGGGGAGACCCGGCCGTGGCCGAGGGGATGGCGACGCATGCCGGCATGCCCTTGCCTCCCGATTTTTGGGGTGCTGCCAAAGGAACCAGCACAGCCACAGGCGGCGGCACGCGCTTCCGAGGCGGCGGGTGCGAGGTCAAGCATTACCCGCCGCCGCCACCTGAGCCAAACTATGGGATTGAGACCGGCTTTGCGCAGCTCAAGGATACCAGTTTCGACCCCGACGACGACCTCGAATGGATGCACAAGTCGCCTACATGCTGGACGCCGCGCAAGCAGGGCCCGTTGGCCTGCGACGCTGAGGACTTGTTCGACAACCATTCGGCCGTTGCGACGGCGTGGAAGCATGACTGGGCAGGCACGACGTGCGGAGCCGCCGAGGCCGCCCACCGCAAAGACGGGATCGCGATGGAGAAGCAGCGCATCTTCGGCAGAAAGGGCCTCACTCCGGAGTGCTGCTACGAGCTCCATAAGATCTGCGAGCGGTGGTACCCGTTGCTCTTTGAACACGGGGAGCTCCTTGATGGCCTCTGAGTGCGCCTTGAACCGCCTCGATTGCGCCCGAGTGCCTCCTTCATCAGGTACCCGGTGCTCGTGCGCATCTTTTGCTACTACTCGACCATCGACGCCGACGTGAGCCGCATGGTGCATTGCATGTCGCACATGGGCTTCATGCTCTTCGTCGACGAGTCGGGCCTCTGTGACTTACATCCAAACGAGGAGACGATGCGCGCCGTCCAGGTGCCCACTTCGCGCCACGCCAAGGGGCGCGGCGAGGACGGCTGGGAGTTGCTCTGGATCTCCGTCAACGAGTCCGCGGGGAGCAAGGAACAGAAGAGCTGGAACCTGAAGGCACGGCTCACGCGCAATGAGTTCATCGAGATCCTCGTGCGCGCCGCCATCGACGACGATGACGACGGGCCTCAGAATCCCGCGGAGATGCCGCGCGTACTGCAGGAGCTCTTCGAGGACATGATGAACGTCGGGCGCCAGCCGCATGCCGGCATGGTCCTGCACGACCGGAACTCCTTTTTGCGAACCTACTGCTACCGACGCGAGGTGTGCGCGGTCCTCGCACACCACGAGAAGACGCTCCGCTGCATCTACACCGTCTACTCGGAGCTGGGCTCGGGCGCCGTCGACCTCAAGGGCTCCTCCGGCCTCATGGGGGTCCATGAGTTCCTCAACTTTGTGCACGACATCGGCATCATTCGGGAGATCGGCCACCGCACCACCTCTGCCATCTTTGGCATGTCGCGCATGCTCACCTTCAACGAGGCCTCCAGCAAGGCCCAGAATTCGACTCTGACGCAGCTCACCTACGAGGGCTTTCTCGAGGCGGTGGTGCGCCTGGCGCTCGTCAAGGCGCTCCCGTCGGACCGGGACATGCGCAAGCACGGCTTCCAATTCCCGGGCGAGTTCTTGGGCGCGATGCTCGACACGGGCGGGTACGCGTACGAGAGATGGGTGGACTCGGCGCGCAGCCGGATGCGCAAGGGACAGGGAGATCCGATCTGGCGGCGCGTGGACATGCTCTGCCTGCTCTTCGTGGGCGTGATGCAGTTTGGCATCGAGAAGAGCAAAAAGGGCGCGCTGCTGCTGCTGCGCGGCTCGCCGGACGAGGTGCTCACCAAGGAGGAGGTTATGCGCTTCTGGAAGTCGCCCACCCCTTTGGTCTTCGAGAGGCAAACATCGTCTTAGATGCCCCGTCTCACACCGCCCCCGTGCGGTACCCGCCATGGTGTTAATGATTATGTGTGAATGTGAATGTGCGCAGTGTGATTTCTCCCGTAACTAACACGTTCACAGACCGTGCTGTACTTGTGAATTCGGACGTGTTGTGTGTATTCATAATGAATTCGGACGTGCACGAACGTGCAAAGAATGGGGACGCTCGGTTTCTTCCACTCGGCCACCGTCGCATGTCCCTCTTTGGGCTGCGCATCCCAGAGCTCAACCCGCCTCGTGCCAAGAAGACGCCCGCGCCCGCGTTCGAGGCCTCCGAGTTCACGCTCTGCCAAGACCCAAATCGGCCGCGCACCGATGACGATAAGGAGCAAGGCGAGGATATCCAGAAGCCTGAGGGCTGGGGCTTTCACGACGACAGCCCGGATTTCACGAATGGATGTCTCGAGAAGATGGAGCTCGAGCGCGAGCTGATGGATGCGACAGCACCGGAGCTGTATGCGCTCGAGGATATCCAGAAGCCGGAGGGCTGGGGCTTTCTCGAAGGGCACGATCTGGGCGTGCATCCCAGACCGACTCCAGGACCACTCGCGTTCTCTGTAAATGAAGAGGATGGTACATCAGCCAGCCCTCTCGAGTTTCGCGCCATGGAGCACGAAGCAGTCCACATGCAACGGAGCAATGCCAGTATGTCATGCGGTTGTACCAACGCACTGGCATGCGGTTTGCACAGCGCACCTCCGTGGCAGCACTATCAACGCCTCCCTTTGAGTGGCGCACAGAGCTCGACCTCTGGCGATGCCGCAGCCGTCTCAACCTCCACCACAGCCGCCAGCAACTCCTCACTGCCTGGGGCCGAGCTGGTCAGCACCTCCTCACTGCCTGGGGCCGAGCTGGTCAGCAACTCCTCACTGCCTGGGGCCGAGCTGGTCAGCGAGTCCGACCTTCGAATGCTCGCCGATGCGCAGGCAGCCGGCGACGCCTTTGCCGAGCAGCGCCGCATGATTGAAGACCTGGTGAACGACCCGGTCGTCTTTGGGGGACTGGTTGCTTTGCAAGTGGAGCACAACCGATACAGTCTTCCTGGCTCGCCGATGTACGAACGATTCGTAGCGACCAGGGCAGGCAAGCCGCCGCCGCCGTTGCGCATCGTGTTCCATGGCACTGACGACGAGAACATCGAGCCTATCTTGGCAAATGGAATGGACCCGTCCAGGCGTGGTATGCACGGCCAACATTATGGGCCGGGAGAGTACTTCGCGACGCGCGCGCTTACGAGCGTGCGTTTCGCGCTTAGGGGTGCACGGGATTGGGCCTCGACGCCCAGGCTACTCGTCTTCCTTGTGTCGGAGCAGGAGGTTCAGCCTCGGGCCCCTGACATTGTCGTCGTCAACGATGTGTCGCGCGAGCTGCCCCTGGGCACCGTGACATTTCAAATGGTGGGTGCTGACGTGATGGCGTTAGATGAGATGGCCCGACAGGCGAAGGCCGCAGCGGAACGCGCGAAGGAACGCGCGAAGGCCGCAGCGTGGAAGGCCATGCAAAAGGCCCGCATCATGCAAGGGCTCATTCGGGGTGATCTCTATGAAGCGAGCGAGATGTACGCGGCCGTGATGCAATCGAGCGAGCGAGAAGGCGAGGCCTTTCAGTCCTCAAAACAGAAAGCCTTTCAGTCCTCAGTGCCACGCTGGGCGCATGAGCTGCGTTTCTATCTGCAAGATGTCGAGCGCGAGTGCGTCGTGGCGCTCTTCCCCGGTGTGATTCCAGTAAGGCACGACTCCATTACTGGTATCTTCCGCGACGATGTGAGCTTCAAGTGGCCACCGACGGCATGGGACATGAGTCAGTCTGAGTCCTCTCCCTCGGCAGGCAAGCGGCGTCTCGACGACTCCGACGACACCGGACGGGACGACAACGATGCAGATGTCCTCAAGGAACAAGCGGCCAAGCTCGAGGCGGTGGCGGTGGACGCCGAGGCCCGAGCGCAAGCCGCCAGAGCGCACGCCGCCAATGCGGACTGGCGGACGTTGGCATCGGGTGGCGGCCTGGGCGGCGGCCTGGGCGGCATCATGGGCGGCGGCCTGGGCGGCGGCCTGGGCGGCGCCATGGGTATCAACCCATGGGCGATGCATGCCCCGCTTGCGATGATACGCGGTCCACGCCCTGCAAACTGCCTAGATGGCTGCGTCAACCCGGCAGCCGGCCTGCATCATCGCATTTGCCCCAATCGAGGCATTCACTCGACGGTGCCCCTGCACACTCAAGTGCCACCTTCACACCCCCAAGTGCCACCTTCACACCCCCAAGTGCCACCTTCACACCCCCAAGTGCCACTTCACACTCAAGTGCCGATAGGACGTCACGTCGTGAGCCGCAGCTCCGAGGGCCATCAGGCGTCATCAGGCGTCATCGGGCGTCATCAGGCGTCATCAGGCGTGAGCCGCAGCTCCGAGGGCCATCAGGCGTCATCAGGCGTCATCGGGCGTCATCAGGCGTCATCAGGCGTGAGCCGCAGCTCCGAGGGCCATCAGGCGTCATCAGGCGTCATCGGGCGTCATCAGGCGTCATCAGGCGTGAGCCGCAGCTCCGAGGGCCATCAGGCGTCATCAGGCGTCATCGGGCGTCATCAGGCGTCATCAGGCGTGAGCCGCAGCTCTGATGAGGCGCTGCGACGGGCGCAGGGAGGGCGACACGCGCCTCGGTCGACTGTCGTAGCCGTGATGAAGGAGCTCAAGCGGTTCCATCAAGGCTCAAGGGGCGGCTCGGGGCGCTGTGTTGAGCGCGACGCGACCGATGGCACGGCCGACGACGCCGACGCGGACGACGACTTTCGTGCCCTTCTCCTCGACGACGCCGACGTGCTCCGCTGGCGCGTGGAGATGCGCCTTCCACCGGACTCGCTGCTCGGGGCACAGCTAGCTGCGCATGCAGCGCGCTGGGGTGGGGGCGCGGTGGTCGAGCTTGAAGTGCTCTTTGGGGACGACTTTCCCGCGTCGCCGCCCTTTGTGCGTGTCGTCTCGCCGCGCTTCGCCTTCCACACTGGCCACGTCACCGTGGGCGGCTCGATCTGCATGCAACTCCTCACGACAAGCGGCTGGGACAGCTCCTTCACCGTGGAGGCTACCCTTGTGATGGTACGTGATGCCATGCTGAGTGGTCATGGCGCGCTCGATAGCTCGCGTGCTCACGTGCCATATTCAGAGGCAGAGGCAAGGCACGCGTTTCGCCGTGTGGCTCAGCAGCATGGGTGGGTGTGAACGGGTGGGGGTGAACGGGTGGGTGCGGACTTCACTGCAAACCAGCCAACCTCTCCGTGAGAGCTAGCGGTGATTGCGTTCACAGAGCGGGTGACGCCTGGGGTGATTGCGTTCACAGAGCGGTCGACGCCTAGGGGGACGGAAGCAGCTGCTGGTCTATGAAGTGACGCCTGGGGGCTGGGGAAGCAGCTGGTCCATAGTGACTGTCATGCGAAGATGCGGTTCACGTGTTACGCCTACCGCGCCGAGGCCATGCCAATAGGACGTCACCTGTGAAGAGGAGTGTCAAGCGCCGTGGTGAGCGCTTGCATGCCTACCGCGCCGAGTCCATGGCCTCTGATGAGCTCTGATGAGCTCTGATGAGCTCTGATGAGCTCTGATGAGCTCTG
>ENA-UOUZ01000544-UOUZ01000544.1-mixed-culture-metagenome-genome-assembly--contig:-NODE-544-length-26423-cov-101.055256_pt1 | contig 26423 bp, 21 predicted proteins | sample MGYA00238154_ERZ761575 | MGnify/ENA primary metagenome ERZ761575 (study PRJEB28896, sample SAMN07631632) | mixed culture metagenome | isolation source: Freshwater growth medium | place: USA...
AGAGAGACGAAAAGAAAAGCGGGTCCCCAGCCCTCGCCCCCTGGGCCCATATGCACAAATTTCCACAACCGAGCAACTGCCAACTACGAGCGCCGGTTCGAACCACACGGCAATCGACAGTCCAACATCGATGCCGGTCTTCCGGCTGCCCTCGCTCTCGACGCGTGAGGCACCCGGCGGCCTCTCGGCTTCGGAGAGTGACCCCTATCTGAGCACGCTGACACAGAGCACGGACAGCATGCGTTCGAGCAGCGGCAGCATCTCGCCAGTCACACGCAGCTCAAACGGCACCATGAGTGAAGGCGTAGGCTATGACAGGCTCGAGCACATGACGCGTCTCAATAGGTCGCTGCTCTCCGCCCTACGAGCTGAGCGAGAGCGGTGCTCTGCACTCGAGGCAGCCTTGCTACGGGCAACGGGCAGCCCTGCCGAGGCGCCGCCGACAACGACTCGGCCCAGGTCGTCGACGCCCATACGCGGCGCTCTGCGCCTCCTGTCGTCCAACGCGTCGAGCGCCAACCTCGTCTTGAGCCGCTCTTTTGGCTCGAAGCTCTCCCGCCGCGGACCGAAGCGCACCCGCATCGACCCCAAGGTCGGTCCGCTGCGTGCGGGTGCGCTGCTATCCACTGGTGCGCTGCTGACGCGACGCGAGCCGTTCAGTGAGGATGCAGCGGAGCTGCCCGCCGCGCCGGTATCGCCTCCGCTCGCGCCTACCCATGAGAACACCAACTGGCCCGAGCCTTGCAGCTCGCCTCCGACGAAGCCCAGGCCTTCCACAACCTGGCCAAGGGGCGCGGCATCCACTGCCGAGAGCAGCATGCCGCAGCTCTCGGCGGCGCTGACGACGCGCTCGCGCCAAGCGCTCGCGGACGAGCTGCAGCGGCTCCAGGAGCGGCTGCAGGCTCTCCTCGAAGGCGCGTGCACTACTCCCGACGACAAGGAGTACGCGACCTCGATCCAGTCCCTCGCCCGCCGACTCGGATGGCTCAGGAGTGACGTGGCGGCGCTGCAGGCGCTGGCGCCGACTTCGGAAGGCGTCGTATCGGGCGCCCTCGGCTCCACCGACGATGTATCGGGCGCCCTCGAGGCGGCGCAGGCGCTCGAGGCGGCGCAGGCGCTCGCGGCGTCGAGATGTAACGACCTTCCCGCCTTGTACGAGCTCGCGGAGAACACCGAATCTTTTGTGGTGTCGTTGCGAGGGGAGCTGAGTGCGCGTGCACGGGCGGAGGCGGAGCGCACGCATGCGGATCAGCTGTGTGCCGACGCGGGGCTGCGCGTCCTGAGCGTGCCCCATGATGGCGACTGCCTCTTCACATGCGCACACAGCTGGCTTTCACAGCGCACCGACGAGCTTTCACAGCGCACCGACGAGCCGGTCTCCGATGCGGAGCTGGAGGACGCAGCGGCGACGCCGGAGGCCACCGCGCGAGTTGAGCGTGCGCTGGCCGCGCTCACGTGCACCTCGGCGGCGGAGGTGCGGGCCTTGGTCGTGCAGACCCTGCGTGATCTCGCCCGTGATCTCGCCGCCAGCCCGAGCGACGAAGGCGCCGTGTCGGGCGTGGACGGGATGAGCGTGGCGGAGACCATCGAGGCGACGGTGGCGACGGCGTGCTCGGGCGCGCCCGACGCGGCGCCCGACGCGACGAGCAGTGCCCTCCGCGCCGCCCTCGACCGCCACCGCACAAGCGCCGACGACACGGACGCAGCCAGCGCCACGGCCTACCTCGAGGCCTACCTCGAAGTCATGGGCACGCGTGGCATCTATGGAGAGAGACTTGAGATCTTCGCACTGTCGGCCCTGACCCGCTCTCCGGTGCACCTCTACTATTTCCTCGAGACGCCCGACACGGCGCCCTTTGGCGGAGCTCCTGCTGAGGAGGTGTTGGGGGGCGCGGCGCCGACCGAGGTGGTGCTCGCTCCGGGCGTCGCAGCCGACGCGGAGCCGCTGCGCCTGCTTCATCGGGTATGCGACCGACACTTTGACCTGCTGCTGTCGGGAGCGGCCGGAGTCTGAACCCCTGCCTGCGCCTTCATGCTCGCAACTCAGGGCTGAAAGTGAAGCACCACCGCATCGGCCGTGCAAGAACCATGCCGGTGGCCTGGTGGAGAGCCGCTTCGGGTGATGACGTCGAAGTCGAAGCGTGAGAGTGCAGTCATGCACCTGCAAGAGCCTCGTGTACAGCTGTTTCTGAGCCTCAAAGCGACTACTCTCGGTACTGGCGTACTCGGAGGACATGTGTGATGTTGGGTTCATTCCCGGTGAATATTTTCTGTATTTTCTGTCGACATCTCTTTCTGTAGAGTCTGTACGTCGTCTCTTCTGTTTTATTGACCTCTAGAATTAGAGGTAGTCGCGTAGTCCATGAGTGACGGAGACAATTGCGAATTGGACGGAGGGAGAGGTAGTCCCAAGAGCAGACGTCAGCAAGACCCAACATTGTTCCATGACATGTTCGGAGATCGCGATGTTGCCTTGGTGGGCGCCATGTGGTGGGCCCATGGGGCGAATCCCATCGAGCGCGACCGAAGAGGCGGTGCGGTGATTTCCCACAAGAATGCGGCCGATTATTTTAACAGTCAATTCACACTGTCATGAAGACCTTCTACAATAGTAGCGTCGCTCTTCGTGCTCAACGTGCGTCGGTGCGATCGCTGCACGCGCACACCGCACCGCTTTCGCACACGGAATCGATCGCGTGCCTTTCCGCGGTCGTGCGCCGCCGCCGACACGTCCGCCTCCCTCTTCTCCGCCCCCGCGCGCTTCACCGCCGCTTGACTGCCCAATCCTGAGACCCCGAGCTGGGCTGCCTCTCTCGAGGGCATACGACTCTCCGTTCACGATGAGCTTCGGAGCCACACTCCGTACGCGATTCCCCTATCCTCGCGGCTGTTGGCTGTTGCATGTCTGCGTCGAGATCCTTCAAGCGCCCTTCGAACTTGCAGCCGCTTGTGGTCTCTTATCTCCACGCTGCCTAAGCCTCTCTTCTTCTCTCTTGTTCGCAGGATGATCGCGATGCTCATCAACTGTGTAGCGGAGAAGACCACCGCCCACGGCAGCGAAATCATGTCGGTGGCTTTTTCGCCCGATGGCACGAAGATTGTCTCAGGATCGTATGACGGGACGATCAAAGTCTGGGATTCTACAGGTGCGCCGCGAGCCCTCAAAATCGCCCCTCATTTGCCAAAACGGACGCCTGTTGGCTTGTCTGGCAGACAAACTGGAGCTGCTGAGAGAGAAGACGAACGCCCACAGCAGCTCAGTCTACTCGGTCGCGTTCTCCCCGGACGGGACCAAGATCGTGTCCGCATGCAATGGCGGGACGATCAAAGTCTGGGATTCGGGTGCGCCGGAGCCCTCAAATCGCCCCTCCTTGGCCAAAACTGACGCCTGCTGGCTTGTCTGGCAGGCAAGCTGGAGCTGCTGAGCGAGAAGACGAACGCCCACAGCGACTGGGTCATGTCGGTGGCGTTTTCCCTGGACGGGACCAAGATTGTGTCCGGATCGCACGACAAGACGATCAAAGTCTGGGATTTGGGTGCGCCAGAACCCTCAAATCGTGCCTCCTTGGCCAAACTGACGCCTGCTGGCTTGTCTGGCAGGCAAACTGGAGCTGCTGAGCGAGAAGATGAACGCCCACAGCGGGGACATCAACTCGGTCGCGTTTTCCCCGGACGGGACCAAGATTGTGTCGGGATCGGACGACAAGACGATCAAAGTCTGGGATTCAGGTGCGCCGGAGCCCTCAAATCGCCCCTCCTTGGCCCAAACTGACGACTGTTGGCTTGTCTGGCAGACAAGCTGGAGCAGTTGAGCGAGAAGACGAACGCCCACAGCCGCGAGATCATGTCGGTGGCGTTTTCCCCCGACGGGACCAAGATCGTGTCCGGATCGTTCGACAAGACGATCAAAGTCTGGGATTCGGGTGCGCCGCGAGCTCTCAAATCGCCCCTCCTTGGCCAAAACTGACGCCTGCTGGCTTGTCTGGCAGACGCGCTGGGGCTGTTGAGCGAGAAGACGAACGCCCACAGCGACATCATCAGGTCGGTGGCGTTTTCCCCGGACGGGACCAAGATTGTGTCGGGATCGTACGACAAGACGATCAAAGTCTGGGATTCGGGTGTGCTTTCCCCTCAAATCACTTCTCCTTGGTCAAAACTGACGCTTGTTGGCTTGTCTGGCAGGCACGATGGTGCAGTTGAGCGAGAAGACGAACGCCCACAGTGGCATGATCTTCTCTGTCGCGTTTTCCCCGGACGGGACCAAGATCGTGTCTGGATCGGAGGACAAGACGATCAAAGTCTGGGATATGGTCAAGTGGTCTCGCAAAGATCATTTGATGTTCAATGATACCACCCAGCGATTTGTCTTGCTGCTGCTGTGGCTGAACAAATACAGCATGAAGTTTCCGGATGATATGCTTGATCTACTCATCGAAGCTTGCTTGCAAAGCAGGTGAGAGGTGTGTTTTTGTGGTGCACGCGCCGCGGTAATAAGTAGCGGGTTCGGGTTGAACCCCGGGGTTGCGGCTTGGCGGTAGCACATGTCCCAACGAGCCCCTCAGAAGTCCAACCGGAAGTCCCGCGCCCCCCACGCGCCACGGCCACGGCCGGCCCGGACGCTGCGCGGTGGCGGCCGGCATGAGCCATGACTCGCGCCGCGGGTGCGCACCTCCGCATGCGGGGGGCGCATCGGGGCGAATCTAAACCCGTGAATAATCACGCGGTACGCGGACCGAGGCGGTGCCAGCGCGCAGCGGCGGCGGCCGCTGCCTCGTCAGTCGCGTGTCGTCGACGTTCGATAACGTGCCGTTCCATGTTCCATGCCTTACTCTCACGCCGACATCCCCTTCAAATTCCCCCACCGCAATTCAGGGGGTCCTGCCAATGTGTAGGTAGCTTGGTAAGTTACAAAGTTCTCTATGGAACGTGACGTTTCCGCAGCGGCATTGTGACTTAACCGAATTAACGACAACGCTCCGTTAAGGGGGGGGAATAACGCTTCCTTAACGTTGGAACTCAAAGTTAAGGTTCATCGCCTTCGCCCCGCCGCCCTATCACTTGCGCCTCTTCTTCTCATCGTCGGGGTCGCGGGCGCTGACGTCCTCGTCATCCTTCTTCCTCTTCTTCTTCTTCTCCTTGCGCTCCGAGGGAGCCTCCTCCAACGTGGCCGTGCCAGCCGCCGCCGCCGCCGCCGCTGCCGCCGCGCGCTCGGCCTTGCGCGCGGCCTTGCGCGCCTCCTTGCGTTGCTGCTCCGACCCGATCGACTTGTCGGCGCTGCTGCTTTCCTTCACACCTCCCTTCACACCCTCGGCGGCGCCCCTCGAGCTGGGTGAGCCGAGGGCGGCGTCCGCGCCCGTGCCCAGGGCACCCGTGCTCGGCGCGCCCGCGTCCGTCGGCGCCGCCCAGCCGAGCCTTGCGTACGCGAGCCTCTCGAGCTCCGCAAGCGGCGGCACCCGCTGCTTTCGGAGGACGTGCAGCACGGCAGATCGCGATCTCGAGTTCGTTGCGAGCTCGCGCTCGGAAGGGCGCGTCGCATCGTCCATAGAGAGTGACCAGCTGTCCGTCGGTGGCGGCGCTGCACTTGGCTGCTGCGCGTACCAGCGCCGTAGCGGGCACTCGGCGCGCACCCCCTCAAGGCCGCGAAAAAAGTCGACGACCAGCGCGCACTCCGAATGCTTCCATGTGATGACCCCGATGCGTCCCCCATCCTCGAGCAGGTCGAAGGCGGCGCGCAGCCCGGCGCGCGCCTCGCCGAACTCGTCGTTCAGGTGCACGCGCAGCGCCTGGAAGGTCAGCTTTGCGGGGTGCATCGCTTGATACTCTTTCCCTTTGGCATCGGCAACCAAACTCGCGAACTCACGTGTGCGACGCGGCAGCGCCTTCTCGGCACGCGCGATGCAGATGGCGTCGGCGATGCGGCGTGCGGCGGCGAGGTCAGAGGTCTCACCGTACTCGTGCAGCACCCGGATCAGCTCCAATCGCTCCACCGTCTCGAGCCACTGCCACGCGGGCACGCCCTTGCCCTGGTCGAATCGTAAGTCGAGCGGCCCGTCCGCCTCGGGGCGAAACCCCCGGTGTGCTTCGTCAAACTGGGGGGACGAGATACCCAAGTCGAAGAGCACGGCGGTGGGGCGCACGCCGAGCGGGCGCAGCGTCGCCGCCATCGACGAGAACGGCGCGTGGTGGATGGCGAACCGGCTATCGGTCCGCTCGAGCTCCTTGCCGGCCGAGATCGCCTCGGGGTCCATGTCGAAAGCATGCATGCGAGCGTTTGGCGTGAGCGCCTCGAGCAGACCACGTGTGTGCCCGCCGCGCCCAAACGTGGCGTCCACGAAGGTGCCCGATCGCTCCGAGCCAACGAGCTTCGCGACCACCTCCTGAAGCAAGGCCGGCGTGTGCGTGCCAGGTGCCTGCACTGACGGCCGCAGGCCCGTGTGCACCGCCTTGCCGCGCTGCACACTGAGGCTGCGCCCACCCACCTTGTAGCCGTCCCACGTTAGCGCCTTGGCCAAGCCCGCCGGCGTCGCAAACGTGATCCAGCCCACGCCCTTGCACTTGCCCGTATGGGAATCCGTCATGAGCCGTGGTGGGCCAACGATCTCGCCAGCCTCCTGGAAGAGCTCCAAGAGGCTGGCCTCGGTGGTATCAGGTGGCAGGTACTTTATGAATATCTCGTAGCCCTCGAGGGCGCCCGACGCCGAGTAGGCGGCGCCATCGGAGGGCATCGACGCGCCGAAGGTCGCACGCAGGAAGGACGTCGCAAAACGCCACGTCGACGACTGTGAACGTGAAGAGTCGAGGAAGAAAACCAGCACTTCTTCGCTACTATCGCGACATATGAGCTCACCAAGAGAATCACAAACTCTCGGCAAGTTGTTTCGACTAATTTGCTGCAGCCGAGTTTCTGCCGATTCAGAGCTCTCGTCTGTGTACATGTACTCTGCATTGCATGTGTAGAGTCGCAGGGTGGAAGCGCGCTTCTCGCCTCATCAGCCACGCGTCGCGGGTCGGCGCGCCCGACGAGCGGCGCGACCAAAAGCCGAGTAGGAGTCGAAATAGGAGTCGTACGACGCATCGGCCCACTGGCTTGGCATGGTGACACTCGGTTCCGGGCCGGGCTGCGAGAGTGGCACATTGGCAGCGGCCGCAGCCTGTCTCTCCGCGAGAGCGGCCCGAGCTGCATCTGCCGTCGCCGCCTGTGCGGATGCGATGGCGCGCTCCCTCGCCGCCGCGGCCTCGGCCTCGAGCCGCTCGGCCTCGGCCAACACCTGAGCCGCCGTGTCGGCCTCCTCCCGCGCCCTGCGCGCCGCCTCCTCGAGCGCCTCCTCCTTGGCCTTGGCCGCCTCTACCCGCTCGCGAGCCGTAGCCAGAGGGGGCTCGGCGAAGAGGGGCGGCGGCGGCGCGTACGGGGCGTACGGGGCGCCGTACTGGGCGCCGTACTGGGCGCCCCATGCGGTATCGCGGCGTGCGGCGCCGTACTGGGCACGTGACGTGGCATCGTACGCGCCGTACCGGTACGGTCCGTTGTACCTGGCCCGATATGGGTCCACCGGGTTGCCCTGGTATGGATCGTTGACGCGGGAGTCGTACCATGGTCGCTCGCCGTAGGCGTAGTCGGCACCCCATCCACCGCTGCCGCTCCTCTGCCACGAGCGCGCGCGTAACGCCTCCGTGCCACTCAGGGAGCGCCGAATCGGCGCGATCGAGGCAGCAAGCGGGAATTCCATCGGCGCCGTGTTGACGATGCGCACCACACTGCCCTGGTCAGGGGTGTCGAGCATCAGCAAGAGCGGCCTCGAGAGGCCATCGTCGGAATAGAGCTCGATGACCTGATGAGGGAGGCAATCAAGGGTGTCATCAGAGGCAATCAAGGGTGTCATCATCGGAATAGAGCTCGATGACCTGCTTATTGTTGTTCGGGCCCTGGAGCACCTCGAGCCGTGCGTTGAGCGGCCGGCCGTCTGACGTGAAGAGCACCCGCACGCTCTCGATCGTCGGATCGCAATGGTACGTGCGGAGCGCACCGCCCTGGATGGTCGTGGTGGAGGAGGCCGTGCCGGTCGAAAAAGAAGATGGGAAGACGACCAAAGGGGATGCGACGCTGTCCGTGGCGACGCTGGCGGCGAACGGGAAGACGGTCGGGCCCAGGTTGCGGATGGACACCGTGCTCGGACCGCGGGGGCTCTCCATCACAGCGCTGAAGGGGCGCTCGTTGCCGTCCTCACTATACACCCGCATCTTGACCGGCGTGTAGTCCGGCCCCTGCCAGAGCTCGACTTCGGCATCGACCGGTCGGCCCTCACTGCTGAGGCTCACCTGCATGCGCTTGATTGAAGGGTTGCTGCACGACCACGTGCGAAGCGACCCGCCCTGCACCGTGATGGACGTATCTGGTGCAAGAGGCTCCTGAGAGACTAGGCCCTTGTACCCGCCCTTGCCGACGAGGTCGCGCAACTCCATCGTTGGCGGCGGCAGCCGCCGCAGAGCGGTCAACTCCGGCGTGCATTTTCGCAGAGCGGTCGGCGCCAGCAGCGCCGCCGCGGCCGAGCACACCAAGATGGTCGACATGAGAACGTGCAGCAAGATTCGCGTAGAAAGCAAGCAAAAAAGATTCTCCCGCTGATTGCAAGGAAACTTGACGGATCAAAAACACAGTGGAGAATGTTCCTATTTAATAGTAGGTCGATTGTTCAACTCTCGAAAGCTGTTTCCTGTTTCGTTTGGCCTCCTTCTCATCCTTCTCACGGACGATAGCAAGGACCCCCGGTCATCCGGCCATTTTGAGTGGGCTCACGTGTGCTTTGTTGAAGAGCTGCGAATGGCGGAGGCTCTGCACATCAAGGAGCGCTGTCCAAGCTGCGGGGTCTGGAAGCACAAGCAGCGCGAATGCTCCGTTTGCACCCGCTTCCCCAACCGCGCGCAAGCAGCAGATGCCCAAGTTCGAGCCACGCCAGCAAACCTCACCCCGATTGGGATTGGCGCGCGGACCTTGGACGAGGGCCCGATTGTAATGCCTCGCGATATCTTTCTTCGCGCCACCTCCTCGACCTCATCTTCGAAGCTGCACACAAAAGAGCGATGCCGTGTCTGCGGTGTCTGGAAAAGCAAGGAACTTCCTTGCTATCACTGTGTCGAGTTGCCCACTCGAGTGCAAGCCAGGCTCGCGCAGCAGCGCAACAGTGACACGATGCACGTGCTTTTCAGCGATGCAGCGATCGCGCGCGCCGCGCTGGTGGGCTCCCCGCAACGGCCTCAGACCGCCCCCGCTTATGAGTCGATCAGCCGCGATATTGCGCAACTGCACGGGACGATCAGCGCAAAGGCCGCGGCAAGGGCAAAGAGCCGTGCTCATGGGCCGCTGGCATACAAGGGCAGTGGGCTTTACTCAACTCCCAGCGGGTTGCGGCGCATCGTAGCCAGTGCAGGCGCGTGGCGGTGAGGGTGACGGGTGATCAAGACGTCTCAGACACGATGCCATGGCCGTGGCCCGTGCGTTCTAGGATAAGGTTAGGTTCCCAATTCGCTACAAACGCAGCACACGCTACAAGTACAAACTCATAAGGGCCTGAAATTCGGGTCCAACGCGCTCTTGCCACTTCTACGGCCGCCGGTTCTTAGCCGGTTCGCGGTTGCTACCGTAAAGAGCGGTAAGGTCTAAGGAGGACGAGATTTTTTGGTAGTCGGCTGGTCGCTGGTGACAAAACTTATTGACTCAATCCCCGTCCCCCCCAGGCTTGCGAGTTCAACATGACCGACGAGGGAGCAAACCGTGAGCATGGACGAGAGCGTCAGAAACTCTCTGCCAGCGCCCGCTCACATAGTGCGCGCGCGTCACTGACGCTCCCTTCACTACGTCGATTACTCTATCCTTCTTCGTCTCACCCGCGCCGCACATTTATTGCGCGCGCCCGCCGCAGCGCGTGAGCGCCGCGGCGAGCATGATCACGTGTGCACATGCCGACGCAGGCGCGATGGCAGAGCCCGAAGGAGATTCAGCCGACCCATACATTGAGGACTATGAGCCGTATACCACGTCCATGCAATTCCGCGTGGGCCAGAGTGCTGGATCTGGCCGTGGCCTCTTTGCATCGGAAGCTTTGCCACAGCTGACAGATCTGATTGACGAGGTGCCGTTGATTGCATGGCCAAGCCTGTTGTCTGCGCTGGGGATGGAGGGTCGAGGTGATGCCGTCTTTTGCGACACGTGCCTGTGCGTCTTCTCCCGGAAGAGTCAGCACATCACATGCTCCGACGAGTCGTGCGGCGCGCGCTTCTGCTCGGGCACGTGCGCTGGAAGTAGCTTCCACCGTGGAATTTGTGGCGGAGTGCTCCCTGCTCTCCGGGCCTGGCAAGCAGAGATTGCCCTGGACAGTCACTATGGGGCCGAGAGCATTGCACGCTGCAACGCGCGCATCGCTCAGGATGTACTATGGTTCTCGTCCAAGGCTGGCCTACCGGCCTCGGCTGCGCTAGCGAATGCCCTTCGGCCGTGGGAGCGCTTCTGCGCCTTTCCCGCCAATACCGAGCTTGATCTCAAGGGCGCAAGTGCCGAGGCGCTGGCCGCTGCGCTGCGAGAGAGGACGCTCGGCCCGCTGACGGCCGCGCTCGAGGCTCAGCTCGCAAGCGAGGACGCGTGCGCCATTGCCGAGGAGCTCACCGCTGCGCCTCACGTGACCGGGCTCGTCCAACGGCTGCTTCTGAACACGTTCCAATGGCAGCACCCGACGAACGAGCACCTGCAATTCGCAGGCATGTTTCTGCTGACGTGCAATGCCAACCACGACTGTGCGCCCAACGCACAGGTCTATCCATCCTGGATTCGGGCGGTGGAGGCGGACGAGTCGGAACAATCAGGCTCGAGCTCGGCGGCGGCGGCAGATTCGAGCTCGGCGGCGGCGGATTCGAGCTCGGCGGCGGCAGATTCGAGCTCGGCGGCGGCAGATTCGAGCTCGGCGGCGGCAGATTCGAGCTCGGCGGCGGCGGGGTCGATGGACGACTCCAGTGCAGAGAAGGTCCTGTATTGGAGTCACGCTGTGGGGAAATCCCGAATGGAGCGCCCGCTGGCAGGCGCCGCGCGCGACACGTTCAGCTTCGTACTCCGTACGGTCGATGAAGTGGCGGCGGGCGAGGAACTCACCCTATGCTACGTGACACCAAATCTCGGTCTCGCCGAGCGTCGCGAACAGCTCAACCACTGGGCGTTTCACTGCACGTGCCGACGGTGCCTGGCTGAGGAGGCGGAGCCTGCGCCTGCGCCCACCGGGGGGCGCGGCACGAAGCGGAAGGCACCGCTGCCGACGGAAGGGGCGCAACCGCAAGGGGACACGTCCGCACGGACGACCGCTCCTGGCGCTTCTTGCCGCTTCTTGCCGACGGCATCTGCATCCCTATAGGGTCGGGTCACAGTAGTCCGCTGCGACAATGTAGTCCGACTTGAATGGCATGCATCGCATTTTCCGAGCGCAGCGACCCGTTTTTCCGTTTCAGGTTCGATGAGTTCGCGTTGGTTGGTGCACCACACTCAAAAAGGCAGAGATCGGTCCCGGGTCCCGTCCGCCGGCTCCGCCGGTCTCTCGGGTGTTCTATCGGGTGTTCCTCCCTTTTGAAGCGATGAACGAAGCGATGACAACCATCGCCGACAAGAACCCGAAGTGGAATCCCGACTTGCCCGTCATCATGCGACGCAACGCCGCATTTGCCATCTCCTGGCGCGAGCAAGTTGCCGATCATCGAATGGCACACAAGCGCGCCATCCACCTTGCGACAAGGGCAACGTCGGCAGCGGCCGCGGTGCCTCGTGTGTCACATCCGAGGAGCGCGGGGCTCCTCCGCGTGCTGAGCACGCCGGCGCCCGCCCTTGGCCACGGCACGGAGCAGGAGCGCAATTTCGATGCGCAAGTGCGTCGAGATGCCCTGCGCAAGCTGCACTGCGAGTGCATCTGGCAAGAGCAGCGACTCGAGAAGTCTCGCCAGGCATCGCGCGACCACACCCTGGCGGCGGATTGTGCGGAGACGCTCACCTTCTTGCAGCTGGACACCCACATGCGCATCCGCAGTCATCGGAAGCAGCTGTCGGAGGCCGCCCAGAAGAGGAGAGCACTCGAGCTCAAGTGGCAGACTGAGGGCGTAGAGGAGCGCCTCAAGGAACGCGCTGACGAGCGGGCCAAGCAGGCGGCGCGCAAGGAGGCGCATGCAGAGAGGCTGGAGCGCCAGGCGGCCGAGCACCAGAAGAAGCTCCATGCGTCCAAGAAGCGTAACGTTGAGGAGGCCAAGGCGCAGGCCCGGGCGCGCAATGAGAAGTACCAGCAAGCAGTCCAGAATCGCCAGATGCGGACGGAGCAGCTGGCGGCGATCAAAGAGGCCGAATACGCGCAGAATCTCGAGCGGGCGTGGAAGTACGCCGAGGGCCTCGCTTCGCGTGCCAACGACGAACTCGCGTGCCACGTGCGCCGCTATGGGCTGCAGACGCACCCGCTCGTGAGCGGCGGCAGTCAAGATGGAGAGGCGAGTGGGGAGCTGCTTGGCATGTTCGGCGAGCCCGTCGGCGAGCGGACGGCGAGTGGCGGGAGCGGCATGTCCTTCGGTGGAGAGGAGAAGCTGCCCACGACGACGCCGCTTGGGCGCTGGGTTGAGAAGGGAACTTCCGTCAAGTTATCGTTCAGCGCGAGCGCCTCGACGCTTCCCTCGCCGAGCACCTCGCAGCCCATCTTTTACAGCGACTGGCTTGAGTGCGAGCTGAGCCGGCTGCACGCGCGCCTTGAGCTCATGCGCCACCGTGCGGCAACGGCCAAGGCGGCGCTGCGTATGCAGCTCGAGAAGCAACACGAGTCGTGGCGTGCGGAAGCTGCAAGGGAAGCTGCACGAGGAGGAACGCAGGCGCCGAAGGAGCGTTGAAGGGAGGCAACGAGCGTGCATACATCAGCAAAGTGCAAGGCAATTAGCATACGAGCATCATGGATCGTGCACTTATTGCATCTCCGTTCTTGTGCTGCGTCGGCACCGTGGTCCGTGCTGCAACAGCCATGCAACACCCGCCTGTCACCGCACGCGGCGGTGTCGGGCGGCGGTCAACCGAAAAGTAGGATCGCGTAACGCTGTGGTGTGTGCGTCTGCTATGCGGCCATAAGCGCAAGACGCATTTCCACACATTACACACATCAGTCCGAACTCCGATCTCAGTGAGTCCCGCCACCACGTCGGGCATACCGCGTTACTTTAGATCCGCCCGCGCACTCCGGCGCAGCGCCGGAACCGCGTCTTTTCTCACGCCCGTGCTCAGAGTCAGACACGGGGCTCGCACAGGCCAATGTCGCGGTACATTACTGCAGTCGCATGATGCAGTACACGCTCTCGCGCGGATTCGCGCCGATCAGCACACAGACCCGTCGTCATCATCGCCACCGCCGCCATGGAAGCTCGGTACTACTTCCGTGAAGATGGGCTTGACCTCGGGCATCTCGAGGGATCCTGGCCGACTCTCACCCAAATGTGGTGCTTCGAACGCACCAAATCGTGCCTCGTCGGCATCCATCTGTGCCGCAGCTCCCCTCGACTCGCCTCGCGCGAAATACACGCCCGCCACGACGCCCGCGCCCGCGCCCTCGCCCTCGCTCAACTCTTCGAGCCTGCGCGAGTACTCGCGGGCGTCGTGGCGGGCGTCGGTTTCGAGCCTGTGCGAGTACTCGCGGGCGTCGTGGCGGGCGTCGGTTTCGAGCCTGTGCGAGTACTCGCGGGCGTCGTGGCGGGCGTCGGTGGGGCTCTTGGAGGCGGTACACAGAGCATCCGAGAGGGTCCTCCACGCAGGCTCGTCATATGGAAGCTCGTGAGCATATGCCCGAGCTCGCGAGCGGGCCTCGAGGTACTCGGCATCCTCATCGTGCTCCTCGGCCTCGTCGCTCACCTCATCGTGTGGATCCTCGTGTTGGGCTGCTTTCGGGCGCTGGAGCAGCGCTCCACCATCCTCGCCGTGCCCCTCCTCTGGATCTTCGGCTCGCTGTACGTCGGAGTACCTCGTGGTTGCCACTGAATTGCTGCAGGCTCCGAGCCCAAGCCGAGCCTCAAGTGTGCCCAACAGCTTCACCACCATGGCTCCGGCGGCTGAGCCTTCGAGTGTGGCCATGAGCTTTGTAGCCATGGCTCCGGTGGCCCCGCCCTCTGCCTTCGCCGCGGCTACGCGACGCAGCCCTAGTCCTAGGGCCACGAGGACCATGATCGCGAGGAGAGCGCCGATGGCCAGGCTGAGTGTCAGCGAGTGACGCTTCGGTGCCGGCATCGCCGTCGACGCCCTCAGTCCCGTCGCCTCGGATTGGGTGAAAGAGGTGGGGGTCGTCGACGCACTGGGCACACTGGTCGCTGACGCACTGGGCATACTGGTCCATGTGGGCTGTGCAGGCAAGGACTGTTGCTCGACGCTGTTGCCGCGTGCATCGAGCGAGACGGCACGGTCAGTGCTCAGCAGCGGCGGATGCGGGGGCGGCGGTGGAGGGTATAGGGTTAGGCTACCGGCCGCAAAGAGCTCCCCCCTCGAGATGTACCGTGGCGGCGGCGAGGGCGGAGGGTCGACCAGGTCCGCCGGCAAGTTGCATGCAAGGCTCTCGGGCGGTCCCAAGAAGCCGACAGTGTCAAAGGTGAGGCATGCGAGCGTACTGCAGTCGCCCGCGGGCTCGTCGTCGACGATGAAGCTGATGCGTAGCCACGAGCCCACCTGCTCGCGCTGCAGCAACGAGGCGCCCTCGACATCCATAACCTCCACAAAAGGCCCGTGCACCTTGTAGAGCAGCACCACGCGCAGCCCAGCGATCCACGGCGATACAGCTACCCTGGCCGAGGTGCTCTTTATTCCGCCTCTTAGGTCAGGGGAGGACCTGACTTCGTAACCTAGCCTTGCCAATGTGCAGCGGTGTGCGTCATTCCATGCAGCGGCGCTGAACAACTCCTCATCCTCCCCAAACGGCAGCTGCAACAGGATTGGTGACGGCGGCGGCGCTCGAACTGGCAACGGCGGCGGCGCTCGAACTGGTGACGGCGGCGGAGCTCGAACCGCCGCGATCACTGCGATCACTGCGAGCTGCATCATACATGTACAGTCATCGGATGCGTCACGCCAATGTGAGATGCGGTCCAGGGGCGTCTTCGTAAACATGCATGCAATTTGAGAGAATTACAGGGGAGAATTAAGGGACGACGCTATGCAACGTCCCGGGAAACAGTACTAAGAGCAGCCCGATGCCGACTACAGTAGAGAGGATCTGCGTGGCCCTCTGAGCTGAGAGGGGTTCAACACTCTTCAGTTACAAACATTCATACAGTGGAGAGGATTGGCGTGGCCCTCTGAGCTGATGAGCTCTGTGGTTCGTGCCGATCTCATCCCTCGCCGAGCAGAATGATATTGCGCCTCTGTTTGGCGATGTTCTTGCCGCGCAGCTGCTTCTGAAGCTCGTGAGCCTGCGCTCTGAGCCACGTGTCTGAATCCATGCCCTTACGATTCATCTTGTCCATCTCGTCACGGAGGATCGTCTGCTTGGTGGTGTTGTCCAAGAGCCTCCCACGCTTTTCGAAATGCGTCGCTCTGCACATCTCGAATTGCGGCTCCCTGTACATGAGGTTCGGCTTGAAGTGGACCATAAATTCTGCTCTAGATACCTGGCCATTCTTTTCCTTATCCAAGATGTCGAAGCCTTTTTGGAACTCCTCGAACGTGATGGCACCGTCTCCATCCGTGTCGAGTTTCCAGAATGGCAGTGCTCCCCCGAGGAAGTACTCGTCCTTGGTGAGCATCCCATCTCCGTCTACATCCATCACGCGGAAGGCGGCGTCGTACTCTTCGCGGCTGACCAGGCCATCGCCATCCAGATCCAACGCCTTAAGGTACCCTTCGATGGACTGCTCCACCTTGGGCGCGTACCGTGCTGGGTTATAGATGCGCTCGATGCGCTCGCGCAGTTTCGGGTCCATGCCTTTGGACTTCGATCGGCGGTCAAACGTGCGCGTCGTGCTGCTCTCGGAGCCTCCTTTCACGAAGCTGCTTAGGGCGTCCTTCCGCCGGTGGAAAGAGGCGAGCATTTGTGAATCGACTTTCCGCCGCCGAGACTCGCTGAGCGACACCCAATCTGTATCGCTGTCCTCGCCGCCCTCGCCACCACGGCCACCGCCAGTGTCCTCGCCCTCGGCCAGGCCATCAGCCTCATTGCGGCCCATGCGCCATTCGATGGGCCGTGCGGGCTGAAACCTTTCGCACTGCTCGATGGTGCGGATCGTGCGCAGCGCAACGTGGACCTCATATGTGTCACGCTCGTGCGCTGAGAGCAGCTCGCCCGCGTGCTCGAGAGCCTGGGCGAGCATCGCCAGGCAGTGCGCGTGCACGTCGTCGCAGTACACCTCAAGGGAGCCACGCAGCTCCCCCTCGGACGCAGCTGCGAGCTGCTCGGCCGCCACCTCGTGTATCTTTGCGAGTACCCTCCTCCGCACCTCATGAACCATCGTGTGCGCGCCGCCATATGCATCCTCGAGCTCCGCGAGGATCGCAGAAAGCTTGTCGGCTCGTCGCGCGCGCCTCTCGTGTTGATCTGTCGAGGATTCTAACACGCGCAGCAGGTCCTTATCGAGGATAGCATACACCTGCTCGAGCCGTGGGTGGATCATCAGCAGCGCTCATTAGTCGCAACCAACGGCCATCCTCAAGGCAATCGACGGCCATCCTCACCTGCTCGAGTAACGGGTGCGGTTGGATGTCGATGTCCTCGATCCGTGTGTTGCGCGAAAGCTTCGGATCGATGGCACGAAGCAGCGTAGCGAGCTCTTCGAACTCGATTTCGCCGTTATGGTTTGCGTCGACTTTCTCGATGAGGTTATTCACGTCCTCGGCTTGGTGCCCCTCGATGAGCAATGCGAGCAGATGGCGCACCTGACGCACATCGAGCGCAATCAGAGGCCATCAGAGACCATCAGCGGCCCTCAGTTGGCCACATCGGAGACGCACTCCTCCGACGCACTCAGGCGCACTCAGGAACGCTTAGGCGCACACTCAGACGCGCCTGTTCCTCTTCGAGCGGCGCCTCGGCTGGCACTCCTCCTCGGTGCAGCAGCCGCCACACGTCCCAGAGGTCCTTGTCGTGCATCTTCGTGAGGAACAGCACCCTCACGATGAGCAAGACCGCCTCTTGCGAGTAGCCAAAGTTGGTCATGCGTTCTGCTAGCCGCACGACGCGCTGGCGCTCATAGGGCTTCAGGCGCTGGGCGTTGGTCGCGCCGCCGAGCAGCGCGTTCACCTCTTTGAGAGCTAGTTGAGATTCCATCCGATTCTCAACCAGTTTGGGTTCCGAGCCGTCGGCTGGGATGAGAAGAGTGATCGCCGCCTCAAACTCGTGCATCGTGACTTTGGTCGGGTCGAGAAAGCCGAGCCGCGTGCGCACGGCGGGCAGGTCGGCGGCGCTCACCACGTCCGTGAGCAGCAGCATCGCGCGCTCAAACTCGGCTACAGTCAGCTCGCCCGTCCGCCTGAGGTCGAAGAGACCTCTCAGGCGGGCGAGCGAGCGCGCGTCGCGGGGGCCGTAGAGCGCTGCCACGGCCGTCGACGCCTGGTGCGGTGTGTACTCGGCGGCGAGCATACGCTCGATGACGGCACCGGCGCGTGGGAGCAACGGCGGCGGCACTTTCGCGAGCACGGGCAGCTCGAGCGTCTGCAACGCGCGGCCAACGTGGCCGACGCCGCGCACGCCGCCAGTCGCCAACTCTGTCACCTCTTCGGCGAGGAAGCCGCCGATTTGTGAGGGCACGAGCTCGTTGGCCGAGGCCTTGATGCTCGCGCACAGCGTGGGGAACTCTGCCTGGGTCACCATCTGCTCCCCGGACTGCAACCGCGAGATGTGTGCTGACGGCAACCGCGAGATCATCGTTTTCAGCTGCTCGGCAGCCATAGGGCCGAGCATGTCTATGAGGTTCGCCAGAAGATCGCTGCCGGGAATCGTGCCGATGCGTCGCCGATCGAGCACGTCCCAGGCCTCGCGCGCAGCCTGGCTCGTACACGATGTGAAGAAAGCCTTGGTCATCAGCATCACTTCGTTCTCGTTGTACTGGAGGCTGCGCATGTTGAGCGTGAGGCGCGCAACGTGTACGAGCACCCCACCGAGGATACCCTTCATGCCGACGGATGTAGCCGCGGTGAAGAGGGAAGAGAGGAACATTATGAGGACTTCGGCCCGCAGTCCAAGCGTTTAAGGGGAGCGTTGAGCGTTTTTGTGTGCCTCTTGTCAAGGGGCTGATCTTGTCAAGATTGCATGCATTTTTCGGTTATGTTCGATATTCAAACATGTCCGAAACACGAGAGAAACATACTGGAAGATTTGCGGGCATCAGTTGTGTGGCACATCTTCCTAGAGACAGAAACTAGTGCGAGCGCACCGGACCGACCGACCTGCGACCGAGCATCTGATCCCATGTAGCCAACCGAGTGTGCGCGCGGCTTGAGGCCGTGCGAAACAGCGAGGCGAGGACGCCCTCTGCCCCGCCCCCGCTCAAGGTCAAAGGCAGTATCAAGCCTTGCACCGCCTGCAATTTCGTGGCCGCGAGCGCTCCCTCGCCTCCGCCTCACCCATGGGAGCATTGCATGAGAGGCCGGCTCTCCTTTCAAACAGGTTTCAAAACCCAGGGTGAGGTACATGTACCGGAGTACGACGTCCCCTGTGGTCCCCGGCTCCCCCCGAATTTTACCGGTACGGCGCCCGCATCTTCGTTTTTGCAATTCGCAGTAGACGTCTCGCTTTTTTCTCGTCAAGCCAATTCCTGACACGGAGGCTCCAGGGCGGCTACCTTAGGGAGAGCCTCGGCATCATGCAGCGCGAAGTAGAGGCGGCATCGAGCCCCTCCAAGGAGAAAAGCAGCATCAGCAGCACCGGTCGGCCGCTCGACCCCAACCATCCGGGGCCGGCGGAGAGCTGGCGGACGAGGCCGGCGATGCTGCGCGTCGCCTGTGGCGTGCAGAGCGGCAGGCAGGTGGGCTTCAATTACCCGGAGACGGCGTTCCCGATTGAAACCGACCATTTCTCCGGCCGCATGTACTTCCGATTACGCTACCTCGAGGGCGAGCCCACCGAGTACTTTCGGGGCCGGACGCGGAAGCTGTCGTGCGTCGTGCAGGGCCGGTTCAAGCACGCGCTGCCCATGTCCGAGTGCTTCACCGGGTACGAGTTTGAGCGGCCGATGGACAACGTGCCGGCCCATTGGCTGATTTCGACCATCCTACGCGCCGTGAAGAAGCTCGCGCCCACGGTCATGATCGACGTGCTCGGCCCTAAGCCATACATCCTCAACCCGCTCTTCCAGACGATCCAGCTGCTGCACGTGGCGCATCCGGGCGAGGAGCCGCCCCTCACGGCCTACCCGCTGCGCGAGCAGACCGCCCTCCTCGGCGGCGTCTTCGCGCAGAAGCCCTTCGACCGTCTCCAGCGCAAGAACTACTTTGCATCCACTCGGAATGGGGAAAAGCACACCCTTCAACCTGGGCTCGTCTACACAATGGAGTTCTACGAGGACAAGATGGACTTTTCGACCTTCGAGTTCGCGGTCATCGGCATGCGCTTCGGGCTCGCGAGGTGCGACGCGCACCACTCGCGGAGAGGGGAAGGGGGGTTGGGGGGACTCACTCGCCGCACCCCGCACCCACGCCTCGCGCACGCCCTCCCCCACCCTTCCCTGGACCCCACCCCTGCTTGACTGTCCGTCGCGTGTCGCGCCCTCCTTCGCAAGGTTCTTAGCGGGGCAGCCGCTGCAGATCATGGGCAAGGTGGGCAACGTGCCGCATTCGACCGACTACATCTTCAACGTCGAGCTCTGGCATGAGTCCCTCCTCAGAGACGCCAAAGACTGCAGCGGCAGCGGCACCTCCACGCGCGCCTCGTCTGCCTCTGCCGTGGCAGCGGCGGTGGCGGCGGCAGCGGAGGCGGCGGGCGGCGGTGCACAGGGCGCGGGGCTGGTGGGCGTCGAGCTCAAGGGTGCTCGGCTGGGCGCGGAGGGCTCCGTCGAAGGCGTCGTTGTGGACATTGCAGACGTGAGCGACGATGGGGGTTATGAAACCGCCGAAGAGGCAGAGAGCTCGGCTGTGGGGGAGGAAGACTCGCTGCCTCGCGTGTCGTCGTCGAAGACCGACGAGGCCAGCGAGAAGTCGGACGCGCCGAGGGGCAGCCTGGCGAGCGTGGGCGCGATGGACGCCCAGCGGATGGCGTCGAATGGAATGGTGGGCACGGGGGTTGCGGCCCTCGAAGATTATGATGACGTTCTCAAGGGGTCGGCGGGGTCGGCGGGCGCGGCGGGCGAGGCGGGCGAGGCGGGCGAGGTGGGCGAGGCCTCGCCCACAGTCCAGCACAACAAGCGGCACAACAAGCGGCACAAGCGCACCGCAAGTTCCGCACCCCTCGTGCCCGGCAGCAGCAGCAGCAGTCGCGAGGGCAGCAGCGCAGGCGCCCAATACAGTGCAGGCGCCTCGACTATTGGGGGCGCGGCGTTGAGCGCGCTGCGGCTGTCCGGGGGCGGCCGTCTCGCAACGCTCCCGGTGCATCTGCGTGATAAGGCCAAGTCGATGGGCGATTCGGATGCCGAGTCGCCGTCGGGCAGCCGCCCCTTGGGCTTCATGGGCATCAACTTTCGGCGCCCGCTCGGCCTGACCACTTTCCGCTGTGCGTGCTCGATCGGCTTGGACAGCACGCTCGACGAGGCTTATTTGACCCTCCGGCGCAAGCTCTCGAAGCTGCTCGAGGATCCGCAGGCGACGGTGCGCCTGATGGTGCAGGGCGAGCGTTACTGGTTCTCCGACGCGAGCAGCGCCTCCGTCCTCGAGCAGGTGCTCATCATCGATCGTGAGGGGCAGGGGCTCGCTCGCGCCGTTCGTTTCTCCGACGGCAAGGGCGAGAAGGCAGTGCCAGCGGCCATCTGCGTCCTCGAGCCGTACGTGGGGCACGTGCGCAGCTCGGCGGACGTGGAGGCCAACGTTGGCGCTGGGCAGGCCGTCGGGCGCGCGGTCACGTGCACGTGGCTCTTCCGGCACGACGTCATCGATGGCTGGCGCGTGTTGCGCTACCTCTGCCCGTGCATTCTAGAGGAGTGCCCTCTCACCTTTGAGAGACTCAAACAGAAGCATGAGGCCGGTAAGCGCAAGGCCGCCTCTCGCTCGACGGCGGCCAAGCTCGCGAACACCAGTAAGACGCTGTGCGGCGCCGTCGCGGTCTCACCCTATGCGCTGTACCGCCTCGCGCGGCTCGGCTTCGCATCGCCTCCCCTGGGACCGCGCCGCCAGTTTTATTTGCATGCCACCGTCTCGCTCAAGAAGTTGAAGGAGATTGCAGCCACGCACAAGATCGGTAGCCCCTCGACCACGCTCACCGCGTGCATCGCGGCCGCCTTTTTCGCCGCCGACCCGACGCGCGACCGCTGCGTCGTGGGCTCGAATGTGCTTTTCGACCCCGACGCTCCGGCGGGTAACCACGTGTGCGTCAAGATGGCCTCGCTCGACCGTCCCCAGTTCAGTGACCGCTCAGTGCTCACGCGCGCGGCGCGCACGCTCAACGCGGCGTCACAGTCGCTCGTCGACCTGTTCGTGGGCAACGTGACGCGCAGCTTCGTGAAGGGGCGGCTGCCCCACATGGTGGCGCGCGCAATCGAGCGCTCTCACTCCGCCATGGACTTCCTCGTCTCCAACCTGCCCGCCTTCGACAGCGCCTCGCCCAATGTCTTCGACCTGCAGACGCTTCGCGAGTGCTCCGAGTGGACGCCCTCGATTGTGTACGTCATCGGCGTGGGCGACGAGCTCTACTGCGACTTTTACTGGCGGGTGCCCTCGTCGTTCTCGACGGATGCGTTCATGCGCACCTTCACGAGTGTGAGCGGCGCCTACCACGTTCACACGCAACTGGCCGACTCGTACTGAGCGAGAGCTTGCATGCAGGATGAGGGTCGCGCGGCCCGGCGTGAGGCGTGAGGGCGAGTTCTTCGAGGTCCTATCAGCAAGAGTGCCGCTCACCTGTCAGCGAGAGTACCCCTGAGAACAACGAGTGAGAAGGCAAGCCAGAGCACCGCTTCATGCGAGCGGGGAGTCATGGCATTGGGGGGGGAGTCATGGCATTTGGGGGGGGAGTCATATCATTGGGAGTAAGCGATCACATGAGGTGGGAACGTGAAGTGCGCATGTGTAGAGGGTCCTACGTCGAGCGACCGTGCTCGCCGACGGCTTGGGTATAGGTGCCTGGCTTGTCACGCGACCGTGCGGGCGCACTGATGCCGGGCTAAGGGCCTCGCTCAGGGGCATGTGCGAATGGATGCGGTGGGTTGGGGATGGGCTGTAGGTGCTTGCAACGTCAGCGCGACCCGGTACGGCCCGCTTTTGGCATGCGGCAGGGGTTAAGGGCCTCGGCTCCAGCGGCACGTGCGAGAGCAGATGCAGTCCGCCCTTTGGGCACTGTTTAATGTGTCAGCCGATCAGCATGTGTTGAGATGTTTGCGTGTGACCGACGCCGCCGACACCATCGTGGAGATCTGTGTCGTGTCGGGGCGCGGGACCTCATCCATCTATTTATTGTTAGGAACAGGAAGGATCGTAATGCGCGCGCATCCCGCCTCCACTCCACGAGCACGACACACAACCACGAGACCGTCGAGCGAGTACGGACGGGAGAGGGAGACGCGGTGTGAACTCAGTCGGAAGAACTCCCAAAACCACCAGGGACCAGGCAGCAAATCAGCTAATCACACCATGGGCCCATGCATCGGCTCAGCACACGTCGCATGCGCCTCACAAAGGGTCATTCACGGACAGCGAGTGAGAGGCAGAGGTTCTCAGACCTTTTGCACTACCTTGCCCGGGGAGGCCCCCGCAGCCTGAGCAGCCCCATCGGATGAACCAGGTTCCGAGGTCAGCCGTGTCGCAGACGAAGCCAGGTTCTTCTGAGATCCGGCCCGATCCAGCCCGGTGAGCTGTCGACGTTGCAAGCCCTGCGGCGGCTTGAGTCTCGCTCCGAAGGGCGCACCGCTCGTACTCGTATTGGCTCCATCCGCCGGAGGTGTGGGAACCCTCCCACGGCTCCCACGCTCGAGAAATTTCGCGTTCGCCGACTTGGGCGCGGGGGTGGCAGCCCTCTTGAGCGGCGCGGGGGGCGGCTGACTGCGCGCTTCGCGAAACAGCTCGAGGGCACTTGGCTCATCTCGGCCGGCGTCGGGCGTTTCGTCAACGGGCGTTTCGTCGAGCTTCGGCTTCTCGACGTCCCTAAACGAGGGTTGGGCGAAGTCTCCACCGAGGAGCTGAGGAGAAAGGGCTTGCTCGAGGAAGGTTGCATCGACGTCGAGGACGAAATCCCCCTCCACTGTTCCTATCTTTCCCATCGCCTTTTTAAACACCTTCTGCTCCTCGTCGCTGAGGATGGCGAGGCTCTGCTTGGTGATCTTGATCGACGAGGTGCGGCGCATGAGGGCCGTCCGCGCCGGCTCCGCTTCAACAACGGGGACACAGGACGGCGCGGCGCGAGGTGAAAGTCCGAGCCGAAAGCCCGCGCCCGCGCCGACGTCCTCTGCGCCCTCGCCGTCCTCGTCGGAGCTAAAGAACTTGGCAACAGACGATCGGCGGAAGGCGCTGTCGAGGGGGCTCGCTTCGAAGGATGCTGGGCGAGAGTTGAGGTCCTGGAGGACAATGCCATGATTATAGTCCAACCGGCCGGAACCCACTGCCCCAGGCCTCGGCAGGGACGATGGCGTCGGCAGGCCGCGTCTCGACTCGTCACCGCCGTCTCGCGGCCGCAGGTTTGCCGCAAAGCGTACCGCAGCGGCACGCGTGGTCATTCTGCCGGATGGATGCTCCGACTTTGTGGCCGCCTCCATTGTCAGGTCTTCCGCAAAGGAATCCCTCCCGCGACGCGAAGTGTAACGGCCAGGGGCGTCAAAGCCGGGGCTGCTGGCTGCAGACGAGGGATCATCACTCTCTCCGGCCTCAGCGATCTTGACTTCAGCGGTTTTGATCGCCTTTATCACTGCCTTGTTAGAGAGGCTGCTTGTGAGCTTGGCGTTGGGGGCGAACGTCACCTTCGGCCCACCGGGCAGGCGCACTTCCGACCATCGCTCAGCCTTCTTTGTCGTCATCACCGCCACGAGGACGTCTTGTAATGCCTCGACCGTCTTCTTGTTCCGGCGCACATAGATGCAGACGATGATGCAGAGGCACAGCGCCGCGCTCGAGGCGACCGCGATGATGATGGTGAGCATCCGTGCCTGCTCCTCCGCCAAAAGCCGCGTCAGTTCCCTGGCGCGAATTGAGGCGGGATCCATGCCGGGCTGGTAGGGCGGCGGCGCTTCGGGCGGCGGAGGAGAAGGCGGCTTTGAGGGCGGCGGGGATGGCGGCGGAGGTCTGGGTGGCGGCGAAGGCGGTGGGGATGGCGGTGGAGATGGGGGCGGGGATGGTGGCGGAGGAAAGGGTGGAGGAAAGGGTGGCGGCGAGGGCGGCGGCGGCGAAGGCGGCGGCGGCGAGGGTGGCGGCGGCGAGGGTGGCGGCGGCGTGGGCGCAAAGAGCACGATGATGGTGATGACGGGTGCCGGAGGATTGTTGATGACGACGCCAAGTGTCTCAGAGGTATTGCCATTGGCGAGGCTGGTCAGCTGCGTGACTGCTCCCGCTGAAGACCCGGGCAGCATGCGGAAGTTGACCTCAACGTCGAGGCCGCTGCTTTGCAAGGAGCGTACATTGCCGCCGTGCAGCTGCAAGCGGCGGTGGCGCCAGCCCGCGGCCGTGCCATCACCCTCGGTCACGCGCCCGCTCGCATCGGCAAGGGCGCGGCGTCCGCTGCCCGTGGTATTGGCCGCCGTGGTGTTGGGCGCCGTGGGCATCGTTCCGCCGCCAATCGATGGGCCTACGGTCAGGCCTGCGAGCGGGCCTGAGAGATAGGTGAGAGTCACGCGGTGCGGGTTGACCTGTGGGGAGGAGGGAGGGCGCCGTGGTGAGCACTTGCATGCAGGGCTCCACAGGACGCACGCAGAGAGTCACGCGATGCGGGGAGAGAGACCTGCACAGCGGCGGCGAGGCTGTTGATGAAGTTGATCGCCTCAAAGTTATCGGACGTTCTGGCAAGGGAAAGGTCCATTTGAATATTCTCGCCCCAGGAGCAACCGGGGCACAGGGGTGGCGGCGAGGGCGGCGGCGGCGAAGGCGGGGGCGAGGGGGGCGGCGAAGGTGGTGGCGGTGAAGGAGGCGGTGAGGGCGGCGGGCTGGGAGGTGGTGAGGGCGGCGGGGGCGATGGGGGAGGCGAGGGCGGCGGCGATGGCGGCGGCGGAGAGGGAGGCGGGCTGGGAGGTGGTGAGGGCGGCGGGGGCGACGGGGGAGGCGAAGGCGGCGGCGAGGGCGGCGGCGGCGAGGGCGGCGGCGAGGGCGGCGGAAAGGGTGGAGGTGAGGGCGGCGGAGGTGCGGGAGGCGGTGATGGCGGCGGAGGTAAGGGAGGTGGCGACGGCGGTGGCGATGGCGGAGGTGAAGGAGGTGGTAAGGGCGGTGGCGAGGGCGGAGGCGATGGTGGAGGAGAGGGTGGCGGCGAAGGAGGTTGAGAGGGTGGTGGCGAAGGAGGTGGAGAGGGTGGCGGGGAGGGAGGAGGCGACGGGGGCGGCGAGGGTGGTGGTGAAGGTGGCGGCGAAGGCGGTGGCGATGGTGGAGGTATCGGCGGTGGAGAGGGCGGTGGCGGCAAAGGTGGTGGAGGTGACGGCGGCGGCGACGGCGGTGGGTATGGCGGCGGTGAAGGCGGTGGTGGGCACGGCGGTGGCGGGGATGGCGGCGGAGATGGCGGGGGAGATGGTGGGGGAGGTGACGGCGGCGGCGGCGACGGGGGCGGCGGCGACGGGGGAGGCGGTGATGGCGGGGGCGGAAACGGTGAAGGAGGTGGTGGCGGTGAGGGTTCGGGCGAGGGAGGAGGCTGCGACGGCGGGCACAGCGGCGGAGGTGGGGATGGTGGCGGAGGTGGAGACGGCGGCGGCGGCACGGGAGGCGGAGGCGTTGGTGGTGGAGGCGAGGGAGGCGGGGGCGATGGTGGCGGAGCCGAGGGAGGAGGCCTCGAGGGAGGCGGCTGCGAGGGCGGCGAGGGCGGCATGCATGGAGGCTCGAGATGGCCGGGAGAAAAAGGGGGCGGGGATGGGGGCGGCGGCGGCAGGCTGGGCTGCGGCGGCGAGGGTGGCGGCGGCGATGGGGGGGGCGGGTGCGGAGGAGGCGGTGAGGGCTCAGGGGGATCCGGAGATGGCGGCGGCGGGTGTTCGGGTGGTGGCGGCGAGGGTGGCGGCGGCGAGGGCGGGGGTGGCCTGGGGGGAGGAGGAAAGGGTGGCGGCGGCGACGGCGGAGGCGGCGTGGGCGGGGGCGGCGGGGGGGGGGGGGGCGGGGGTGGTGGTGGCGGGGGCGGTGGAGGCGGGGGGGGCGGCGG
>ENA-UOUZ01000548-UOUZ01000548.1-mixed-culture-metagenome-genome-assembly--contig:-NODE-548-length-26328-cov-96.116203_pt1 | contig 26328 bp, 25 predicted proteins | sample MGYA00238154_ERZ761575 | MGnify/ENA primary metagenome ERZ761575 (study PRJEB28896, sample SAMN07631632) | mixed culture metagenome | isolation source: Freshwater growth medium | place: USA...
ACAGCGGCACACGCAGCCCTCTCAACAGCGGCACACGCAGCCCTCTCAACAGCGGAGGGCGAAGTCCGCTCGGGACGGCGCTCGGTGGCACACTCAGCGCGCGAAGCGCCTTTGCTCAGAAGTCGCGTGCCAATCCATTTGGAGCTCCGATCCCGAGCCCAACCTCTCAGCGACAGGCCAACAGCTTCCTTCGGAGCGCCGCGCATGCCGCCGAGAGCCACGTGGCCGAGCCCGAAGCCGAGGACGCTCGGGACGGCACCGAGGACGCTCGGGACGGCGCTGGGTGGGCGCCCCAGCCGGAGGCGCTCGGGACGACGCTCCCGTTGGAGGCATCCTCAGCTGCAGTCCACCCAACGTCGCCGAGCGGGCGTAGGCTCGCAGTCAAGTCACGTCCCTTTTGGGAGCTGCAGGCGGAGAAGGATGCCCAGAAACGGGCGAGCGAGGCGAGCGGGGATGCGACCGGTGCGACGGCAACTGCATGGCGCGGCACTTACAGTGGGGATGTGGCCCCTGCCCCTGCCCCCGCCCCAAGCACTTATGTCGGCGGGCGCAAGCTCGCCACAAAGTCGCGCCCCTTTTGGGAGCTCCAGGCAGAGAAAGATGCCAAACGGCAACAGAAGCAGAAACAGGCGACCGTGGACGACCCGGAGCTGATGTCATGAGATGCGCGCGGAGATTGAAGCTAGATTGCGGGGGCGAGCTCACGGAGCCCGACACGACGCGGCTGCCCTTAAGGCTGCCCCCCGCGTGCGTACCTGCTGTACGAGTTATGCCTCGACGATACCAGTTTGCAGTTACCACGTTACGCATACCCAATAGGTCTCAATAAGTTTCGTTAAACGAGCGGACGTCTACGTAAACAGTCTCGTCTAGTACAGTACATGCCCGTTGCGCATTGGTGTACACCGTGACCGTCGCGCACCCTCCGGCCAAGGCAGTCTCGAGTCACAACGCCGTCGGCTCGCGAACGGCGACACAGGCTCCACAAGCGAAGGAAACCACCACCGCCGAGGTCGCGCAGCATCCGAGGACCCGCGAGCACGCTCCAGAAGCGACATCCCTGGGCGATGAGGGAGGCCATCAAAGAGCGGTCATCAGAGCGTCATCAGAGGTCCTAGCGAGCAGAGCCGCTCTCGCTCTCGTAGTGCTGTTGGCCTGCTGTTGCCGCGCCCGAGACGGCGCCGACGGCACCCTCTCTCAACGTGAGGCGTCGGCTCACGGCAGCAGCTCGACGGGCTGGAGGTCACGCACTTCGGCAATCTGAGTCTCGTCAATCTCCAGCTGGAGGTCATGCACCTCGGCTAGACATCTCCAATCAATCTGGCCCTCGGTGAAGACGAGCGTGCTCATCAAGACTTGAGACTCGTCAAGGAGCCGTTGTAACGTCGCTCGATCGACGGGCCCGTGCTGCTGGTTCTCGCCATCGAGATAGAACCACTCGCGCGTCGTGGTGGTCACCCCGGTGGTGACCTCGTTGACGTCGTTGGTGACTTTGCCCTGCGGCTGTGATGCAACTGAAGATGCAAGTGAAGACCTTGTACTCGTGGCGGCGGCCTCGGCGGCGGCCATCGCCGCCGCCTTCACTTCCTCCGCCCATGACGCCGCCTCCCTCACCGCCTCCCTCTCCGCCTCCCTCTCCGCCTCCTCGTCCTCAGCCGCCCGAGACGGCGCTGTGGAAGGCACCCTCTCCGTCCTGTGGGAACTCCTCGGCGCTGTGGGCATCCTCGGAGGCACGGCGTGGGGGTCGAAGGGGGCGTGGGGGTCGAGGGGGGCGTGGGGGTCGAGGGGTGCGTGGGGGTCGAGGGGGGCGTGGGGGTCGAGGGGGGTGTGGGGGTTGAGGGGGGCGGGGGGCATCGGGGCGGCGGGGGCAGCTCCAGCCGGCACGCTGCACCGATAGATGCCCACGTAGCCCTCCGGTGGCGGCGGTGGCGGTGGCAAACCGATCGAAGAGCCCCAAACGATGCGCATCGGTGCGCCGTAGGCTGAGGCGTGTGCGGGCACGCCCGGGGCGGCGCTCTGAGCACCGACGTGCGCTGTATCGGGCGCGGAGCATTCAAACGCGCGCGCTGTATCGGGCGCGGGCCATTCAAACACGCGCTCATAGCAGCTGATGAGCACCGCAACCAAATTGACCACGTAGGCCGTGTCCGCGAGCTGGTCGAAGGACGTGACCTGAGCTCGAAGCAGATTGGGCGCGAAGACCGCGGCCACGTTTCCGATCGTCATCTTGCTCTCAGAGGAGCAGTTGACGGTCTCGATGAGGAATCTCATCAGGTGATCGAGCAACGCGTAGTGCCCTTCGGGCAGCCGTTGAAGCAGAGCACGCAGCTCCGTCACGTCCGCCGTCGGTGCGGGAGGACCGATGGCCTGTGAACACTGTACAAACTCCTCGTACCTGATGAGGGAGGCAATCAGAGGTCATCAGAGGTCATCAGAGGTCATCAGAGGTCATCAGAGGTCATCAGAGGTTATCAGAGGTCATCAGAGGTCATCAGAGGTCATCAGAGGTCATCACTCCTCGTACAAGCCAAACGTGAGCAGCGGCGGACAGAGCTCCCGATAGTACATCTTGAGCAGCCCGGCGGCGCTATGGATGTTGTCGCAGCTCGTGACGAGCGCTCTGGGGTCGGCACCCTGGTTGAGCTGCGCGCGCATCGATTTCATCTCGTCTGCATCGCCCTACGAGATCCGACGAGATCCGACGAGATCCGATGAGATCCGATGAGATCCGATGAGATCGGAGACGGTGACGCCGAGATCCGACGAGATCCGAACCATTCGATGGGAGGCAATCAGCCATCATCAGATGCTGTCATAGGCAAGTAAAGGCAATGAGAGTCCAGCAGAGGCCATCAGAGGCCATCAGAGGCCATCAGAGGCCATCAGAGGCCAGCAGAGGCCAGCAGAGGCCAGCAGAGGCCAGCAGAGGCCAGCAGAGGCTATCAGAGGCCAGCCGAGGCAATCACCGGGATTCGAAAGATGCCTTCGGTGCGAAGGCCTTCGAAGCGGTTGGAGCGAAGCTTGTCCATGAGCACGTTGATCAGCGCCGGGATGCCCGCCATCGTGTCCGGCCGCCGCAGGTGGGCTGCCAGCTGACCTCCAAAGAGGGCGTCTGGCGCGCCCGATGCGCCCAAACCGGCCCATGCCGGGCCGCCTTCCCCCTTGTCGCCCATACTAGGATGCTCTCGGAGGATGCCGCGGCGCAAGAGGTCGCTGAGCGTACTGCGCTGTGGAAGCCAGCTGAGCAAGAAGCTCCGGATTGCGTTGTGCTTCTTGCCACCCTCCGCCTCGGCGAAGCGTAGCGAATCCGCGAAGGCGGGGCGAGGCGGCGGCGGCGGAGGCTTCAACAAAGTGTCTTCGCAGGCAGCGTGCGGCATCGGCGGCGGCGGCGGCGGCGGCGGCGGCGGCGGCGGCGGCGGCAGCGGCGGCAGCGGCGGCAGCGGCGGCAGCGGCGGCAGCGGCTTCGCTTCCAGTGCGCCGCCTATCGGGAAAGAAGTCTGCGTACCTGAGTCTCGCAGACAAGGCTCAAGCACGGATGCTGGCGCTTCGGGCCCGCTGGACATCACATCCGGGAGCGCCAGAGCTGGACAGGATGATGCCGCAGGTGCGGCAGGCGGGGGCGGAAGAGGTTCGGGCGCGGCATGCGAGGGAGGAGGAGCCGCCAGTGCAGCTGCGCCCTGCAATTCGGCCAGCAGCGCGACGTTCTCCTTGATGCGCGTCCACGCTGTCAAGCCCTCACACCAAACGAGGGTCTCGGGCGTGATGCCGGGTCCCTTGCCCATCGCGAGCAACGCCGCGAGCTCCCCAAAGCTGACAGGCCCTTGCTGCTGTTTGGAGCGCGCATAGAACCATTCCACGTCCACCGACGCGTATGCAGCCATGTCGTAGGGGAGCACCGTCTCGTCGTTCACGCGGTCGGAGTTTTGCGGTCCACTCTTCGTCAAAAGTATTTGGGCAATCAAGTTTGGCCCTGTTTGGACAGAATTCGGCCATACGGGACAAGGCATGCACCATATGCCAGTGCTACAGCACACCCATGGAGGCGCTCGCTTGTCCTTGCGCGCGCGCCTCCCAGCAGCGGCCTGCTGCGGTGACCGGTGTTCTTCTATCTCGGAGCGCTTCATGTCTCGGAGCTCTCCTCCGAATATATGAATATATCTCCGTAGGATAATAACTGCCCATTCCTCCGTAAGCGAGAAGCTCCGACGTCCGATCTCCAGTCTCCGAGATCGCTTCCGAGATCGCCGGCCTCTCCGAGCACCGGCGCCGTAATGAGCTCTCTCCTCATGAACGGTGCTCGAGCGCCGTACCGAGCGCTCCCCTCACTGAGTGGCGGCCGAGCGCCGTTCCGAGCGCCGTACGGAGCGCTCCCCACACTGAGTGGTGGCCGGGCGCCGTAACGGGCACCGTGCTGAGCGCTCCCCTCAAGAGCGGCTGACGAGCGGTTCGGGCGCCTCGGCTGCAAGCGCCGTATTGAGCGGCGTCTCGTCGAGGCCGACTGGCTGGAGCGGCGGCGGTGGGAAGGGCGAAGGTATCTCGGTGCGCTCGCCGTCCTCGCTCCGCACGAGCGTCAGGTTCGTCGCTTTGACGGAGAGGATCCTTCGCTCGTCCCCCCCGAGGACCGTGAAGCGCACCTGTGGGGAGAGGGGGGCGCCGTGGTGAGCAGCGGAAAGCGAGCGCTCGTCCTCCCCGAGGACCGTGAAGCGCACCGCGGTCTCGTCTTTGCGACGCACGGGGCAATCAGCCTGACGAGGGAGGCAATCAGCCTGATGAGGGATGCCATCAGTGAAGCGCACCGCGGTCTCGTCTTTGCGACGCACGAGCACGTTGAAGCCCTCGGACGGAATCTCACCCGCCTGATGGCAGAGGAAGCCGGAGAGAGTCGCGAACTCGTTCAGGAGCTCTTCGTCGATCTGGTCGGTGAGATTGAGGCGCTCGGTGACCATGTCGAGGTCTGCCATGCCGTCGATGACGTACGAGCCATCAGACGGGTCGTGTACGATCGAGGACGTGTCCTCCTGCACCTGAGGAGGGAGGCAATCAGAGGGGCCATCGGAGAGTCAATCCTCGTCTCATCTGCCTCATTGAGGACGCGTCCTCCTGCACCGGATGAGGGAGGCAATCAGGCCCATCCAGTGCTCATCAGTGCTCATCAGTGCTCATCAGTGACCATCCGTGGCCATCAGTGACCATCAGTGACCATCAGCAGCCATCATGGCCATCTGTGCCAATCCCGAGCCAATCCACGGTACCTCCTCCTCGTCGTCCTCGTCGTAAATCTCGCCCACCAGAGTCTCGAGGATATCTTCGAGCGTGACGATCCCCGAGGTGCCGCCATACTCATCGACCACCACCATCATGTGCGCACGCTGCCGGCGCATCTGCTTGAGCGCGTTCATCACCGTCATGCTCTCCGGTACGAAGCCCACCGGCTCCATGATCCGCATCTCGGGCTTCGTCACGCTCGTCGCGAGCAGCGGGCGCACACCGGCGCGCTGCTGCACCTCATTCCCACTCGGGCTGCCCGTCAGCCGATCGTACGCATACGCGTAGGCGAGCAGGCATGTCGTCAGTCGCAAGCTTCATATGGCAATCAGCATGCAATCAGCATGCAATCACACCTGCCCGTCAGCCGATCGTTCGCGTAGGCGAGCAGGTTGCGGCTGAGCACGACCCCAACGATCTCGTCGATCGTCTCGTTGTACACGGGCACGCGGCTGTACCTGATGAAGAAGGCAATCAGAGGTCATCAGAGGTCATCAGAGGTCATCACTGTACACGGGCACGCGGCTGTACTTTTTGGCCATCGTCAACTCGAGTAGCTCAGCCAGCGAGGCAGTCTGGGCGACCGCCACGAGCTCGACTCGAGGGGTCATGATCTGGTCCACTTTGGATCGCTGGAGATCGAGCACGCCTTCGATCATGTCTTGCTCGTACACCTCGACGGCGCCCGATTGCGAGGCCGACGAGAGCACCTGATGAGGGACGCACTCAAGACCAATCAGAGGCCATCAGAGGCCATCAGAGGCAATCAGCGGTCATCAAAGGCCATCAGAGGCCGACGAGCGCACCATGCGCAGCTGGCAATCAGAGGTCATCATGGGAAATCAGAGGTCATCAGAGGCCATCAGGGGCCATCAGGGGCCATCAGAGGCCATCGCACCATGCGCAGCTCTGGCATCGTAACCGCAACGTTGGCATCCTCGGAGCCGACGCCGAAGGCCGAGAGCAGCCGATCGTTGGCGAACGAGGTGAAGGCCGAGAGCGGCGTGAGGAGGTACGAGAAGACGTTGATGAGGGGTAGCGTGAAGTTGGCGAATCGCTCCGCCTGAGCGACGGCGAGCGACTTTGGCAGGATTTCGCCGAAGAAGAGGGTGACAGCGGTGACGGCGACGGTGGCGTAACCCACGCCCGCCTTGCCAAACAGCCCGACCGCCACGTCCGTCGCGAGCGCCGTCTGGAAGATGGTGCAGAACGTGACGCCAACGAGCACGGTCGTGAGCACCTTGGTGATGTCCTTCTCGAGCGCGGCAAAGGGCGAGTCCTCGCCGCCCTCGGCTGCGAGCTGCTTCACCTTCCACGGCCACAGCGTCGTGATCGCCGTCTCCGCACCCGCGAACAGCGCCGCCATCGAGAAAAGGAAGAACCAAATGATCATTCTCACGACCAGCTGCGGCTGCGAGAGCGGGCCCGACGAGAGCGTGACGCCGCCGGCGCTCGAAGCGAGCGCGAGGCGCGGGATGATGAGCGCGCCGACGAGCACGCTCGGTAGCCGCCGCAGCGCCCGTCTCAGCGCCACCGCTCCCAGACCGCTGCTGCGGCTGTTGTGCTGCTGGACCGCACCTCCTGCCGCCGGCGTCCGCTGCGGCGCCCGCTGCGAGAGCGCGAGGGCCCGCATGGGTGGGGCGCGAGGGCATGCGTGCAGCTCGAGCAGCGGCACACGGGTGGCCGCGAACGTCGCCACCATCGGCAGCATGAGGAGCGCAGGAAAATGGCACATCGGCATGATGAACACCAACTTGATGAGGTCGCGGGAACTTCCGTAATTCCTATGTCGTGAATCCGTCGGCGATTTGCTTCACAGTTCTTTGTCGTGTTGACGTTCACACTTGACGAGACTTGACAAGGCTTGACTTGTTTGACATCACGGAGGGGCGCGGGACCTTCGCGATGATTGGTCAAAGCGCGGCGAGGACACATGTGCCGCGCTTCGGCTGACGCGGCGAACGTTGAGACCCTGTTGTACGATGATGTCACCTGGGCGCGCGAGAAGGAGACGTGGCTGACCGCGCGGCGGCAGGAGTGGGCGGAGGCGCAGCGACACAGGTTGCGCGCGGCGTCTCAGCAAATACCCCCCACGCCGAGCGGTGATCTCGCCGAAGCGGCGAAGAAAGAGTGGCTCAACGAGCGACAACGCGAGCGGAAGCTGAGTGCGCGCGCGATGCAGCGCTACGATCCGAAGAGCAGTGCGCCGCTCGTCAGCTCCTCGTGGCTGTCGACGTCCGAACGCGAGCGGTACCTGCTCCTCCACCAGCGCGAGCGCCGACAGCAAGCAGAGCGCGAGCGTCGCCGCCGGATGCAGGAGGCGGCGCGCCGGCCGTTAGTCGCGCCGCCGGACGCTAGCGTCGCTTCAGCGGCCGGGCGGCCAGGCGACGGCCGCAGCGGCGACGGCGATGACGGTGATGACGATGACGACAGCGATGACGACGGCATGCAGGCGGTGGACGCGGCGGAGGCGGAGGCGGAGGCGCAGGGGGAGGCGGAGGCGGAGGCGGAGGCGGAGGCGGAGGCGGAGACGGAGATCACGGGCGGCGGCGCCGTGGACGAAGAGGGCCGGCTTCCGGCGTACGGCAACAGCGGCTATGCAGGCGGTTGGCACAGCCTCGCCCACGACAACGCCACTGCCGAGGGCGATGGTGGCGGCGATGCGCTCGACCAGGTGGAGGCCCGCAATGGCACCTCATCCAGCTCGGGGGCCTCCTCAGCAGAGCGGTTCGAGAACGAACCGTTAGACGAGTTGGAGAGACTCGAGACACAGCGATCGCTTGAGCATGCATGCATGCATGCGAGGCGGAGTGGAGATGGGCGACGTGAGCATGCATGCATGCATGCGAGGCGGAGTGGTGATGGGCGACGTGGCGCGAGCCATTCGCTCATCCATTCGTTGCACGCTGCTGCCGCTGGCAGCGGCGGCGGTGGGCAGGCAGAGTGCAGCAGCTGGCCCCCATCATTACCGTACCGGCAGGACACGCATGACGAGGCCGAGGCTGGCTACCTGCCAAGCGGCTGCGGCTACCTGCCGAGTGGCTGCCTGCCGAGTCCCATGCGATCCACCCGCTCGGCGCCGGCAGCGGCCACTCGCTGCGGGCTCGGGCGCCTCTCGCAGCAATGGCGGGGTTGCAGGCGAGATGGTGCAGCTCGATAAGGCCACGCTCTCGCAACAATCTACATCCTTCCAGCGTTGCTCTCGATGACGTGTCTTGGTGTCTGTGGAAATGATTACTATGGTACCGCCTCTCTGTCATTACACCCGCGGTGTCCTTTAAACTTAAAACTAACCGCGCGTCTGGGACTGGGTACTAGATCGGCTCTGACTTGTTTATTACCCAAAATATTGACCCAAAATCCGCTCAGAGAGCGTCCAAGTCAGGAAGGTGCGCTAAGGAGTAAGGTGGGGTCTGGGCGTATCATCGGATCCATGTGTCAATCCAAAAGAATCCTCCCCATCCATGCCAAACTATTTGCGCGTTGGGTTCTCACTCAAGTTCTATATCAAAGTTCTAGTGGTGAGCGCGGGAGTTCAAGTTGTTGAACTTGAACTTGAACTTGAACTTGAACTTGAGCGCGGGAGCACCGCGACGAAACTGACTTTCTGGATGAAGTTCTAAATCAATTTCAAGAGACGCGTTTCCTTTCTGGGTTCTTGTTGCAGCGAGACGGAGACCACACATGATCGTGCTCATGATGGTGCCGTTAATGTTCGTGCAACCACCAGAAACCGTGCCGCTGCCTCCGCCACCCGTACGATTGGAACCTCCCGCGACGACGGCTGTCCAGGCTCCCGCATGGGCTGTCCAGTCGGCCGGCTCTGGCAGTACCATCGCCCCCGATGGCGCAGGCGGTTCTTTCGTGACAGGCTGGTTCAGCGATAAGGGATTGTTCGGCTCGACGTCCCTCCTATCCAGCAGGAGTATGAGCACTTTCGTGATGCACGTGACGGCGTCTGGCACAATTGACTGGGGTGTGAAGGCTGGTGGAGAATCCGAATGCGTAGGCTACAGCATAGCGTCTGATGACGCCGGGGGTGCTTTCGTGGCAGGGTACTTCGCTGGCAAGGCATTGTTCGGCTCGACCGTGCTCGAAGCTTCAGGGTTCGTGTACGATGCGTTCGTGATGCACGTGACGGCGTCTGGGACCATCGACTGGGCCGTGCAGGCGGGCGGCATGGGCCCAGACCATGGCTACGATATCGCGCAAGATGGCATGGGTGGTGCTCTCGTCACGGGCGACTTCAGGGGCAATGCTTCGTTCGGCTCGACGACACTCGTAAGCCGCGGCAGTTACGGCGCCTTTGTGATGCACGTGACAGCGTCGGGCGTCATCGACTGGGCCGTCCAGGCGGGCGGCGAGTTCGATGAAGCAGGCAACAGCATCGAGTACTACGGCATCGCGCACGATAGCGCTGGGGGTGCTTTCGTGACGGGCGACTTTAGGGGCGAAACATCGTTCGGCTCGACGTCACTCGCGAGCACCGGCACGTTAGATATCTTCGTGATGCACATGACGGCGTCGGGGGCCATCGGCTGGGCCGTCCAGGCGGGGGGCATGGGTTCAAACCATGGGCACGGCATCGCGCAGGATGGCGCAGGGGGTGCTCTCGTCACGGGCGACTTCATGGGCAAGGCTTCGTTCGGCTCGACGACGCTTGTAAGCCGCGGCAACGCCGACGCTTTCGTGATGCACGTGACGGCATCGGGCGTCATCGACTGGGCCATACAGGCGGGCGGTGCGTCCAACGACGAAGGCCGCGGCATCGCGCACGATGGCGTGGGCGGCGCTTTCGTGATCGGCTCCTTTGCTGGCACGGCGTGGTTTCAAATGTACGAATACGTTACGGACAACAACGCCTACGACGCTTTTGTGATGCACGTGACGGCGTCGGGCGCGATTGACTGGGTTGTCCGGGCTAGTAGCACGTCCAGCGAACCAGGCTTCCGGTACGGCCTTGGCATCGCACACTACACCGGCAGTGGACGTGTGCTCGTGAGCGGTACTTTCATGGGCGACGCGTCGTTCGGCTCGAAGGCGCTGTCCCTCCATGCGGACAAACCCACCTGTTTCGCTGCTTCACTTGTGCCTGGTAAGGATACGGGATTGGTGCCGTTCCCGGACTTTGAGCCCGACGCTCCAAGTCCACCTCCGAGTCCCCAGACAGCGCCCAGCACAGCGCCCACGAGAGAGGGTAGCCCACTCGACGACAACTACGCCGTCTTGGGCGCCTCGTTGGCCTTCGCGGCCTCGGTCCTCACTGTGTCTGCACTGTTGCTCTGGTGAGCCTTCCCTGTGCCTTTTGAAGCTGAATGAGCACGCGCCGGTGGCTTCACTGACCGACCGTCCTTGGCTTCACTGACCGATCGTGCTTGGCTGTTGGGTGTGCGCGTAGGAACTCGCACCGGCGCAACGCTCAGCTCGCACGGGAGAAGGAGCGACTCAAGTACGAGCGATCGTTCGCCCTCCACGCCCTCTACTCGAGGAACTCGACTCCCCAAGAGGAGTCACAAGACGGGGACCACCCTAACCCTAACCCGAACTCTACTCCCCCAGAGGAGTCACAAAACGGGGACCACTTGAGGGACGGGCATCGCACCAGCGATGCCTCGGGCCCGAATGACGTCGACGACTCGGGCGCGAGTACTGCTCGGAACGACGCCTCGGACCCGATTGACGTCGAGGACACGGGCGCGAGTACTGCTCGGCCCGTTAGGGCAGCGAGGGCGCCTGGGCCGGATGCGTTGGGGGTCGAGATGGTGCCGATTGATAAGCGATCTAGGCGTCAGATCCTACTTTCCCGATTCAAAGCGACAGTGAGGCCGAGGGGTACCGGTCCGCCTCGGGACAGTGCACCTCTGCCTACGGACAGTGCCGCCCTCGCGATCGCTGCCGGGGGCGCCGCCCCGCACTCCACCCAAAGCATGTCAGCCGTTGTCAGAGCCGCGGGCCCGCCAGAGCCTTCGCGCGCTGCGGCACCACTTTGGAGAGCGGCATCCCCCTCGCGGGCCGCGGCGTCCTCAGCCATGGGCCACCTGGACCAATTTATTGCTCGACCTGGCATCCCCTCTAACGGGAGCAGCTACGGCACGGAAAGCGAGCTCGAAATGAACTTGCCACCACGCTCACCTCCTAGGCACGCAGAGGCGATGGCGACGACCATCCCAGGAGAGTCTCCGCGATTACCGCCGCTTTTGCTGCCGCAGCCGCTTCATTCGCCGCCGTCGTCAACGTCGTCGACAACGTCATCGCCGCCGCCGACGCCGCCGCCGACGCCGCAATCGCTCGCGCGGGCGGACGCCCTTACACGCACGCTGCAAGCGATGGGCCTCGAGTACAAGCCACATACGGCTTCGTCGCCGCGAGATCGTAGGTAAAAACAGGCAGCAAGAGCCCCCGCCCACGCAAGACACGGTAGGTACACAGGCAGCACGAGGAGGTGTCAACGCGGCGAGAACACGGGGTACCCCACGGCGTGTCAACTCGGCTCTAGCAGCACACATCAAAACTCTGTTACACATCCTTTCTCCCACGGGTCTACGGCACACAGACGACACGGTACTTAACCCCGCCGGGCGGCCTCTTCAGAGTCGGTGGCAATTGGTCGGTGGCACCGGGGGCCGTGATCGTGCGTCGTGCGGTGCGCGTCTGTGAGTCGGCGTCGGTAACTCTGGCCTCAGTGGAGTTCGGCTGCCGATGTTTGTCTAGATCTGGGCGTCTTAGAGGGGAACTCTGCTGACCTTTTCGTATGAATCTGATCGATTCCACTGACCTTTTCTCAAGAATGGCGCAGGCCTTCACCTCCCTCCTCGACAAGCCCCATGTCAAGCGCACGTGGCGGCCCTTGCAGGCGCTTTCGCGCGCGCTGATCGTCGGTACCTTCGTGGACGACTTTGTGCGTATCGCCAGTGACTACACTGGCCAAGCAGACTCGATGCGGACGGTCGGATTCGGCGAACCAGCGTCCTCCATCCTGCCTGCGCTCTTCTGCGCGGTGCAGGGCATCGGCGCCGGCCTCGTGCTCTCCGGGCAGGCGCGGTTCGTGCAAATCGGCTGCGTCGTGCTGATCTCCTGGAGCGCCGCTCATCCTTTCCTCTACCAGCAGCAGCGCAACACAGAGTTTGTCGTCGAGGAAGTATCCATCATCGGCGGCCTACTCATCCTGCTGTCGAGCACGCGCGCGACGCTGCGCTCGAGCGCGTTGCCCGTCGTGTCGCAAGAGGAGCGCCAGACCGAGACGGATCGCCTGCAGCTAGCAGGCCGCTGCTGCTTGTCGGCTCTCTATCTCTTCTATGCGCAGAAGATGGCGCGCGAGCGGTTCGCGGCGCTGAACGACGGATTCACCCATGAGAACCTGCCCGCCACGATGACGGAGATCGCTCTACTCGTCATGTTGCTCCCGCTCACCGCCTGGCTCGTCATTGGATTGAGATCGCGCTGGTGCCGCGCGCTCTCATCCTGAGTGCATGCTGATTGCCTCCCTTTCATTAGGCGGCTCTCGCATCCTCCTCGCGGCGGTGGTGACGCGCTCGATGAGGATGGCCTTTGAGTGCCTCTCTGAGTGCATGCTGATTGGCTCCCTCATCAGGTGCGCTTTCATCCTTGCGGTGGTGACGCTGTTCGCGGCGCTCTATTCACATCCCTGGTATGTCGTTCTCTGGTCCGATCGCAACTACACGCTCGACGAGGTGATTGGCTTCGAAGGTGCTCGATCCTGATTGCATCTGATGGCTCCTCTGATGACGTCTGATTGCGTCCGTCGTCAGGTGATTGGCTTCGAAGGTGCTGTGGTGCCCGCGTGGGTCTATGCGACGCACCAGCGCTACTTCTTCTTCCAACAGTGGTCCACCGCCGGTGCCTTGCTGCAGCTCGTGGTGTTCGGACCCGGCCGCCTCTCGTTAGACGAGGCGGTTCACGGCGAGACCAGCGCCTTGCATGCAATGGAGGCTAAGGCGACTGACTAAGTACACTAAGGACCCGAGTGGCTGACGAAACCGACTAAACGCGAGAGGCTGGCGCGCTGTCCGCTGTGGAAAGTCGCGTGCGCGTGGCTCTGCTCGACCTCGGAGCCGGTTTCGTCAGGAGCCGCTGGTTAGGTTTCGCGCATGGGTTGACACCGCACACAGCGACAGGAACACTCACAGGAGCGAGGAGGGACGTGCCCGCCCCCCCGTAGGGGGAAAGATCACGGTGAAGTAGATGAAGTTCTGCGGACTCGATATCACCCCTTTGTGTGCGGTGCCCCCACGTGTATGCTGAGTGTTGGCCTAGCGCCTATTCATAGATGATCTGCGATACTTAGTCGCCTCGAGTCTCGTACCAATTTGCCACAGTCACACTCACTACAATTCGAGTGAGAAACTCTCACACTGTGTGGGCTGCAGCAGAGCCGAAATGTCTAGTCCACTGCTTTTGCTCGGCTCGATGCGCTCGGTAGAGAACTCGAGCCCGAAGAAGGCGACCGCATTCGCTGCTGCAGTCCGTCAAGCGACGAGCTGATGAACGTCATGTCTGACTCGATCGCCCGCGCCCAGTTCTCGATATCACCGAGGTTTTTGAGCGCCTGGTGGAATCCTTGGTAGGAGGCCACCCATTGTGATGCTTCGGCGGCGAGACGCTGTGAGTTCTGGTGGAGCAGACGCGCTTCTGCCTCAAGTTGCTGCTGATTGTGCCACACGGCGGCGGAGCCGTCATTGATCGAGTCCATTGCCGCATCCGTGGCCGCGCCGATCGATGCTATGGCCTCGCGCTTGCGCACCTCATTGTCAGCCGCCAGCCGTTCACGCCGCACGCGGCTTTCTTGGACCAGCTCGGTGAACATGTCACCCAGATAGGCAACCACGAGAGCGTAGGGACCCTACGCAAGTTCCTACGCACGCGCCGCGAGACGACGCACGCTTCGCTCGCGCTCCCATCGATCGAGCCTCTTCTACGTTTGGAAAGATCATCAAGTTTTCTCAAAGTCCGGAGACCTTAGTACCTGAAAATTTTCTGATGCGGGGCGCTGCCCCGCACCCCTATGGAGCTCCCGCCCCAGACCAACTCAGCCCATGGACCACGCTGTGCCCAGACTCAGTTTACAGCTCTACCCACAGCCCTTGCCACAGCCTGAGCGGCGCGCCCCTGACCTTGTGGCCTGTACGCAGTACCTGGCCCACCTGGCCTACCTGGCCTACAATGTACCCTGGCCAACTTATATTTTGTGTGTCAAGTCAAGTCAAGTCAATGATATGTAACGACTTGTCATTCACGACACACCTGACAACCCTGCCTGACGCCGCGCACACCAAGCACGCGTCTAGGTTTTAACGTACCTTAGAGTTGAATTTTCACGCGCGATTGAGCCGATTCATCGCGCAAACTGCGTGCGCACGTGTCTGTAATTATCGACTTTCGTGGCATCTCGACGATCTCCGAGAAACCACTTTCGGCGAAATGCCTTTATTTGCTTTAATGTGTAATCCTGTTATGTCCGTACACGCATACCCTGCGTTAATGCACCCACGCGATACTCGCGTGTACGCGACGCAGCCGATCCGCGTGTTCGCACCCTATACGCTGCGTACTCGGCGCGGCAACCGACGAACGTCATGGTGGAGAGCTGCCGCTTAGCTGCCGCGAGAACGTTGAGCAAGATCGGATCCAAGATCCCACAACGGGAGCGCTATCTCAGACTCAGTCCTTGTACTCTGCAAAGTACGCGACGACCAGTGGGTCGCTCTTGACCGCCGCATGCATCGCGAGCAGCTTGGGGTAGCCATCCATGTACCTAATGTGGGAGTCAATCAGGTGCCATCACGGAGGTCATCAGGGAGGCCATCAGAGAGACCCGTAGAGATTACCATGAGCAATCCGGAGCGATCAGGAGTGATCAGGTGCAATCAGGAGCAATCAGTGGGCCAGCATGTACGAGGGAGGCACATAGTCAAAGTTGCCCGTGAGCACCATGTCGACGACGCCGTACAGAACGAGGTCGGCGATCGTGAGGCTGCCGGTGCAGAAGCCGCTCGCGTCGTCGTATCTCGCCTCCAGCGCGCTCATCGCGCGGAACATGAACCCCGACTGCGAGTACTCCTCTCGTGCCTTTTTCTTCTCGTCCGGATCCTTCGACGTCGGTGACTTGCCAAGGATCTCGTTGGCGGTCTCCATGACGAAGTCGACGATCAGCGCGGCGGTCGGGTCGGTAGGGTACAGAGTTGACTGCCGGCCGGCCCAACGCGCCAAAGCAGTCGACTGGGACACCTTCAGCCCGTCAGGTAGCGTGATCATCGGCAGCGCTCCGAGCGGAAGCTCTCCCGCAGCCTTGCGACGCGCGAACGTCGGGCCGTCGATGCGCTCGTCCTCCCACCCGTCCTTGCCCAGTGCCTTGAACAGCGCGACGCGGACCGCAAACGCGCGCCCTCCAAAGTCGAAGTAAGTGAAAATCGGCCGGGGCATCGGCACGCACGAGCGGAGAAGGCTCGGTACGCAATTCATCGGTGGAGTCCATCTTTGACTGCATTCATGACCTCCGACTACCTCCGACAGTTTCTGGACGAAGTCCGTCAGTTTCGTCGCGATCCCAGCGACTTTCAAGTTAGGAAGGCACGTGTTCCAGTCTCGTGTGTGTTCCGGCTTCCCCGGGTGTTTTTGAACCGACGTGGCGACGTCCTTTTTCGGTGAGGGTGTCATGTTTGAGTTTGGTTTCGATTTTGGTCATGTTCTGTCACTTGACCGGAACTAGCGGGGGCCCCAACTCTCTGGGTGACTGTCGGGTGGAGGTCGGCCATGTTTCTGGTAAACAAGAGAATTTGGACTCTGTCAGTAGCCGTGTTCAACGGTCAATTTCAAATGCAACCACCAACGCTCGCAACTTTCATCACTCCCTGGTACGGGTGGACGAGCACAGACAGCGAAGCTCGGAAGCCTCGATCGATCTCGGACAAGCCACGCATGGCCATATCACTGCTGATCAAATCTGTCTTTGTCACACCCGCACCAAACTCCGACGCGGCGCCGTGACGGGCGGCGTGGCTTCAAGCGCTCCGATGCATGCCGGTACACGAGTTCGCCTCATCTGTGCGCTCGCTCACGCCTTGCTTATGCGCTTGAGCGTGTACTGGCGCGTCGGCAGGGTAATGTCGATCCGAGTCGGGGTATTGTTCCGGCGATCGACGAAGGCCTCCGAGTGCTTGCTGAGGTCAGCGGCGGAGATCGCCTTGTGATTCACCTCGACCTTGAGCCCCTCGTCGTCCGCATTCACGGGCACGGAGCCAATGTCATCACGGAAATAGGCCTTGAGCGCGGGAGCCACGAGACCGTCCCTGAGGGACTTGTTGAGCCATTTGTGCACCAGCTCAGTCTCCGTCTCCCAGCGCTTCAGACCGCCGTGGATATTGACCTGGAACTGGGCGGGCTCGAGGAGAGCCAAGGCGGTGCTGCCCTTGGGGTGTGATGCGTGCGAAAAGGGGTTGAAGAGGCTGACCGCGTGCTTGGCGCCAGCGACGAGCGCGCCGAAGAACGAGGGCGGAGCTGGGCTCTGCGTGATGTCGTAATCAGGCAACGCGAGCTCAACGAGCGTCGGCCCTAACCTGGCCCGCTTGACGAAATAGGACGAGGGTCGCTTCTCGAGGTCGCGCAGCTCGATCGGCTCGGAGTCGATGATCACTCCGACCCTCTCGGGCGCGAGACCCCCCTGTTTGGCAGTCTTGAGGGCGGTCTTGACGATGGATTTCAAGATCGGCTCGGCAAGCCACCGCTCGTTGAGCTTCACGTCAAATTCGGCCATCTCACCCGAGGTGAACCGCATGATGACGTGGAAGTCCGCAGCCCTCAGTGGCCCATCGCCCGCGCCGGGCAGCTTGAAGCTCGCGGGCAGCATCAGCACCACGCCCACGACGTCGGCGTCCGGCCGTACGAAACTCGAGCACTTGGACGCGCCTTCCACAGGCTGGCCGTTGACAATGATCCGGATGGCGGAGGGGTCGACCGACATCTTGAGCTTGTTCTTATTGCACCAATCGATGAGCAGCGGCTTCACGATCGACTCGGTGATCGGCATGTTGAGGAACTTGGCGGTCAGCTCGGTGCCGAAGGACGAGACGACCTCACCCGTGTCGGTCTGCAGATCGATGACGAATTTTGACGGAGGGCCCAGGGGCAAAGGCACCTCCTTGGCCCCCTTCTCCTTCTTCTCCTTCTTGCCCTTCTTCTTGCCCTTGTCCTTCTTGGCCGAGGCGCCTTCTTCGTCGGCCGTTGCGGGCGCACCCCCCTCAGAGCCCCCGAGCAGGGTCGTAGGGAGCGTGAGCTTGATCGGCACGGGCAAGTTGGCCGCCTTGACGTATGAGATCGCCTTGTCGTCGCCAGGGGTGACCACGCCATCCACCTCGATTTGGATCGCGTCGTACGCGACGCGTGGCGCGTCCGGGCACAACTTGAAATAGTGCCTGAGTGCGGGTACGACGACCGCCTTCGTGAGCACCTTGTTGAACGAGCTCTTGGGCACAACGCACTCGAGAGACGTGAGGATCACGCCGTCGAGCGAGCGCAGGTCTACATGAAAGTGGGCCGTGTCGGCGTCGATGGGCTTCTTGGCCAACGGCGCCTGCTCACCGAGCAACGGCAGCGCGATCACGATGCGCGTGAACTGATACGCCTGCGACTCGGGCTTGAGCAGGGATGAGATCTTAGTCTCCTTTTGGGACGTTTCAAGCAGCGTGCCGTCGACCGAGACGCGCACGCGCTCGGTCTTGCCGAGGTTGTCGGAGACGGCTGTGTTGAAGGCCTCTTGGGATTCGAACGCCGCGTTGGCGTACGCGTCGAGCGCGGGCACGATCAGCCCCGCCCAAACGGGTTTCTCCATCGCCTTCGCCTTGAGCACCGTCCCCATCGAGTGCACGACGGTACCGTCGGCCGTCTGCACGTCAAGCACAAAACTCCACTCCTTACGAGCCTTGGGCGCCTTGTCCTTCTTCTCCTTCTTGCCCTTCTTGCCCTTCTCTTTGCTCGCGCCGTCGCTCGGCGCTTCCTCGGATGCACCTGCCGCCGCCAACGGCTCCTCCGACGATGCACCTGCCGTAGCTGCCGTAGCTGCCTCGACTGCCTTCTCCTTGCCCCTGGCCGTAGCTGTCTTCTCACCTTTGGCTGTCTTGTCCCCCTTGGCTGTCTTGTCCCCCTTGGCCTTGGCTGCCTTGTCACCTTTTCCCTTCTTTTTCGATGGGGAAGGGCCCTTGGACGAGGCACCCAGCGACAGCCCCGACATCGCCCCTTCAAGCTCCGGATCCTCGCCCTCGCGGTCGCGATGCGTGAGCACGCGCTCCCGCGAGCGCGGTGTGAACAGGCTCTCGACGGGCGTGTCGTCGTCCAGAAAATCGCGGGGGGTGAAGATTGGCCCACCTTCGCCACCTGGCCGGGCGCCGCGCTGCGAGAGCGCCGACGCGCCCTCATCCGCCTCGTCGGCAGCCACGATCACTGAGCGGGGCAGGGGAGGCAGGGGAGGAAGGGGAGGGGGGGTCAGCGTAGGGAGCGTGTTCACACCGCGCAGGGAGCGTGTTCACACGGGGAGGGGGGGGTCAGCGTAGGGAGTGTGTTCACACCGCGCAGGGAGCGTGTTCACACGGGGAGGGGGGGGTCAGCGTAGGGAGTGTGGACTTAAAACTGGGTACGGTGTGCAGGGGGGATGGGTACGGTGTACAGGGGGGGTTACGGTGTGCAGAGGGGTGGGTGAGGCGCGCACTGAGAGCGATCGCCATCGAGCGCGGCGTGAAGACGGGCACATCGGACTCCAAAGCTTGCGCCTGCAACTGTAATTCCTCCATCGCTGCTACTTGAAGAGCGATCGTGCGTGGCGTGAAGATGGGCATATCCTCACCCTCGCCCGTGCCCGAGCCTGCGAAGATCATCGTCCCACGCGCCGTGAAGATGGGGCCGTCCTCGGAGACCTCTATGTCCGAGGACGGCTGTTGTGCGGGCAGCTTGAGCGTGAAAGGGAGTGGCTCTCTCTTCCCCTTGCGTTGGGCAGTAGCGACCGGAATGCCGCTCTGCTCGAAGGCGGCCGCGGCCTCTCGGGTCGCGCGCTCCTCCTCGGTCTCCTCCTCCTCTTCCTCGTCGTCTGAATCAGACTCTTCGTACTCGCGCTCGAGGACCTCCACGTCGGCCGCCGCGTCCTCGTCCACCGCTAGGGCCGCCGCCGCCGCCTCGGCCGCCGCCGCCTCGGCCGCAGCCGCCTCGGCCGCCGCCGCCGCCTCAGCCTCAGGCCCACGGTCGAGGCGCAACTCCTTTTCGCGCGCGCGCTTCACATCCCCAGTCGCGAGTCGGAGCACGTAGATGGGTGGGTGGTGCGAGTCGTCGAACTCGTCGACGATCGCGGCCGTTTCCGAGCCGTCACTCCGTTTGAAATACACGGACGTGCCGACAGCGTAACGTTGCCCAGGCTCGAGCGCCAGCACCGCCGCCCTCTCGGCCGCCGCCTTCTCGGCCACCGCCTTCTCGGCCGCCGCCTTCTCCTGTGCCTCCAGCAGCGCCTGCAGCTGCGGCGAGTGCGCGCTGCTCGAGGATCCCCGCGAGGACAGCATCGCGACGAGGTCGTCGACCTCCTGCGCATCGGACATGGGAGGCGAGAGCTTCGAGGGAGAGCCACGGTTGGAGAGGAGCTTGGTAGGCGAGCCTCGGTTCGACAGGATCGGCGCGGGCTTCAACGCCATCGCCGACCGGTACGAGGGCGTCCGCTCGGAGGGTAGTCGCGCGCTCTGGATCCCCGATTGGTCTGCCCGATATGAGCGAGGGGCGCTGGTGACGGCGAGGTCCAGGTTCCACAGGATGCTGGACGGCCCGTTCGGTATCTCCGGCCCACGGAGGGCGTCCAGGGCGGCTTGCACCTTCTTGGCAGTCACGCCCTTGAGCCGCAGCGGCACGAGCATCTCATCCCTCTCGGCCAGCCCCATGCGGCGCAAGTTGTCGAGGGTGCCCGCCTTCTCAAAGAGCGTCTCGCTCAAATTAGGGATGGTCCCCAAGCCAGCCTCCTGGACCCAATCATTGATCGTCGTCGCATCGTCTTTGGAGGAGGTGGCCTCGCTGGAATCGCGCCCGCCCCGAAATGATCTCAAGGCCTTGGTTTGCAAACGGCGTGACTCGGGTGGCGGCGACACTTCTGGAGGCGGTGGAGCTGGCAGCTCGTCGGAGTTGTCGGGGATCCCCACTGGCGGAGGAGGTGGTGGTACGTCGTCGCTATCCATGAACAACAACCTTGACCGCTCGCGAGAGGGCAGCTTTGGCTCCGCAGTCCGACGCGCCTCTTTTTCCGTTTTGTCCAAACTATCATGCGTAAGTTTGGTGCCGAAACTTCGAAAAAAAGACTTCTTTAATCTCGCCACCACGAGGGGGATCCTAAGTGCTTGTAACGAAACGGTCTGTCCGCCACAGATTGGTCGGTTCGTCAAAAAGCGTTCTCCTGGGCACAATAGAGTTTTCAACAGACTTGGACTGCAATGGTGCAATACTCCCTCCCTGTCCCTCAGTCTTTCGCTCGTCCTCGGCGCCGATCCGCGCTTCTCTCAGCGACGCAGGACCTCGCCGAGGTGAATTCGTTCGTCGCGGAACGGCGGCAGCGGGAGCAGCTCGGCTTGGCCATGCCGCAGCAGCCAACCTCGACGACGGGCTGGGCGAGCGCGGACCGGAACGCGCTCCATGTCGGGTCGATCGACGTGCCCGCCGCGCTCTTGTTAACTACGACAAGAAGTGCCGCGCCAGCGCCGATGCCGGACCACGTGTTTCGACGACGACTGCTGATGGGTCGGTCTGATATCTGTTACAATAGCCCCGTCGTGCCACCTGCGCCTCCGGGCGTGATGAGCGCACCGCCGTCGCCTCGCTACGGCGTGCGCCTCGCCGCTGCAAGCGCTGCACGCAGCACGCAGCCGTCGTACACGCCGAGCGATCTCTTCTGGCCGCACGGCGATTGGCCTGCAGAGGAGACCGGTGATGGGACGGGTGGGACGCCCGGCGCCGGCGCGTTCGTGGCAGCTGCGAACCTCGCGTCGATGTCGGAGCCTCCGTCGTGGCCATGGCGGAGCCTCCGTCCTTCAATCGCCGTCGTCCTACCAAAGGGCTTCGACGCGCGGACGGCGGTGGCGGCGGCGGAGGAGGAGGCGGTGGCGGAGGCGTTGGCGGTGGCAGCGGCGGTGGCGGCGATGGCGGCGGAGACGGTGATGGCGGCGGTGGCAGCGGCGGTGGCGGCGGTGGCGGCGGAGCCGCCGGCCTTTGAGGAAGGCGAGACTGTGCACGCGGGCGGCAGCACGCACCTGATGAGGGAGGCAATCACGGCTCACGAAATGCGCGCGAGCGCCGTGCTGAGCAGCTCGTTCGCCGGCCGCCGACCGCCCTCGCAGGTGCAATCTCGACCGCCCTCGCAGATGCAATCTCGACCGCCCTCGCAGATTCAATCTCGACCGCCCTCGCAGATGCAATCTCGCGCCGAGGCTTCGATGATGGCGAGCGGCGCCGCCGCTTCCTCGACAGCTCGCCCAGTGACTCAGAGCTCCGTCCTCGCCGTTCGAGATTGCATCTCGAGCTCCGTCCTCGCCGGCTCCCCGTTCGCTGGCTCGGCTCGGCTCGCCCTCGAGCTCGCCAGCTCGGGCGCTCCGCCTCTCATGCCCCCGAGCCCCGCGCCGGCGCTCCTGATCGCCCTCGATCGACTGTCTGGGGAGGGCATGTTTGGCGCCGCCGGCTCCGGCTGGCGCGGCGGCAGCACGGCGCCTCGACCGTCCGCGGGCCGAGGCTCCGCGCGCTCCGAGATGGCAATCTCCGAGAGGCGGGATGAGATGGCAATCTCCGAGAGGCGGGATGAGATGGCAATCTCCGAGAGGCGGAATGGGGGCATCTCGTCGGTGATCCCGAGCTACAACACTGGGCGCGCTGCGAAGGTGTACTCGAGTTGGTTGCCGTCCCTCGACGGCAATGCGAGGCGGTCCTCCCGCGAGCTTGCGATGCGCTTGACACGTCGCTCCGCCCATTCCAGGCCCTTCTCGGCACTCGACGCCGGATGCGGCGGCATCGAGGACGTCGGCGGCGGTGGCGGCGGCGGCATCGACGACTGGCATTTGACGCTCTCTGGCGCTTCCTCGTCGGTGCCGCACCGCCCGGCGTCCCGCCGCCCGTCGTCTCAGCCAAGTGGCCGACGGCCGCCAGCGAACCCTGACGCTGGCAGCGGCGGCGTCAGCGGTTCGGCGGCCATGTCGCGAACCAAATTAGGCATGTCTGGTTCTTCCAAATTAGGGAGTGGCACCTCGTCCGTTCCAGACGCCTGGTACGGCGAGGCGTTGAGAGCGACTGATGACCTGCCTTGCATGCATGTGCTCACCACGGCGCCCCCCTCTCTCTCCCTAATTAGGTACGGCGAGGCCGAGAGCGACGTGCTCTCGAGCTTTGCACGCAGCGGCCGGCTGCTAGCCGCCGCCATGAGGGACGAGCCCGAAAAGGAGCTCGCCGATCTCGTCAGAAACGATCTCGCGTACGAAGACCTCTTGACGAATCTCGATTCACACCGGAAGCGCACGGCGGACGCCCTCGCTGTTCACAGCGCGCAGCTCGAGCAGCTGCGTGCCCGCCTCGGCTCGATTGCACGCGCGCGGCGCGCCATCGGCGACCGGACGACTCCATACGTGAGCAGAGGCGTCGCCTCCGCTCACACCGCCTGGCTGGGCGCCTCGGTGCGTGCGGGGCACGTGTGCGAGTTCGGCGATAGGATTCGTCAACTTCGGCTCGCCGCGGCCGCGGTGGTGGAAGCCGTCACGGAGCAGCGAAAAGCGAGCACCGAGGCGAGCGTGTACGCGTTGCGCGTCGCCGTGCGCATGCATGCAAGTGCTCGCGTTCAGCGGGTCGCCGCGGACGCGCGAGGCGCGGCGCTGACAGAGGGGCGCGCGGCGCTCGAGGCGCTCACGAAGACGCGTCCATGGCTCCCGTTGCCTCTCGATGTGGACCCGATGGTGCTTGCCTGGACGCAGCCGAAGCAGCTGCGCCCGCTGTGGGCGTCCGATCAGCCGACCATCGACGAGGCGGACGACGACGAGGACGAGGACGCGGACGAGGACGAGGAGGAGGAGGAGGAGGCGTTGGTGGAGGGCACAGGCGTGGCTGTCCGGAGCGCCGCCGCCGCACGCGCCACCTCGAGCCGATCAAGAAGGAGGAGCGCCGCCACCGGCAGCGGCAGCGGCAGCGGCAGTGACAACTCCTCTCGCCGCTTCTCGCCCGTGTCGCTCGACGAGCTGCCGCCGTACACCGACAAGTGCGTCCACTCTCTGATCGAGGCGATGCGTCTTGGGGCGGCGTCAACGGCCCTGATCAACGAGCTCCGCCCCACTCCCGCCAGCCTGCACGCGGCGAGCGCCGCGCTCATCACGGCGCTCGCCAAGGGGCCGAGGGAGGTGCCGTCCTTGAGTGCATCTTGAGTGCCGTCCTTGAGTGCATACTGAGTGCATCTTGAGTGCATCTTGAGTGCATATTGAGGGCACCTGATTAAGTGCACCTGAGTGCACCTTATTGCATATGATTGTTCCTGATTGCACCTGAGTGCACCTGATTTCACCCCTCATCAGGTGCCGTTATCGGAGCGCGCCCCGGGATTCGAATTGGACTCAACACTCTACCTCGAGGCCGAGCTTCTCCTCTATGGCGGCGCTGGTCAGCCACGCCTTGCATGCACACGCCCACAACGACGCCTTGCATGCGCACGCTCACAACGGCGCCCCACCACCTCTTCCCCACAGGTCGGTATCTGGCGGCGCGAGATCGGCTTGCGCGCTGGTTCGAGCGCGACGCTGCCGCGCGGACAGTCCAGACACGCGCGTTGCGCGCCGTCTGCCGACCCCGCGCTAGCCGGCCCGAGCCTGACAGCTTCGGCCGTGGCGTCGCCGCGGGCATCCTTCAGCGTTGGTGGCGTCGGGTCCTCGCCGCGCACCCAGATCGCTACCCCCCGCGCCCCAAACCACGCCGCCGAGACCGCACCGGCGTCGCCAAGAAGGCGACGTATGAAGAGATCATCCGACGGCTGCGCATGACGATGTACGTGCGCAAGCTCCAGTCCCCAGCATGCAAGTGCTCACCACGGCGCCATCTTTTCCCCACAGGTACGTGCGCAAGCTCCAGTCCCTCTTCCGATCACCTCGCTACCAGCGTCAAGCGTACCTACGCCGGAAAGCGTGCCTCACAATGCAAGCCGTCGTGCGCCGGCGTACGGCGCGCAAGAAGGCCGAGGAGCGCAAGGCGGCACGCCGCGCCTTCAAAGAGCAGACGATCGCCAAGGCCAAGAATGTCTTCAGCCATGAGGCGCTCGCCGTGTTCACGATCGCCCGCGCGTACCGCGCGTACCGCGCCGTGTCGGCGGCCAAGGAGGCGCTCCTTGCACGTGTGCTCGGTGGGACGACCTGATTGCCTCGCTCATCGTGATTGCCTCCATCATCAGCTGGGACGATGGGCTTGTGCTCGAGCACCCGATGGCCTCCCTCATCATCATTGCCTCCCTCGTCATGATTGCCTCCCTCGTCATGATTGCCTCCCTCATCCTGAGTGCCTCCCTCATCATGATTGCCTCGCTCATCATGAGTGCATGCATCATCAGGTGGGACAACGGGCCCGTGGCTCGAGCTGCGCGCGGCGGAGCGGCAGCGGATGGGTTGGGCGGCGTTGCGGGAGCTTCTGTGGGAAGTGGCGAGTCACCAGCTTGAGAGCGTGCATGCATCGATCGGGCTCGCGCCGCGCCGAGCGCCCGACGGGGGAAGCGCCGACCCCGACGGAGGCGCGGGCGGCGCATCGAGCAGCCATCCCGGTAGCCCATCAGCTGACCGTTTCGTCAGCCCAACGGCCCACCGTAGCGGCAGCCCAACGGCCCACCGTAGCTCCCTCGGCGACTCCCGTCACGCCACTCCCAAGGGCCAGCGGAGCGGCGCATGGAAGGGGACGGTCATCCGATCGGCGACGGCGGCGGCGGGCGCGCGCTCGGGCGCCACCGTCTTCGTCGACGGGCGAGCGGTGCCCCCACCCGGGGCGGCAGCGGCGGCCCTCGGCAGGCAGATCAGTGCAGCGCGCAAGGTTCGTCAAAAGCGCGATCTCGAGCTGAGCTCGCTCGGGGCGCGGCTCCAGCTGTGCGAGGCGCTCAGGACGACGCTCGCCGAGAGGACCGAGGCCATAGCGGCGCCCAACTCGGCGCCTAACTCGGCGCCCATCTCGGCGCCGCACGACGAGATCTTTCGCGAGCTCCGCGATCTCCGAGCCGAGATCGAGGCGAAGATGCTCAGCCACGAGGTGCGATCTCCCGGCCTCTCCGCCGCCACCTCCGCCCTGTCCACCTCGATGCTATTCGCCTCGAAGCTCGACGCAGCCCATGCGGCCGCCCACACCTTGATCGCCCACGCCGCCGAGCTGCGCGGCATCGCCGAGTGCGCGTCGACGCTCGCGGCTCGCTTTCCGGCGGTCGAGGCCCTGTGGGGAATCATTCCAGCGCTCCGGGCTCGGTTGCGTGCGGTCGAGGCCGAGGCGGTGGCAAGGCTGGCCGACGCGGCGGCCCTCTCGACCGCGGAGGAGAGCAACCAGGTGTGGAGCGGCGCGCGCGCTCACCACGGCGCCGCAAGCTGCTTGGACGCCCCCGCCCTGCATGCACGTGCTCACCACGGCGCCCCCCCCCTTCCCCACAGATGGAGCGCGCACGCCACAAGCTCCTCGCCGAGCTGCTCGAACTCGATGTGCCCAGAACGGCGCGCGGCGCGGCGCTCAGCACGGCGCTGGACGAGCGCGCGGCCCAGACGCGCGCGCGCCTGGCCGAGCTGCAGGCGGACGGCGCCGTCCCGAGCGCCGACGAGGCGGACGGCGCGTCCGACGGCGCTCAGCACGACGCCCTCGAGCGCGCCGGCCAGTCGCTCGGCGCGCTGCGGCTGCTCACTGAGCTCCGGCGGCGAGATCTCGATCTCGAGCTCTCGAGATTGCGCATGCAACGGCAGGCGGCCCTCCGGGCGGCGCTCGTGTGCCGTAAGCTCCCTTGATTGCGTCTGATTGCGTCTGATTGCGTCTGATTGCGTCTGATTGCGTCTGATT
>ENA-UOUZ01000568-UOUZ01000568.1-mixed-culture-metagenome-genome-assembly--contig:-NODE-568-length-25804-cov-133.109480_pt1 | contig 25804 bp, 20 predicted proteins | sample MGYA00238154_ERZ761575 | MGnify/ENA primary metagenome ERZ761575 (study PRJEB28896, sample SAMN07631632) | mixed culture metagenome | isolation source: Freshwater growth medium | place: USA...
CCAGATGGCGAGAGCGGTACAAACGTCCTATGTGGACAGCGAGAGCACACAGCGGAGGCGGTCCGACGCCAAAGAAGGGCATCGAGCACCGTGAGCGCACAAAGGGCGCGTCTCGTCTTGAACGATCGCCCTGCACCATGGCGAGAGCGGCGGCACAAACGTCCTATGTGGACGGCGAGAGCACACAGCGGCGGCGGTCCGACGCCGAAGAAGGGCATCGAGTACCATGAGCGCGCAATGAGCGCGTCTCGCTTTGTACGATCGCCCTGCACGATGGCGAGAGCGGTATGAACGTCCTATGTGGACGGCGAGAGCTGACCACAGCGGCGGCGGCGGTCCGACGCCAAAGAAGGGCATCGAGTACCACGAGCGCACAACGAGCGCGTCTCGACTTGTACGATCGCCCGGCACGATGGCGAGAGCGGTACAAACGTCCTATGTGGACGGCGAGAGCACCGCGGCGGAAGCACGGTCCAACGCCTAAAGAAGGGCATCGAGTACCATGAGCGCACAACGAGTGCGTCTCGACTTGTACGATCACTCTGCCCGATGGCGAGAGCGGTATAAACGTCCTATTTGGACGGCGAGAGCACATCGACATCATCGACGGCCAGACGCCAAAGAAGGGCATCATGAGCGCAAGTACGAGCGCATCTCGACGGGAGGATAGAGAATCAAGAATGTATGAATCGCAATCATAAGAACGACAATCATACGATCGAGTCACAGTATGCCGCCCGCTACGATGCGGCTGACACATACACAACCAGGTTGTAGCTCGCATGTCGAGAGATGCGGCGTAAACATCCGGTTGGTGGACAAGTATCTAACCCACCTCAGTATGTAGCTCGCATGTCGAGAGATGCGGCATACACATCCTGCATGGTGGAATCGATTGTCTGCCCATCTTTGGTGCGGCTTGCACATCCCGATGGCGGACTGGATCAGAGGGCGAAGACTCCTCGCGCGTGAAGCGAACCAGAGCTTGCCATGAAGTAGCTCGTGTGGAGCGAAGGGTGGAGACTCGTAGCGCTATGGCGCACAGCTCAATCCTCCGCTCACGCGTGAGCGAAACGACAGACGGGGTTGCGGCAGGCGCCCGATGCCAAAAGTTGAAGCACCGAGGCTTCCCTGCTGCGTCCCGATTGGCTGCAGAGAAGGCTGCCATTTCGGGTAAGAGTCACGGTCTGCCGCATGCAATGATGCGGCTGACACGTTGGTACGCAACCAGTATGTAGCTCGCAATGAGATGCGGCATACACATCCTGGTATGTGATGACGTATCGAACACTCAGCAACTCAGAAGCGCGGCTTGCGCATCCTGGATGGTAGACTGTAAGTAGAAGGGAACCACTCATCGCGCGTGAAGCGAACCCGAGCTCGCCCTTCTGTGGCTCGTGAGGAACGGAGGGAGGAGACTCGCTTGATCTCGACCACCCCGCTCACGCGTGAGCTAAACGACAGGAAGGGTTGCGGCAGGAGCCCCGAAGTTGAAGCCCAGAAATTGAAGCACCGCGGCTTCCCGGCTGCGTCCTTGTTGGCTGCTGAGAAAGAAGCCATCTCGGCGTGAGCGGCTGCTCCGTCGTGAGGCGCGCCCCCGAACAGAGCCTCTGCCGCTCCGAGCATAGAAAGCGAGGGTAGCGGCGCGTATCGAAGCTCAGCCAAGCCGGCTGAGGCGGCGAGCGTCATGCCCACGAGGGCGATCAACTGCGCACGCATTGAGCAGCCAGTGGCGGCCCCAAGCACAGAAAGCGAGGGAAGCAGCGCGTATTGAAGCTCAGCTAAGCCGGCTGAGGCGGCGAGCGTCATGCCCACGAGGGCGATCAACTGCGCACGCATTGAGCAGCCAGTGGCGGCCCCAAGCACAGAAAGCGAGGGAAGCAGCGCGTATTGAAGCTCAGCCAAGCTGGCTGAGGTGGCGAGCATCATGCCCACGAGGGCGATCAACTGCGCACGCATTGCGCAGCCAGTGTGGCGGCCTCTGCCGCCTCAAGCATAGAAAGCGAGGGAAGCAGCGCGTATCGAAGCTCAGCCAAGCCGGCTGAGGCGGTGAGCGTCATGCCCACGAGGGCGATCAACTACGCACGCACTGAGCAGCCGGTGGCGGCCTCTGCTGCCCCAAGCACAGAAAGCGAGGGAAGCAGCGCGTATCGAAGCAGCGCGTATCGAAGCTCAGCCAAGCCGGCTGAGGCGGCGAGCGTCATGCCCACGAGGGCGATAAACTGCGCACGCACTGAGCAGCCAGATGTGACGGCCTCTGCCGCCCCAAGCACAGAAAGCGAGGTAAGCAGCGCGTATCGAAGCTCAGCCAAGCTGGCTGTGGCGGCGGGCATCATCTTGCCCGAAGCGGCGAGGTAAGCTGTCTCATAGGGCTGAGCCGACTCGGGCGTGACGCAGTAGCAGTGTAGCACATGGACGCCCTCGTCTGACTGCCGTCGATAGAGAATAACTGACCGATATGATACGGAAGAGCAGCTGGCCCTTCTCTTGCCTTCTCTTGCAATGAAGAGAGAAAGGAGTGCTCCAGTCGCTGGGCCACCAGCAAGATCGGAATCTGCGAAACCGCCAGCACGCAGCTCGAGCGGCGTGACGCCGTGCAGACGCACACCATGTCATCGACGGCATGAGTGGGTCGATGGCATGAGTGACTGCTGGCACGCCGTCGATATCGTGAGCGGGACGAGAATCGCCCGCATCATATGTTCATCATATGCGAGGCGCGCGTTCTGGAACGTGTCACCCTGTGGCGAGCACAGGGGGCGGGCCTGGAATCCAGCCCTGCATTTTGCACTCCAACACGCTGAAAAAGCTGACGAGCGGAGAGAGAAACGCGCTGTTGCGCGTACCACTGCTGTAGCATCGTCCACTTCGCGCTCGGTCTCGACGATAGCCGCCGGCACGGTACCGACGGGCGTCGCGAAGACGAGCGAGAGCGCAAGAATGCCTGCGTTCCCTGACCCACCAGAAGTTAGAAGAACTTCCGGTAGTCGAGAGTGATTGAACGCGGCGCGATGATACTAGCTTCTCCTCAGAGACACTCCGTGTCACTATCCACGAACAAAATGGTCGCAATCGAGATTCCGAGCCTTCAGAGGACAACCTAGAGAAGATGCGAGAGAAGACTTTCAATCCCAAAATTCGCTCGATACGGCGCCGAGAAATTTGAGGACGACACCAAAAATGGTCGCCTCCGCCCTCGCCGCCACCGCCCTCACCCGGTGAAAAATGGCGAGGCGCTCGCCCCCGAGGCAGCCCCGTGCACCCGGCCCTCACTACATCAACAGCCTGCCAACACGCTCACCAGCCTACACCAGCCAGCACCACATTGGCCTCACGGAGGCCGTTACATACCTCGACCGCGACGACGATGTGGCATGGTATGGACGCGACGTTCCGCCGTCGGGCACCCAGGTGGCACGAATGGGCAAAGTGCTCAGCTGGATCGATCGTGGTGGGGACATAAACACGACCAGCATCAGCCAGTACAAATTTACGCTCTTGATCGAGGCGTGCATCCATAACCACGAGACCCTCGTGGCAGAGCTCGTCAAGCGCGGCGCCAACCTGGACATGAAGGCCAAAGGCAAAACGGCGTTGCACTACGCCGTGCTGAACGTGCATCCGAACTGTGCCAAGCCGCTGCTCGACGCGGGCGCGCGCACCGATATCCGTGTGGACGTCGACGATAGCGATTTCACGGAGGCTGACGGCATGACGGCGATGCAGATTGTCGAGGATAAGCTCCTAGTAGCACGGGAGCCGATTAGCCACCAGTTACGCCTTCTCAAGAAGATGCTTATGCAGGCGGAAGCGGGCTTGCCCGTCGACTCGTTTCTGAAGGAGGAGGTGTCCGAAGACTTGAAGCACTTCGGTGGAGCGCGAGCCAACGTCTACAACTGGGGGTAGCCAAACAAAAAAGGCAACAAGTCGCCTTTGAAGTTGGTGCTTTGCACACGGAACCTTTGAACGAATCACTTGATGCGCAATCGACCAAACATGTGCGCATGCGGAGATCGGAGATCGGAGAGGCTGCAATAGGATGCGATAGGCTTCGATAGGATTTGGAGAACGGAAAGGCTACGATCATCAGAATGAGATCGGGCTGCGGCTGGAGGTGGCCAGGGTGGTGCCTGGTCGCATGAGGAGGTGTGGAGATCATGCCGCCGGGGGAGCATCGCGAGTTTAACGGTTGTCGGGCCGGTAACCATATTCTTGTTTGCAGGGCCCACCACTTACAAGCCGGTGAAGGCTGAAGCGACTTTTGAAGATTGAACAATTGGGCTTGAACAAGGTAAAAACACACGCCGCCGTGTCTTCATGTTCTTCATTGGCGTCCCGCCGCGCACTCGACCACGCTGAGGCGGTGCAGGCCGCACAACGCTGCTGAGCCGAACCTCAGTCGAGTCTGCTGCGTCTCTCACTCTCGGAGCGCGTCAAGTAAAGACCTCGGCGGGGAGCGGTTTGGTGAGGTCACATCCGCTCCCAAAGGTGCGTACGAGCAGCTTCTCGAGCGCCTTGGCGAGCACTGGGCTGACGGAGCTCGGCGCTGGCGCTCGCACGTGCCCGCTCTTGAGGAGGCCACGACGTCGGTAGAGCTCCTTACGTACAGCGACCCCGGGCTGCTGCTCAAAGACCATGAGCGGCAGGAAGCGCGCGTAGAGCGCGTGCGCGCGCTCCATGTCACCCGCCTGCGCCGCGTGGTTCATCGCCGCCAGGATCTCAGGGAAGGCAAATCCTGTCATGAACCCTTCGGTGCCTTGCTCGAGATCGAAGCCGCCGTAGAGCGCGCCCAGGCCGGTCAAGATGGTGCACTCCTGCTTGGGCGGCACCTGCGCCCACTTCTGGCGCACCTGGGCGATCTTCGCGGGCGTGGGCAGCGACTCGAGCTTGATGCACGTCACCGTCGGCACCTCCAGCACAATGCGGCAGAGCAGCGGCACTGACATGTGTACTTGGGTCGAGGCCGGGTGGTCCTGCAGCACAATCGGCAGCCCAGGACACTTTTTGGCGACACGTGCGTACAGTTCAACGAGCATATCGTCCGGCGTTGGCGCCAGCTCCTTGGTCGGCGTCACCATCACGGCATCGGCGCCCAGATCCTGCGCCATCTGGCTCAGATCGGCCGTCGCGGAGATGCCCGCGTGCGACGTGCCGACGCACACGCGGAACGGGCGGCCGCACGTGCCGGCGACATCGACCGCGACGCGGATGAGCGCCTCACGCTCCTTATCCGTCATGCGGTTCGACTCACCGAGCACGCCCGTGATGGTCGCTCCTTGCGCGCCTGCATCCACCATGAATGCGATCGACTTGCGGAAGCCGTCGAGGTCGAGCGTCTCGTCGGGATTGAAGGGCGTCGCCATGATTGGGTACACACCTTTGAAGAAGGAGGTCATCGGAGTCGACGAGAGCGCGCGCGCGCCGCCACCGCGCCGCCGCGCGAGCGCCGCGGATGGCGCGAGCATCGCCGACGATAGTCGCATGCTAGAAGTTTTCCGGACTTGTTCTCCTTGAAAAAGTAGGGTACATGTAGATGATTCGAGGTGCCAAACGAAAATGCGATGGACTTTGTCATTCACGGTCCCAAAACAGCGAGCGCCTCCCTTCGCTTTCTTGACTCGAATTGGAGTCGTGGAGGTCGATGGCGAAGACCGCGACCGTGTCCGTGCGACCCGGAACGCCCACCAAGTCGAAGCCACCCGGCAAGGGCGCGCCCTCTCCAGCAAAATTGAAGCCCGCGCCGCCGGAGAAGCTGCCGAGCACGAGGCGAGTGTCCTTTGCAGAGGATGTCCTACCCACGGGCGGCCGCGAAGCACCGGCGAGCGCGCCGCCCAAGCCGACCGCACCTCCCAAGTCGGCCGCATCACCCAAACCGCCCAAGGCGCCAGCATCGCCCAAGCCGGCTACAGCCAAGGGCAAGGTCAGCGATGGGAACAGCAGCGGCAGTGGCAGCAGCAGCAGCAGGAGCAAGGGTCCGGGCGGGCTGCAGCCTGCGCCGGTGATGCCACCGGTGCCGCCGCCACTACCTCCAGAGGCACCAGCGCCCGCACTGTCGGCCAAGCCGCCCACGCACGAGATTGCGTCCGCCAAGCCCGCGCTCGTCCGTGCCGGTGAGGAGCTCAGCTCGGACAAGGTTAGTGAGCTACCGGCGGGCACGCGCGTGACGGTGCTCGAGACACGTGAGCAGCCGGGCGGCGCCACGCGCGCGCGCGTGGCGCTCGAGGGGCAGGCGCAGGCGCACGGCTGGCTCACCGCCTCCACCAAGGACGGTTCGGAGAACCTTCGTGCGCTGGTTGCGCCTGTGGCCGCGAGCAGCATCAGCAGCAGCGAAGGCGGTAGCGGTAGCAGCAGAAGCGGCAGCGGCAGCGGCAGCGGAGGCGGAGGCGGCGGCAGCGGCGGCGGCGGCTCGTCTGCGAGGGCAGCCTCGCCGGGGAAGCCCAAATCCGCCAGAGCGGCCTCGCCGGCAAAGCCGAAACCACCCAAGGGCCCCCCCGGCCTGAATGGTTCTGTGAAACCCAAGGGCAAGGAGAAGGAGGCGCCCGAGGCGGCGCCGGCGGACAAGCGCCCGCCCAAGCCGCCGCCGCCGCCGCCGCCGCCGCGCCAGCGCGGCTTCGAGGACCTGAGTGACACGCAGGAAGAGGCGTTGATTGGACTCATGTTTGATGACTTCGTGGTGGCGCACCGGATGAAGTCGCTCGACTACGACAAGGTTCGGCGGTTCGCGATGACGATCCAGCAGGATCCGGCCGTGTGCAGCACGCTCGCCACGCCGCCATTGCCGGGGGATGAGCTCGTGTGGGTGCCTTCGGATGATTGGATCACCGACAAGTGCCTCACGTTCAAACGCCACGAGGAGGAGAAGCGCGAAGCCGCACGACTCGCGGCGCAGGAGCGCGTCAAGGAGGCGATCAGCAAGCCGGGCACTGAGGCCGCCGCCGCTGCGGCCAAGCTCAAGGCCGCGGCGGCGGCCAAGAAGGAGCTCGAGGAAAAGCAAGCACTCGAGCAGAAGATGCTTGAGGAGAAGCTCAAGTCGACGCCTCTCAAGAAGGCGAGCGCCTCGAGCGCGCCGAGGCGCGCCGCCTCGCCCAAGGGTGCGACTCCTATTGCACGCGCACCCACCCCGGTGCCGGTTGCTTAGGCCCAGATACGGCCAGATACGGCCAGATACGGCCAGATACGGCCAGATACGGCAAAGTCCAGGTGGAACGTTGATGAGCGGCACGTATGACGTAGTGATTAGAACAGTGACGTCTGACGATGGAACCCGGCAACCCGCGCCGCGCGCCGCCCCGCCCTCAAGCAAGCAAGCTACTCGACTGACTGGCTGTCCGTCAAAGCGGCTACCGTAAGAGTCTGTCTGACTAAAATACAAACCTGTAGTGGAGGAACGTTCCTACATGTTCCTATAGCATGCGACCCTACGCCCCGGCAGCGTCGCGCGAGTGGCTTCCCCTCACGACTTTTTTGCGCACATTTCATTCGCTGTGTTCGCTCGACACGGCGTGCGAAGATTCTCGGAAAGTGCATCTCTTTCGTCCTCGCCCGAGCCCAGCCGCGATGCTCGCCGTCTGTGCGATGCTGCTCTCGGCTGCGTTCGTGCCCACACCGAGTCGGCTCAGCAGCAGCAGCCTACTTAGCAGCAGAACCAACAGCATCGGGGTGGCCATGCAGGCTAAGGGCTTTGGAAAGCCCACGGCAAAGGAGGAGAAGGAGAAGGCCAAGGCGGAAAAGCCAAAGTCGGCTGTCGCGGCGAAGCGCGACAAGGCAGCAGAGAATTTTGAGAAGCTTAAAGCCGGTGGTGCGCCTGAATACATGGTGCTCATCCGGACCGTTGACTCGACGGGCCAACAGAGCAAATGGTACCCCGTGGGTGGCATCGCTGTGCCCCGCAGCTCCTCCGAAGATCAGGCCCTGTCGCTCGCCATCTTCAACAACGAGGACGAGCTGCTCAAGGGTGCCTTCCGCTCCTATCCGTTCCTGAGGAACACGAATGACAAATTTGAGTATGGCTACAGGTGTGCTGCAAACCGTGTTGCCGCCGCCGCCGTCGCTCCGTCGTTAAGCGCTCTGTTGCAACGTCCACTGACTCGGCGCCCTCATCCTCCCCCGTAGGATCAAGGAGTTCGAGGACGATCCGGTCAAGCTCGCCACCAAGGAGAATGTCGAGAAGGCGAACAACCCGATTCAGCAGTGGTTCAATGCGCTCGATAATCCGCTCAACGATGGCAGCGGCTGGTTCAACCCGCTCAAGCGGCAGTAGAGTGTGCGGATCGGTCACTAGCATGGTTCTATCCCCTCGGAGAGTCTGTCCGCGTGAGTCTCCGGCCGAGAGTCTAGATGAGAGAGAATAAGACTGCGTTGCGGTAGGACGCTAGGACCCACCGTTCTCCGCGGCGGCGGGACGCAAACGTACCCGAGAACGTCGGACGGTCGGAGATCGAGATGTCTGCCGTAGCTCTTCTCGATTGCGGCTGCGGTTGCTGTTTGAGCGAATTTTCTGCACCCATACTATCGAGACGCTCATGCATAGTACCTGTAACACGCTCAACGCATGCGGCTATCATGGCGCATTGACTCCGCGCTGTTCAGTTCAGGTCTGAGAGTACTTGATGATCAGCCAGCAGACTTGACGAGGACATAGATGATTGCAGCGGCCACGAGCGACCCGGCGCCGATGGGAATGAGCAGCACCGCGGGTGAGTTCGCAAATCCCGAGATCGCGTCGAACACGTCGGCGACTAGCAGTGACGCTGGGACCGCAGTGGCAGCTGCGGCAGCAAATGAAGGAGCGCTCGCGCCGGCGAGTGGAATGGGCGCGAGCATGGCCGGCGTCGCCGAACGGCACGCGGCTATGGCTGTCGTCGATGACCGGCGCACGCGGGCGCCCGCGGGATGCACGAAGGCCGCCGCCGCGAAGCTGAGGAGCATCGCAACGAAAGCGAAAACGCGCGCCATAAGTAATCCGACGTCGCTATTGCAAATCGAGACAAAATCTGAAACATCCAACAATTTGTGCACGTCGCAGCCATGTTTGGGCACGGGGAAGCGACAACACTCCATGGGTATTTGCGCTCGATCTGTGATTCACACCCGTCCGGCACGCTCGCATCTCCTTCGCCGCGATCGATCATGGCCAACCCTGTGCTACCCACGCTATACCGCACGCTCCTACGTATGGCGCGGCAGCTAGACGCCGCGCCGATGAGTAAGGCGCTGCTCATCGCGCAGCCAGAGCTGCTCTTCGACCGGCGGAGTCGAGAGCTCGTCCGATTGCCTGAGCTGAGTGGCTCGGCGGGCCAAGAGCTGGCTCGCCGCCTCACCGAGTTTAACCGCGGCGAGTTTTACGCGCCGGAGACGAGCGCGCGCGCCGCTGTGCGCTCAGCGCGCGACGGCATGCGCGACGTCGATCCTGTGGACGCAGGCCTAAAGGCTATCCGCACCTTGAGCCTCGCAGTCGCCGGCGGGGCGTCGCTTGAGAGCAAGCACGCATTCGATTGTGGCAGCCCGAGCGCGGTGGAACGCTTGGTGACGGTGCGCCGCAGCGAGACCGTGCGCGCTGGTAGCCTGCTCCTCACGCACCCAGTCTCGTGCATCAAGCAGCCGTCGCTGCACCACGCCGTGATCCTGTTGGTCTCGGTCGACGACGACGCCGTGACGGGCGTGGTCATCAACAAGCCGCTCGGCCTGAGCCTGGGCGCGACGGTGCCGGACGAGCTTCGCGCCGCGCTCGGCCCTACCCTCGGCGACGCGCCGCTGCACAAGGGCGGTGACGTGTCCGAGAGGCAGCTGCTGCTGCTGCATCAGTGCGAGGGTCTGCCCCATTCGGCCTTTGTCAGCGACGGTCTCTTCTGCACGAGCCACTTTGTAGAAGTGCGCGAGGCCTTCGAGGTCGTGCGTGCCTCCACGGCGGCCAGCGGCGACAAGGGTGAACGTGACGACGGCGTGGTCTTAGGTGGCGCTCCTACTGCCCCGCCCCGCATCAAATGTGTCGCGGGCTACGCGGGCTGGGCACGCGAGCAGCTGCATGCCGAGCTGCAGAGGAACGTGTGGTACTTGTGCGAGGCCGATGATGTGGCAGCGCTCGCGATGATGACGGAGCCCATCACGGTGCCATCGGGAGCGCTTCGAGATTCGATGTGGAGCGGCGTGATGCGCCAATTGGGCGGCGAGTACGAACACTTCGCACGCTTCCCCGGCGATCATGAGATTGTCTGGCAGCACATGGAGCAGCTGTGGATACAGCAGAGTGACGAGCTCCATCGGCGCATTGATGCGCTCGGTACGGCGCGAGGGGGTGCAGGTCGAGAGGGCAGCAGCGGGGCTCTGGGAGCTGCTGGAGGTGGCGCAGATGGCGAAGATCCCGAGCATCCGCGCGACCCGGGCTGACCGGGGGCATGATTGTCTACATAGGTATTTTAACTTTCTAGAGGTATAAATACATGTAGTATCTCGAGTAAACGAAGCACATCTGAGCTCTTGCGACTGACTTTCGCGGCCGAGGACCCCCGCTTTATTTTCGAATCCGGACGAATTTCCTCCTGCATACTGCGGGCATCCCGCCGCACTCCGCTGTGTGAACCGCTGCAGTAGTGAGCAGGGCAGCTACAGCCTGAAGACACCTTCCTCCGGAACGTGCACTGTTCACGCTCACACCCGCGGCGACTCCGGCCCCGCGCGCCCTTCTCTCGCGTTTTGCGTGCCTTGGGTGCGACTCCCGTACTGCCGCGCGAGGACCCCGGGGAAGAAAAAGCGAGATCATGGCGGAGAACCTCAAGGCGCTCGGCAACGCGGCCTTCAAGGACGGCCGGTTCTTGGAAGCGGTGGAACACTTTACGCAAGCGATCGCCCTCGGACCGCCCAGCCACACGCTCCTCTCCAATCGGTCGGGGGCGCTCGCCGCCCTCGGCCGCTTTGATGCTGCACTCGCAGACGCCGAGGCGACCCTTGTTATCGCACCGCAGTGGGCCAAGGGTTACTCGCGCAAGGGCGCCGCGCTGTACGGCCTAGGCCGATACGACGAGGCATTGGCGACGTACGAGGCCGGGCTTGAAGTGGAGCCCTCGAACCAGCAAATGGCACAAGCTGCTGCCGATGTGCGGCTCAAGCAGACGGCGGCGGCGGCGCCGGCGGCGGCAGCGGCGGGCGCACCGGCTGCCGCCGAGGAATCGGTCTGGGGCAACACCACCGCCGAGGCAGAGGCACCGAAGGTGGCGGCCAAGAAGGGTGGCTTCTTCGGCTCCTTATCCGCGGCCGCGCAGCAATCCATGGAGAAGACGCGGCTCGCCGCCGAGAAGATGGCCGCCGATGCACGCAAGGCGACCGAAGCGGCGTCGGCGTCGATGAAGCAGATGCAGCAGGCGCAGAAGCAGCCAGCAGAGTCCACCAAAGCGCTCGGTACGGCGCCAGAACTGACGGGTCTCATGGCGGCGGCGGCCCGCGACAGCGCGGCGGCGGAGGCGCAGGCGCAGCCAACGGGCGAGGGGGCGTGGGCGGCGATGCAAAGGAGCCCGGAGGAGCGCAAGGCCGCGGCCGAGAGGGCCAAGGAGCTCGGCAACGTCGCATTCAAAGAGGGTCGGTACGACGAGGCAGCGCGCTGTTACTCCGACGCTCTGGATAATGAGATGTCGGCCGTGCTCTATTCGAACCGATCGGGAGCGCTCGCGGCGGCGGGCTCGTATGATGTCGCTCTCTCGGACGCGGAGAGCTGCATTGGGCTCGAGCCTGAGTGGTCCAAGGGGTACGCTGCTGAGGACCTCTTGAGGACCTCTTGATGACCTCTTGGTGACCTCTTGATGGCCTCTTGATGGCCTCTTGATGGTCTCTTGATGGCCGCGGATTGCGATTGGCAGGTAGACCGTCTCGAAATGCGTTGATTGCCCTCTGATCGACCATCGATGGCCCTCTGATTGGCCTTTGATGGGCCTCTGATTGCCCTCTAATTGCCGCTGATTGGCCTTCGATGTCAGGTACGCGCGCAAGGCGGCCGCGCTTCACGGGCTCAAGAGATACATGGACGCGATCACGACGTACGACGAAGCTCTCAGGTTTGAATCTGGAGATAAGGGCGCCCTGTTGCAAGGTCGGCAGCAATCCTCGTTTGCACTCGCTATTGAGGAGTGAGGCGAGCGCCATGGCGAGCGCGCGCTGGCCGTGACCTTCTTTGCGTGCCATCGAAGAGTGAGACGAGCGCCACATGGTGAGCGCGCGGCCACGCCCGCGATGGCTCTCCGCGGCTTCGAGGACGTTCTTCGAGGACCTTCCATGGCCGTCTTCGACCAAAGGGGATGCAATTGATTGCAATGGGATGAGTGTGTCTCACGCATGCACGCATGTAGTGTGGTGAGCTTGTGTGGGTCCCGTTGTGTGAGCGTGTGCGTGCACCGCGCGGTGTGCGCGCGTGCCTGTGCGCCCCCCCTGCGGAAGAGCTCTGACACACGTCCGGAGGGCGGTAAGAGGGCGGATGGTGGGACAAACCGCGCATAGCCGGGATGCGGAAAAGCACATCATCAAGACACCGCTCCGCGGCACACCGGACGGCAGAAAGTGTCGTCTGAAGTTGATTGGTACCGTGGAACCGGTTCAGCCGATAAGATCCCTCTGGGGGAGCCGGGCACGCACCCGATACGGTAGTCTGTGTGATCCGTGTGCCCGTGTGCGCCCGTGTGTCCCGTATGTGTCCCGGCTCCCCCCGGTGTTTTTGAACGTATGCTGAGTCCGCCAGATGAGCTGTAACGGACCGCCATTTCGTTGGTCTCCACCTGAAACCACTTCTCGTCAAGCCTCTTGATTGCATCAACTCCTCTCTCTCGCACCGAGACCGCGCCGGAGCGAGGCACATCGCCAGCGCACATGGCAAGGCTCCTGACGGCATTCCTGCTTTTGGTCAATTCTCTCACGGCCTTCGAGCTCGGCGTGCGTGGCGTGGGCATCTCCGCGCGGTCGTCGCCGCGCACGCCTCTCCCGCAGCTGGTCGCGACGCCCGCGACGCCCGCCGCGAAGCCAGCCTTCGACCCAGCCGCCTTTGACAAGGTCGTCATGAAAACGTACGGACGCTTCTCGCTCGTCGTGTCGCATGGCCAAGGCTGCTACCTGTTCGACGACAAGGGCAAAAAGTACCTCGACTGCGCTGCGGGCATTGCGACGTGCTGCCTTGGCCACGCCGACGAGCGGCTGATCAAGGCAGTCACAGAGCAGATGCGTGAGGTGAACCACGTATCGAACTTGTACTACATCCCGCAGCAGGGCGAGCTCGCACAGCGGCTGGTGGACTCCTCGTGCGCAGACCGCGCCTTCTTCTGCAACTCGGGCGCGGAGGCCAACGAGGCCGCGATCAAGCTCGCGAGAAGGCACGCGATCACCAAGCTCGGCGCCAAGCGTCCGGTGATCATCACGGCGCTGAACTCGTTCCACGGGCGCACCCTCGCGACGATCACGGCCACTGGCCAGGCCAAGTACCAGAAGAATTTTGGCTACGGAGGTAAGATGGTCGAGGGCTTTGAGTACGTGCCGTACAATGACGTGGCAGCGCTGAAGAAGATGGTGGCCAAGATCAACGGCGGCTTCTTTTCGAGGCTCTTCAGGCGCGGGCGCAAGGTGGCGGCGATCATGATGGAGCCGCTGCAGGGCGAAGGCGGCATCACGCCGGCGACCACCGAGTTCTACCGCGCGGCACGCGAGCTCTGCGACGCGACGGGCGCGCTCCTGATGGCGGATGAGGTGCAGACGGGCATGGGGCGCACTGGAGAGTTCTGGGGCTACATGAAGCATGGCATTGAGGTCGACGTGTTCACGACGGCCAAGGCGCTCGGCGGCGGCGTGCCGATCGGCGCGATGTGCTGCAAGGAGAGCGCCAACGTATTCGGCCCTGGCGACCACGCCTCTACCTTTGGAGGCAACCCGCTCGCGTGCGCGGCAGGTAACGCGGTGATGAAGGCGTTCGAAGAGGACAATGTTTTGGCGAATGTGAACGCGCGTGGCGAGCAGCTGCGCGCGGGCCTCCGAGCGCTCGTGGCGACGTATCCGGGCGTCATCAAGGAGGTGCGCGGCTGGGGTCTCATTGTTGGTTGCGAGCTCGAAGAAGCATGCGGCTTCGCTGCAGCGGACGTTGTGGCCAAACTTATGGAGAATGGGATGCTCACTGTGCCCGCTGGGCCACGGGTGGTTCGCTTCGTGCCGCCACTCGTCATCAGCGAGGCGGAGGTGAACGAGGCAATCGACAAGTTTGGCGCGGCGCTGAAGATCCTGAGCGCCAAGTGAGCGCCGTGGTGAGCGCCAAGTGAGCGCCGTGGTGAGCGCCAAGTGAGCGATGTGGTGAGCGATGTGGTGACCGCCAAGTGAGCGCCGTGGTGAGCGATGTGGTGAGCGATGTGGTGAGCGCTAGTCACGAGTGCGGAGGGGGGGGCACGAGGCGGAGTGAGGGGGCACGAAGGGTTCTCGGAAGGGGTGTCCACGCGTTATCGAGCGTACGTAAGCGTACGAAGAGGTGCGTCCACGTGATGCACAGTGTTCAAAGCCTATGGGGTAATTACCTGAGTAGTGGGAAGGTCCCCCTAGGTCAAAAAAGTGCGCCCCACAGTGTTCAAAGCCTATGGGGTAATTACCTGAGTAGTGGGAAGGTCCCCCTAGGTCAAAAAAGTGCGCCACTGATGCGTGATCTGGGGAGCTCAACCGTCAACGCGTATCGGTCGTCCGTGTTGACGCCACAAGCAACACCTTACTACGCTATCCACTGTCCCGCACACGCAGCAGCGTGTCTTCAGTCGCACGCGCACGTCGTGGCAGACCGACACAAGTGCTGAACCGATCTACAATGCGGTCAGGTGTTGGCGCGCCGGGTTGCGCGATGCGAGTTGTCGCCCAGACACCGAAGAGTCGAGAGAGCGAGTGTACGACGCCGGATCGACCGTAGTTATTGTTTGGGACAAGCGGCCGAAGCGCGCCGGAGGCCAACAGATCAAAACCGACACGCCAGACACGACAGCACGAGATCAACAAGATTCACACATTAGGCTTAGACCATCAGCATGCGCGTGCGCGAGCGGGAGAGCGCCTTCTTGCAAAACGGGCACTTGAGCTCGATGGCCACCAGCCCGCTCGTTGACTCCACCAGCCTACCGTGGTCAGGATCGTCCGGGGTGAGCCAGCGCCCGAGGCAGTCAAAGTGCACCGCCTGCCCGCAGCACGGGGTGTATCCCCACCCGCCGTCGGGTTCGGACGGGTCTGGTCGATCGCGCGCCGTGCCGATCAAGGTCACTTCCCCGCCCAAGCAGCAGCCGAAGCAAGGACCCTCCTCCTCCACTTCCAATTCCACCTCCACCTCATCCAACTCGTCGTTGTTGCCAGCATGCTCCATGTCGAAGCTGGAAGAAGCGCCTTGCATGTGAGCCGGCCGGCCTTCCAGCCACTGTCGCCTTTCATCGGGAAGGCCCGCCTCTGTGACGGAGGCCGACAGGGCCACAGCGAGCTGCATGCCCTCCTCGTCCTCGTACCAGTCCTCGGCCTCCTGTGGGCGCTTGCGGCTGCTGCCACTCGAGCGCTGCGGCGTTGATGGGAGCACGGCAGGCGCTGGGCGCGCTGCTGGCGAGCTGGCTGCTTGCAGGCCAAAGTCCACGGCGAGCTGGCGGCGCATGTCCCGCCGCTGGACGCACTCGAGGTCGTCACACAGGTGCTCCGGCGCATTGTGGCTGCACTGGCCATGCGAGCTTGTGCGCATATGTTTCTTGAGGTGGTGCGACCGCGAGAAGCGCTTGCCGCAGCCCTCGTGGTTGCAGGCGTACGGCCGCTCGCCAGTGTGTGTGCGCTTGTGATCCGTGAGGTTGCCCGACTGCGTGAAGCGCTTGCCGCAGCCCTCGTGCTCGCAGGCGAACGGCTGGTCGCCCGTGTGTGTGCGCTTGTGCTTCGTGAGGTCGCCCGACTGCGTGAAGCGCTTGCCGCAGCCGTCGTGCTCGCAGGCGTACGGCCGCTCGCCAGTGTGTGTGCGCTTGTGTGCCGTGAGGTTGCCCGACTGCGAGAAGCGCTTGCCGCAGCCCTCGTGCTCGCAGGCGAACGGCTGGTCGCCAGTGTGTGTGCGCTTGTGCGCCGCGAGGCTGCTCGACACTGAGAAGCGCTTGCCGCAATCCTCATGCTCGCAGGCGTAGGGCTGGTCGCCCGTGTGTGTGCGCTTGTGTGCCGTGAGGTTGCCCGACTGCGAGAAGCGCTTGCTGCAGTCCTCATGGTCACAGGCGTACGGCTGGTCGCCCGTGTGCGAGCGCTTGTGCGCCGTGAGCTTGTCCGACCGCGTGAAGCGCTTGCCGCAGCCCTCATGGTCACAGGAGTACGCCATTCGGTCTCGACCCAAATTTGGGAACATGCTTTGCGATGCGATTCATCAGATACAGAAAACTCTGCAAAAGATCAGCGTGGGCCAATGTGCCCTGTCCCCAAACATCAAAAGGCCTCTTCACTTTGTTCACACGACCCAGTTTTCGTTCTCCGCTCGAGCGAGCGTGCGCGAGGTCCAACCATCTACAATGCTGTCGCTCGCCGCCTGCTCGCTGCTCGCGCTCGTGCTGGACGGCAGCACACCCGTCTGCACGCAAGCCGCGGCAGCACGTAGAGCCGCTACACCCGCCATGAACGTGTTTGATATCGACCCGACGACGTATAACCCCGAAAAGGGCGGCCTCTCGCAGACCATTGCGAACACGCTCAGGTCGCCACGGCCGGAGGGATCACACAGCACGGGCTACCGCTTCATGCCACTCTCGACGGTATCCAAAGATTCGGCTCCCGCGCTCGTTTGCCTCGCCGGCTTCTTCCCGGGCCTGAGCACCGATGACCTGCTCCGGCCGCAGCCGCTGCCATTCCCGCCGCCGGGCACCTGGAACTACCACGTGCTCACAGGCGAGGCATGCTCGTCGGGCGTCGTCTGCCTGCCTGGCTCGGCCCTGCTCGACAGCCATCCCGACACAGTCGGGGTCGTCTGTGCCAGCACGGCCCTCGGGATCGAGTTTCCCGACCGCAGCGAGCACGAGGTGATTGCGCTCATCGACCGCGGAGACGTCGCGACTCTTGACCGGCGCGAGTTCGACAACCAGGCGTTCTACGCCTTCGGCGACGAGGAGGGCCGAGTGCAGATCCGATGGATCGCAGAGGTGCCCGCCGGCTGGCGCATCCTCGGCCGGCTGCTCTACGCGCAGGTGACGAGACCTCATGATGATGATTGCCACTGATGACCTCAGATGACCTCTGATGACCTCTGATGAGCGTCGTCTACGTATATCGCAGATGCCGTTTGTCAGCCGGGCAGGCACCAACCGCGGCTTCGCTGAGAATGACGACGAGTTCGAGTTCTAGGGAGAGATCGAGTTCTAGAGAGAGAGAGAGAGGACAGCTTGAGAGGCGCTGTGAATGAGCGCGGCATGTGCTGCGTGAGATCGAGTGAGATCGACGCAGGGTGCTCTCGACACGGAGAGGTTTGCGTGACGCGTCGCACGTGTCCGGTCGGAGAGCGCCAATGGGATGCGGCGCGTGTTGGCCAGGGCTGCCGCCCGGCGAGGCCGCCGACGTTCGCGTCATTGGTTCGCGTTCGTCCGGAGTCTGCGCGGGTCCGGCCGCGGCATACACCCTACAGGCGCTCGCGCCGGCTCCGTCGGGGTCTCGGCTGTCCGCCGTATAAATCCTTTTTCTTCGCGTCTCGCTACAGCTTGAGCGCGGGATCGGGAACAATTGATCGGGAATTTCGGTATCTGTGCCGGGGGCCGTGATACCCGGCCGCGGACCCTGGACGGTGGACCTCTCCTCCCGCTCGCACAGCTGTAGCCGGGAACGCACCTCGGCACCTGTACGACTATGAAAGATAGCAGGGAGCGCGAACACACAAAAACTCGACGTCGCGTCACGGTCCACGGACCACGCATCAACCATCATGCGGTCCTGTCGCTCTGTCGAGAGTTGCCCGTTGCCGTTCTTGACGCGTCCGATGGGATTCGCACCGTCAATGTGCGACGCGCCACTCATCCCCCCCCCCTCCCCCGGCGCCGGCCACGTCATATCGTCATCCTCCTCCTCATCCTTCTCAATACATGCGCGTTCGCTTCGCCGGGCCGCCGCCGCCGCCTCCGTAACCGCCCGAGGGACGCGCGTCGTCCGGCTCAACGCCCATCTTTCGTAGCTCGTCGCGGAGGCGGTCGGCGGTGCCAAAGTCCTTGGCGCGCTTGGCCGCCACCCACTGGTCAAGCTGCCTCTCCGTATGGGGGTCGAGATGGCCGCCGCCGCCCCGAGGCGGCGGGTACTGCGGCGGGTAGGCCTGATGGGCCGCGGGCGGTGGCTGGGCATACGGATCATAATAGGGAGCGGGAGCGCCATAGTGGGCGCCATACTGCGGCGGCGGCGGACCCCGCGCATACCCGCCGAAGGGCGCGGGCGCGCCGTAATGGGCACCATAGGGCGGGGGCGGGGCGTGGTGCGGCGGTGGGTAGTCGTATCCGTGCGACGGCGGGTAGTCCCAGCCGCGCGGCGCGCCGCGGTCGTAACCGCCACCGCCACCGCCACCGCCACCCGACATGCTCGATGGGACATTGGGACGCGCGCGATCGGGCTCTACGCCCATCTTTCGTAGCTCTTCGCGGAGGCGGTCGGCGGTGGCGAAGTCCTTGGCGCGCTTGGCCGCCACCCACTTGTCCAATTGCGACTCGATCTGCGAGTCGCGCGCGTGAGCGGCGCCGTACGCGCCGCCGCCGCCATACGCGCCGCCGCCGCCATACGCGCCGCCGCCGCCATACGCGGCGGCGCCGCCATATGCGCCACCGCCACCGCCGCCGCCCGCGGGGCGCACCACGTCGGGCTCGACCCCGGCGGCGCGCAGCTCCTCGCGGAGGCGGTCAGCGGTAGCAAAGTCCCTGGCGCGCTTGGCATTCACCCACTGGTCGAGCTTCGCCTCGGTCTCCGCGTCCATGTGCGGTGGAGGCGGCGGCCGTCCGCCGTGCGAGGCAGTTGCCGCGAGCTGCTTTTGGGAAGGGCGCGCGGCGTCGGGCTCGATGCCCCGCGCGCGCAGCTGCTCGCGCAGTGCGTCAGACTTGGCAAAATTCTTTTGGCGCTTCGCCTCAGTCCAGCGGTCGAGAAGATCATTCGTGTCCTCATCGCTGGCCGCAGGTGCTCCGTTCTCCTCTCCGCCATTGGAGGCTGCGGGCGCGGGATGGTCGTCGTGGCGCCCGCGACGCGGTGCGGTATCGTTGGCGGCCGCGGCCTCATCTTCCTCGTCCTCGTCAACGATCGGCGGCGCTGGGTCGTCGGCCAGCACAGACTCGGCCATGAGGCTTGGCGACTTTTACGTCACGGCACGTCGTCTCTTGCAAGACGCGCAAACTTGCAATGGCAGACGCAAGAGCGTGACATGTGTGTCGCATGATGATGATGAGGCTTCATTCGAAAACTATTCGAACCGGTGAACTCTTGCTCTTCGCGGGAAGCCCATTGCGCCAGGGCGCTTTCGCCACTCGCGCCGATCGACATGGCCGACGATGACACCAGCGTCGAGCAGCAGATCAATGAAGAGGTGCGCGACGGCGGATCAGCATCGCCCTCAGCTCACTGCGGCTCTCGCGAGCGCGCCACCTCTCAGCCCGCTGCCACACAGAGCACACCGAGCAGCAAAGCCGAATTGATGCTCTCTGCGCGCGCTGCCGCTGCCACACCTCTGCACCAGAACCCTGCGCGCTGACATCGCGTCACTGGACGGCACCGCCTGCCGCAGTACAAGATCTGGAAGAAGAACACGCCCTTCCTCTACGACCTCGTCGTCACCCACGCGCTCGAGTGGCCATCGCTGACATGCCAGTGGCTGCCTGACAAGCGCGCGGTCGCGGGTAAGGACTACTCCATCCACAGGATGGTGCTGGGCACGCACACGACCGAAGGCGAGCAGAACTATCTGATGATCGCCGAAGCCAAGCTGCCCAACGAGGACGCCGAGGTGGACGTGCGCAAGTACGACGACGAGCGCGGCGAGGCAGGCGGCTTTGGCGGCGCGAACGCCAAGATCGAGATCACGCAGAAGATCAACCACGACGGCGAGGTGAACCGCGCGCGCTACATGCCGCAGAACCCGTACCTGATCGCGACCAAGTCGATCTCGTCCGAGGTGTACGTCTTCGACTGGTCGAAGCATCCGTCGAAGCCCAAGCCGGACGGCACGTTTGAGCCCGATCTGGTGTGCAAGGGCCACAATAAGGAGGGGTACGGGCTCGCGTGGAACCCGCACGAGGAGGGCCAGCTCATCTCGGGCTCGGACGACTCGATCATCTGCCAATGGGACATCACCGCCGCCACGAAGACGTCTCACATCCTCGATCCCAAAGCTACTTACACGGGCCACACGAACGTCGTCGAGGACGTTGCTTTCCACTTGCATCACGCGCACCTGTTCGGCTCGGTGGGCGACGACTTCAAGCTGATGATCTGGGACGTGCGCGACCCGCGCACGGACAAGGCCAAGCACGTCGTCGACGCGCATACAAAAGAGATCAACTGCCTTGCGTTCAACCCCTTCTCCGAGTATTGCCTGGCCACTGGCAGCGCAGATAAGACGGTGGCGCTATGGGACATGCGCTCGCTCAAGACGAAGCTGCACTCGCTCGAAAGTCATACGGAGGAGGTACACCAGGTGATGTGGTCGCCCTTCAACGAGACCATCCTCGCCTCCGCCTCGTCCGACCGGCGCGTCAATGTGTGGGACCTCTCCAAGATTGGTGAGGAGCAGACGCCGGACGAGCAAGAGGATGGCCCCCCGGAGCTGCTCTTCATCCATGGGGGGCACACGGCCAAGGTGTCCGACTTCTCGTGGAACGCCAACGACTGTTGGGTCGTCGCCAGCGTCGCCGAGGACAACATCCTCCAAATATGGCAAATGGCCGAGAACATTTACGCCGACGATGATGGCGAGGAGGGCGAGGAGGGCGACGCGGCCGATGGCGATCTCGAGTAGATCTCGAGTGTGCGCCGCGGCCCCCTCGAGAGAGGAGCGACGGACGGCGGACCAACGAGCAGATTACGAACGGCGGCGAACCGTCGCGGTGGCGCGCCGTGAAGGCGCGTGCGCTGGATAGCACCAGCACGCTCCTACATCACAATGCGATGGCACGACGGATCGTTTCTTGATGTGCGGTGACACGCGTGTGCTGACTGGCGGCGGGGTCTGCGTCGTACGTACATGAGTGAAACGAATTCTCCGCTTGCGCGTGGGTGTCAGCTGAGTGGCTGCCGCGACACGTTTTCACTGAAAAATGTTTTTTTCCTCGCCGCGATACCCCGGACGCGCGGACCGACTCGCGATTTTTACAACCTCCAGTCTTTGGAGACGTCCTTGCCATCGGCATCATCCTCCCACCACGTCGACTGCTTGTATCCCGCCTGCGAGATGGCGGACGCGGCAGCCTTGTCGTCCGCGAGCTTGAGCGCGGACGTGAGCTGCGACTTGAAGGTGCCAAGGTTGGGTCGCTCTGGCTGTGCGTTGACGCGCCGGTAAGAGCCGCGGCCGCGGTCGAGCAGCGTCTGATAAGGCTCCGGGTAGCGCCGGAAGAGCACGCCCGAGTAGGCGATGAGGAAGGGCGGCACCGAGAGCGAGAGCGAGTACGAGCGCGGGCGCATGTAATAGGCCGGCTTGATACGGCACAGGAACTCATGATGGACGTTGCGGCTGGGAAAGGCTGGCAAGCCCAGATCACCGCGCAGCGTGTCGAGCTTGAGGTTGAAGCACACGATGGGCTTGTTAGGCTCGAGCTTGTGGAGGGCGGCGATGGTCGGCAGCTCCTGGCAGGACGCGCCCACCACAATGTACATGCTCGCCCACTCAGCCGGCGTCACCTCGCCCGTACCTTGCTTGAAGAGGGCTCCAAAGGCCGACATTGGGTTGAAGCCCTCTGCCTCGAGGTCGCCGCCGTTGAGGCTGTGCAGCGTGAGCCCCGGCCACGGCGAGACATCGCCGTAGAACTTGCGCGCGCGCCGCTGCTCATCTGCGTCCGGCAGCGTCAGCGCAACCTTGCGCGGCAGGCCCGTCGTGGCATCTTTCTTGAGCTTCTTGGTGAACTCGATGACAAACTGCAGGTTCGCCGCGAGGACGTCGTACGACGAAACGGACGAATCGTCCAGCTTGGAAATGGGCAGCGGCGGGAACTCGATCTCAATCAGCTTTGTGCCTTCGGCGATCGCCGCGTCCGTCGCGTCAGCTGCGTCAGCAATAAGCGTCTTGAATGAATCGGGCGGCATCGACATGGACATGTCCTTCGTCGCGGTCGCAGCGGCGGCATCGCACATAGCCACTGGAAGATGGCTGCTGCGTGCCATAGTCGCAGTGAATGGCGACGCGCACAGTGCAGCGCAGGTCGCCATCGTCGCCGATAAGTAGCCGAGGCGAAGCATTTTTCTCTTGGAAAAGAATCTCTTGGCGAGATTACCGGAAACCGTTCACAGTACGAGTCGCAGTCTTAATGCTGTGATCGGATGCGGCTTGGCGGACGTCGCTCGTTCGTAGCGCCTTCGATACCTCACTTCTCACTCCTTGATTGCGTTCGTAATCTCCTCTATAAGACGCAACACGAGTTGTGTTCGCGCGAAGGAACTGGCTGAGCGCTCCGAGAGCGGTGCTGCAGCCTCTCCGCCCACGCCACGCCTTGCACGTGAGCACAGATATGACCACGCTCACCAGCATCGACGCCAACTTGGACCGCGTGGTCTTGCTCGAGCAGCAGACGACGAGCGCGCGTGCCACGGTGCACGAGGCGCTCGTAAACCTGCTGCAGTCCCGCGCCGAGCTCTCCGGGCCAGGCAGCTCGGCCGGGCTGTCGGCGGCGACGCGGGCCGCGATGGGCAAGCGCGGCATCGCGCAGCTCGAGGCTTGTAAGGGGATGCTTGATGCAGCCTCCGACACGGCGGCACTCGTCAAGGCGGATGCGACGAAGCTCCGCAACGAGGTTAGAGCGGCGGTCAACGAACGCGACGAGGCGCAGCGGCGAGCAGTGGCCGCGCATGCGACGCAGCAGGAGACGTGCGCGCGTGTCGAGGCCGAGGGCCACGCGCAGATGATTGCGACCAACGAGGTGGTGGACCAAGCGCGCCGGGCGGCGGCCGCGGCCGACAGACGTGCCGAGGCGACGGCGCTGCGCGCCGAGCAGGCGGAGCGCGGGTTCAAGGAGGCGCAGACGGCGCGGCTGGCGGCCGAGGAGGCGCTGCGCGCGGCGAATGGTGCGCGCGACCAGGCCGAGGCGCTGCTAAGCACCGCGGCGGCGCAGCTGTCGCGCGAGCGCGAGGTGCTCGCCAAGTTGATGGCCGAGAACGTCCTCTTCGTACGGAAGGTGGAGTACGCCGAGGCGGAGCGCACGCGCGCGCTCGAGGAGAAGGAGGCGCTGCGCACCGCCTGGCGCACGCAGATGGAGGAGTGGTTCGCGCGCGCCGCGTCCGAGATGCAGACCAAGCTCATCTCTGACTGGGGAGCCGCGGACGGTCTCCTGACCGAACTGTCGAGGGTGCGCAAGGAGAGCGAGGCGGCTGAGCACGCAAGCGCGGCCAAATGCGCCTCGCTGGGCGCGGCCGAGGATGCCGCGCGCGAGGCCGCCGCCCTGCTGAGCGCTCAGCACGAGGCCGCGAACGCCGAGCTAGCCACCACGCGGTCCGAGCTCGAGACGGCGCGCTCCGAGCTCGAGACGGCGCGCCGTCTGGAGCGCGTGCTGGTGGCCGAGGCGGAGGTGCGCCAGAAGCAGCTGGAAGAGCTCAAGGCGGCGGAGGCGAGCTGGCGCGAGCGCGGCGAGGCCGACATGGCCGCGCGCCTCGCGCTCAGGGCGGCGCATGCAGAGAGCGAACGTGAGGCGGCACACCTCAAGGAGCAGCTCGAGGCGACGGAGGATCGACTGCGGCTGCAGCGTACAGTCAACGAGCGCATGCGCGCCGAGGCGTCCGAGGAGCACTCGAGGCTGCTCGAGGCCCAGGCGAAGCTCGAGCACCTCGAGGAGAGCATGACCCTCATCTCGCGCCAGAACTCGGTGCTTCTACGCTCGGCCGAGCAGTACGCTCAGACCGCCGCCTAGAGAGACGCGGTGGAGACGCGGTGGAGGCGCTTCGCGTCCTATTCGGAAAGCACGGCACGGCAGGCACGCGCACGCTTGCGGTGTGTGGCAGGGCAGCAAGAGACGGAGTGAGAGTGAGTGAGTCTCGATAACTCACTCACTCACTCACTCAACAGACGGACGACCGGGCCCCGGCGCCTCGCCGATCGTGTCTCCATTCTCTGAGCGCCAGCTCACACACCCGCCAATGGTTTCGAGCATGCATCAGCACGTTGTATCGGCGGTTTGGTGACACATCTCCGTACGATGCGAAACGAATCAGAAACGAATGTTATCGTTCACAGGTGTGGTGAGCGCGGGGGACCCGCGACTGACTGCCTGTTCACAGTTCCTAATGCTTCGGGAGCTCCGATCTCGACAGTCCACGATCTCTCGTTTTCCAAGAAGGGACCGATGAAGGCGTCGCTGAGTCTTCCGTCCGCCTCTGTCGTCGTCGTGACTGCGAAAGATGGGCCCGCGCCACATCGTGGTGGTGTTGTCCACTCTGCTTGCCGTGGCGCAAGGAAGATTTCTCATGCGTGGTGGCGTCGCTGCAGCCCCTCTACTACGAGTGCGCGGCGGCGTGCGTGGTGGCGCTGCCGCCCGGCTTGAGGAGGGCACCACTGCCGCCGCCGCCGCCGCCGTCACTGTGCCACCGCCCGCAGTTCTCTCCGACGTCGACAATCTTATCACGAACGCGCGTCGAGACGCCGCAGCACCAGATGCGTTGCACGTGTTTGGTCAGGTATTGTCCTACATCTGGGACGTGAAGCTACGCGATCGGTTGCTCCTGGTCGCCTCGCTCAGCTCACTCGTGCTCGCCAAGGCACTGAACGTGCTCGTGCCCTTCACGCTCAAGCGTGCTGTGGACGCGCTCGAGGCCTCGGGCACCGCGTCTGCCATGCTGCCGGTGCACGTGGCGCAGCTGCTCGGTCTCTACGCTCTGACCCGGCTGGGTGTCTCTGCAGCCAACGAGGCGCGCAGCATCGCCTACTCGCGGCTCTCGCAGCAGGCGTCGCGGCGCTTCGCGACCGACCTGTTCCAGCAGTTCCACGCCCTCGGCGCAGACTTCCATCTCGAGAACCCGACGGGCGCGCTCACCGTCGCGTTCGGTCGCGGCGTGCGCGGATTCCAAAGCTTGCAGTTCCAGCTGCTCTACAGCGTGATGCCCACGCTGCTTGAGCTCGGCTTGTCGGCGAGCGTGCTGGCGCAGCGCTTCGGCAAGGCGGGTCGCACGCTCGGCGGCGTGGCAGTGCTCACCTTCACGGCGTATGCGCTTTGGACGGCGGCAATCGTCGAGAAGCAGATAGTCTTACGGAAGCAGCTCACGCGGCTGGATAATGCCAAGGCTGCCTTTCTCGTCGACTCTCTCGCTGCGCAAGAGACGGTCAAGCTGCACAACAACGAGCTGGTCGAGACGCGCCGCTTTGACGCGCTGCTGATCGCGATGCAGAAGCTCAACGTGCGTTCACAGCTCGTCGGCGCACTGCTCAACGCGGGCCAAGCTGCCATATTTGGTACGGGCCTCCTGATCTCCATGCTGCTCGCCGCGCAGGGCTTTTCTCGCGGGCAGCTCTCGCTGGGGGATGTCGTTGCGGTCAACGGCCTGCTACTGCAGCTCGCGCGCCCTATGGATTTCATGGGCTACTCGGTGAGCGAGATTCGTCAATCGCTCATTGCCATCTGATTGCCATCTGATTGCCATCTGATTGCCATCTGATTGCCATCTG
>ENA-UOUZ01000574-UOUZ01000574.1-mixed-culture-metagenome-genome-assembly--contig:-NODE-574-length-25708-cov-149.899544_pt1 | contig 25708 bp, 18 predicted proteins | sample MGYA00238154_ERZ761575 | MGnify/ENA primary metagenome ERZ761575 (study PRJEB28896, sample SAMN07631632) | mixed culture metagenome | isolation source: Freshwater growth medium | place: USA...
GGAACGCGTGTCAAAGGGAAGCAGGCCATCGGGCTCGACGAGGGCAGTGGGCAATTAGCCCGCGCGCGCGAGGGAGGCCGAACGCACGTCCTCTCACCCTTTGCACACCTTTTCGGGAATATGATTTATCAAATGCTGTGAAAGGGCTGTGAAAAGCTCCTACAACTTACGCGACCGAGGAAAATGGCAGGCCAGGGCGGGATCGCGATGCGGCCAACGCGCCAGCACGTCTCCTCGGCGGCGGAATCGAGTCGCGGTGGACTGCTGTCGTGTCAGTGTAGCTGAGCATTTCGTTGGGTCACGTCAAACAAACTACACCGATCTAATCTAATCCACCCGTCTAAAAATCATGCCGCGCCGCTCGGTTTACCCGCGTAGGGCTGCGCCCCCGCCCGCCACGCGTGTCCTTGAAGGCTTCGTTCGATACGATGGGGCAGAGCCCCGGCTTGCCATCTCGGTCCCAGTGGCGGTAGTGGTAGCGCCCTCCTCAGCGTCCTCCCGAGCGTCCCTGATCGTCGCGAGGGCTCCTCGCTGCGTTGACGGGCCAACTGCGCTGCTGCTGCTGCTGCTGCTGCTGCTGCGTTGGGAGGCGAGTTGCGAGCTATTTCGCTGCGAGGGGGCTGGCGAGCTATTTCCCACAGAGGGGGCTGGCGAGCTATTTCCCACAGAGGGGGCTGGCGAGCTCGAGCTGCGCTGGCTCGGAGCAGCAGGTGAATTATAATGCTGTGAATTCACAGGCGAGCTCGGAGCAGCAGGTGGCGGCGGGGCGTGTGCCGGCAGCTTGAGACGCAGCCGAGGTGCTTTGCTGCTGGTCCTGCTGCTGCTTCCTTGTGGTTCTTCATCGGCAGCGCCATCGCCCGATGGCGCAGCAACGGCGGCGTCAGCAGCAGGGGCGGTCAGAACAGTGGCAGTCGCCAAGACCGCAGCCTTGGTCGTCACGAGACTCCCCACGACGGTCGTTGACATGCCGCCCCCTTTTCTGTGGGATCCTCGTTGAGGTGACGTGGCAGGTGACGTGGCCACACTGTGGGATCCTCGTCGAGGGTCCATCACCACACTGCTGCTCGTACTCCGATCCGTTGAGACTCCCCTGGGGGAGTCCTGGCTGAGGGGAGTACTCCCCTGACGTCGATCCGTGGATACTCCCAAGCGGTCGGTGGCTCGCTCCCCATGCCGGTCCGAGGGGGGGGCATGCCGGTCCGAGGGGGGAGCCGCATCCAATCGCTGGACGACGGCAGCCACGGCAAGAGGCGGGGCTCTTGTCAGCTTCGACAGCGCCATCGCGGCCAGTGGCTTAGCGAGCAGCCTCGCCGAGGGGGAAGGCACAGCTGCCGTGGCGCTCGTGGCGGTCGTCGCGATCGTGGCGACGGGCGTCGATAACGGCGCGGCCAGCACGGTGGGGTTGGGTTTCGGCGGTTGCTTTGCTGATAGGGGCGGTTCTTTTGCTGAGAGCGGCAGTTCTTTTGCTGAGAGCGGCGGTCCTTTTGCTGATAAGGGCGGTCCTTTTGCTGATAGGGGCGGTCCTTTTGCTGAGAGGGGCGGTTCTTTTGCTGAGAGCGGCGGTCCTTTTGCTGATAGGGGCGGTTCTTTTGCTGATAGGGGCGGTTCTTTTGCTGAGAGCGGCGGTCCTTTTGCTGATAGGGGCGGTTCCTTTGCTGAGAGCGGCGGTCCTTTTGCTGATAGGGGCGGTTCTTTTGCTGAGAGGGGCGGTCCTTTTGCTGAGAGGGGCGGTCCTTTTGCTGAGAGCGGCGGTCCTTTTGGCACGCCACCGCCACCAGTGCCCTTGGCCGATTTCGCAGCCTCCTCCTCCATCTTCATCTTCATACGATGGTTCAACGCGGCAGCATCGCGACGCTCCTGTGGGAAGAGGGGAGGGCGGGCACGTGGTGAGCACTGGCATGCAAGGCGAGGTCCGTATTGGGGTACAGCATCGCGACGCTCCTTTTCCCGTTGCGCCTTCCTCAGCAACGCCGCCGCCGCCGCCGCGCCATCGTCCTCGCCACCGCCCTCGCCCTTGGCGGCGCTCTTCTTCGGATCCAGCTGCTTGAGGATCGCCGTCGCCGTGGACATGAGCCACGCGCTCCCGCCCTGTGTGAGGCCCATGAGCACGCCCATCGCGTTCGTCTGCGTCGTGAGCAGATGCCGGCAGGTCGGGTCGCTCGCCACGTTGGAAAGGGTCGCAGCGGCATGCCCGTGCACCTCGCCCTTGTGCGTGTCCGACTGGAGAAGTGCAACCAGCAGCGGCATCGCGCCCGCGCGCGCCACGAGGCCATGAAGGGCTGGCTCCGAGGTCAGTCCCCACAACGCCATCGCTGCATGCTTGACCAAGATGGGCTCGCAGTCGGTGCTCAGCAGCTGCACGAGGAGCTCGACGCCGCCCGCCTTGGCGATGGCTTCCCGCGCGCCGTCCTTCTTGCCGCGGGAGAGCTCTGCAAGGACGGCCGCCGCACTCTCGCGTGCCTCGGGGTGTGCCGACGCACTGAGCAGCGCGACGAGCGGCGGCACGCTCCCCGCCTTGATGATGGCCGCCTTGTTGTCCGAGCCCGAGCCTAGCTGCCCGAGGGCATCGGCGGCATGGGTCGCGGCGGCCACGCTTTGGCTCGAGAGCAGCGCCACGAGCGGCTCGATGCTGCCCGCGTTGACGAGCGTCGGCTGGCACGCGGGGACGGTGGCGAGCAGCCAGAGCGCGCCCGCGGCGTGCGTCTGCGCGTCGACGCTCGCGCAGCTGAGCATTTGAACGAGCGGCGACACCCCGCCCGCGGCCGCGAGGGACGATTTGCCGTTGGGCGTGCGCGCGAGGTCAAACAGGCATGCGGCCGCGTCGATCTGGAGCTGCGCGGGGTTGGTGCCATCTCCGAGCATCCGAACGAGGCTGGGAATGCCTCCCGCGTCGGCGACGGCCGTGCGCCCTGCTACGCCGCGCGCCGCGAGCGCCGCGAGGAGGTGCGCCGCGATGGCCAGTGCCGCCGGGTTGCGCAGCTCAAGGAGCTCGACGAGCGGCACGACTACGTTGGTGAGGTTCTCCTTGGGCGTCGCGATGCACAGCAGCGCGCCCGCCGCGTGCGCGCGCGTGCGCGGCTGCTCGGCGCCACAGAGGAGCGTGAGCGGTCGGATGGCCTCCAGTCGAGAGAGAGCAAGTTGGTTCTCATGCGAGCCTCGAGCGAGGGTCTCGAGTGCGGCCGCGGCCCACTCCATTGTCTCGTCGGTGCCTTCGTCATCGAGCTCGATGAGGCGTACGAGGGGCGGAATGCCCCCGAGTCGAGCGATCGCGAGCTTGTTGTCCTCGTCCGAAGCGAGATGGTACAGCGCGTGCACCGCGCTCTCAACGACGAGGGGCGCCTGCCGAGAATACGAGGCCGACTCACGCTCGGCTAGGATGAGGGAGACGAGCGGCGCGATCCCGCCCTCCTCGGCAATCTCGATGCGAGTCGAGATGTTGTCGTCCGCGAGCGCGGCGATCGCCGCCGCCGCCCATCGGCGCGTCTCGACTGCATGGTCGACGGCATGCAAGTCCGGTGCCGCGCCCCGCGCACTGCGCCGCCCGCCGCCGCCGCCTCGTGCCGTTTCGGCACCGACCTCGAGGCGTAGCATGGCGAGCAGAGGCGCGATCGCCCCTTCCTCCGCGATGGTCGCTTGCGTGTCCTTATTACGCCGGGCGATCTGCGAAAGGGCACGCGCGGCTAGCTCGGGTGGGCCCGTCGAGAGGGCGGATGTAACCACCGTCGAGAGGGCGGGCGTAGAGGATGACTCGACTTTGGAGGCCGATTTCGTAGCCTTGAGCGGAGGTGGAGGGGCAATGGGAGGTGCCGTGGGTAGCGAGGTCGGATCACCGACGGCCAAGCGTGAAGACGGCGGCGCAGATGCAACCACCGCGTCGCCGAGTCTTCCATCGCCCGCACTAGCCGCCGTCGCGCCGCCCACCTCCGCGGACGCGACGGGCAGAGGCTGCGGCGCCGCCCCCACGGGCGCCACCGCCGTCGCCAGCTGTGCCCGCTCCGCCCGCATCACCACTCGGGCCGGCAGCAGCCAGTCTACGAGCGCGTCGATGGCGCCCGCTTGGGCGATACGCATCTGGGCCTCGTACGCCAACGTGGGATCGTCTCTCTCTGTCAGCTGCCCTAGCACAAGCGCCGCGTGCCGCTGGGCGCGCCCGTTGCCCTCGCGCAGCAGCGCCGCGAGCTGCGGGATGCCGCCGGCCACCACAATGTCCTGCTTGTTCATCGCGAGCTCGGCGGGATCGAGGGCGGCCATCGGCGTCGCGAGCTCGTGCAGCACCGCTGCAGCGTGCTCGAGCGCGGCGGGGCGCAGCCCGCCGGAGAGGCATGCGGCGACCACGTGGCCGGCGCAGCGAGCCCTGGCGACGGCGAGTCGGCTCGAAGCATCGACGAGCTGCCAGAAGAGCCACAATATCCATTCCTGTTCGGGTTAAGGGTTGGGGTTAGGGTTAGGGTTAGGGTTAGGGTTTGGGTTAGGGTTAGGGTTTGGGCTAGGTAAGGGTGAGGGTGAGGGTGAGGGTTAAGGTTCAGGTTAGGGTTAGGGTTCAGAGCCACAAGATCCATTCCTGTGCTTCGATCGAGCCATGCTTGAGCATCGTGACGAAGCGCTCCACGCCGCCCATCTGGGCGATGCTCAGCCGCGGTTCGTTCGCACTCGCCTCGCCCATCAGCCGTAACGCCTCGGCGGCCCGATGGCGCACTCGCTCGGAGCTGACGCTGAGGAGCGTCACGAGCTCCTGCGTCGCCTGGACGCGATGCAGCGGGGATCGGAGCACGAGCAAGGAGAGCGCGCGTGCCGCCTGCAGCCAGCCCACCTCCGAACCATCGCGGACCTGTGGGGAGAGAGGGCGCCGTGGTGAGCTTGCATGCAGCCACCATCACGGACCTGGGCGCCCAGCTGTGGAATCAGAGGCAATCAGAGGCAATCCGAGTACAATCAGAGGCAATCACGGACCTGGGCGGCCAGCTGTGGAATCAGAGGCAATCAGAGGCAATCACGGACCTGGGCGGCCAGTTGTGGAATCAAAGGCAATCGGAGGCAATCACGGACCTGGGCGGCCAGCTGTGGAATCAGAGGCAATCGGAGGCAATCACGGACCTGGGCGGCCAGCTGTGGGATCGCTCCCGCACGTGCGATGGCGGCCCGATTCTCAGGCTCGGTCGCGAGCACGTGCATGAGCGACGTGACGTGGTCTTGCATCCGCGTGCTGGACGAGGCGACGGCCGTGGCCGTTGGCGCCGCACGGAGAGGTGGCGCCGTGGTGAGCACTTGCATGCAAGCTGCTTCGTCGGCCTGCTGCTGCTCCCGCCTTCTGAAGGAGGCGTCTTCCTCGGACGCGCTGAGGAGCATGGCTACGAGCTCCTCGGCCACTTGCGCTTGCACTTCCTCGCTGCCCACCACGAGCTTTGCGAGCGCTCCCGACGCCTGCTCGATGGCCCCGTGCACGCCGGAGTCGAAGAGGGCAACGAGAGGTCGCACGCCACGCGCGCCTGCGATGAGGGCGCGGTTGGATGGCAGGGCTGCGAGGGCATGCAACGCGCCCGAGGCGCTCTCTTGGATGGCGGCTTCTTTGGAGAGTCGCTTCTGCCGCGCTGCTGGCGGAGCCTCGGGCGCCGAGCTGGCTGAGGAGCTGGGAGGGGTGGAGACGGCGGCAGTGGCAGCGCCTGCGGAGGAGGAGGAGGAGGAGGAGGACGACGAGGAGGAGGAGGTGGTGGTGGTGGTGGAGACGGGGGATGGTCGCGTGAGCAGCGCCACGAGTGGCGGGATGCCACCGAGCTCGGCCACGAGCCTCTGGTTGTCGGGCGCGTCGAGGGTGAGGCTCCACAGCGCACCCGCCGCCTGCGCCTGCACCTCGGGGGGTGAGCCCTCGAGCAAGGCGATCAGGCACGGGACAGCGCCGTCGTGAGCGATCGCCGCCTGGTTGGGCGGATGCGCCATCGCAAGGTAGCGGAGCGCTTGGGCTACGCAGCTGTGGAGCTCGTGCGTCGCCTGAACTTGTGCGTGGCTCTTGTTGAGCGCTGTGACCGCTCGAGCCGCCATCGCCATCGATCGGATGTTGCGGGCGGGCGGGGAGGCGCTCGCCATGGCGCTCGCGCCCGCCATGGCGCTCGCGCTCGCCATGGCGCTCGCGCCTTCAGCTGGGGGCACTTCACGCAGCGTCGTCTCGGGCGCTTCGCTCAGGATGCGGATGAGCTGCGGGATGGCGCCCGCGGCCGCGAGGGACACTCGGTTGAACAGCTGGTCTCTCGCGAGGCTGGCCATGGCGCTGGCGGCGCGCGCACGCTCGCTCGTCTCCTTTGCGCACTTGAGGAGCCCTGCGACCATCTCGGCGACCATCTTCTGATTCGTCGGCCGGGTGAGCGTCATCGCCTGGAGGGCACCCGCCGCTTGCGATCGCGCCCCCTCCTGCCGCGAATCAGAAGCTCGACGAGGGGTCCAATGCCGCCCTCAGCCGCGACACGCTCCTGGTTGGCTTCGTCGCTGATCGTCAGCGAGGCGATCGCGGCCGCCGCGTGCCGTTTGGGTTCGGTCGAGTGCTCGGGCGAGCGCAGCACGGCGATGCAGGCGCCGAGGCCGCCCGCCGCCGCCACTGCCGTCTGATTGGCCGCGTACTCACGTGCAACCTCGCACAGCGCGGCGGCGGCGTACGCGTGCAGCTCGTTGGTGCTCGTCCCGAGCACGGCGCTGCGCAGTAGGCAGACGAGCGGCTCGATGCCGCCTTCGTGGGCGATGCTTACTTGGACCTCGCGCTCGCCACATGCGAGCGATGCGAGCGCTCCGGCGGCAGCGCGCTGCGCGCTCACCCACTCCGCCAACGTCGCCGTGGATGCCGCCGCGGATGTGGCGGCTTGGGCGGCGGCTTGGGCGGCGGCTTGGGCGGCGGCTTGGGCGGCGGACGAGCCCTCGACGTCGCCGTGGGATGCACCCGGTGCCGAGGAGGTTACACCCGGTGCCGAGGAGGTTACACCCGGTGCCGAGGAGGTGACACCCGGTGCCGAGGAGGCGCCTCCGGAAGTTGCGGGCAGGCGGGGAGATGCAGACGTTGCATGCGTCCCACCCACGGACCTCGGGGTTGTATGCGTCCTTGGGCGGGGAGGCGCGGCCGTTGGGTTGGCGCCGGTGCCAAGCAGGTCCGGCACCTCCTTGGCACTTCCTTGTCCAAGGACGTCGGGCACCTCGCGGGTCTTTTGCCGGATGCGCGGCTTGGCGAGAGGCTCATGCCAACTGCCATGGAGCGACATCGACTCCTTGAGTAGCGCCACGAGCGGCTTGACAGCGTCGGCTCGAAAGCACGCGACCTGCGCCTTCTTGTGCCCGGCGCTGATGCTCCATAGGGCGCCTGCCGCCGCCGCTCGGGCGCCAAGCGAAGCTCCTTCGCTGACGAGCCTCACGACCGTCTCGATGGCGCCTTCGGAGATGATCCGAGATTGCACCTCCGCACCGCGCTTTGCCATCGTCGCGAGCACGCCTGCCGCCTTGGCCTGCGCCTCCGCATCGAGCGTACCGCCGCCAGCAGCGCTCGAGACAGCGCTCGAGATCACGCCGCTGCTCAGCCGAGCGCCTCCGGCGCCGGCGCCGGCGCCTGTCAAGCGCCTCTCGATGTCGTCATCGCTGGGCACGCCATGAGGCAAGCCGAGAAGGCCCGTGAGTCCCCGGATGCCCCCCGCGCCCACGATCCGCGCGACGTTCTCATCCGACTCGGGGCTCTCATCCACAAGCAGAGCGAGCACGAAGACGGCCAGCTCGCGAGCCCGGAGGCTGGTCGCCCCTGCTCCTGCTCCTCCTGCTGCTGCTGCTGCTGATGATGATGATGATGATGATGCGCCCCTGAGCTGCGCGACGAGCAGCTTGACGGCGCCCGCCTCGGCAATGGCCTTCCGATTCGAGGGGCGCTGCGCAAACTCGAGGAGCATGCTCGTCGCGAACTCTTGGGAGTCGCAGCTGCCCACGCCGACGAGCGCCACGAGGCCGGTAGCGATCGCGAGCTGGTTGGATGGCTCCTTGAACGCGAGGCAGAGCAGCGCGCCCATCGCCTGCTCCTTGGCGGCCAACGAGCCGTTCGCGAGGAGATCGACGAGCGGCGAGATGGCGCCCGCGTTCAACGTGCGCAGGGGGGCGGTCGGATGGTGAAGCGACAGTTCCCACAGCGTGTGGGCCACTCGCTCGTGCGTGCCACCGTGTCGCTCCTCGGCGGTGAGCAGCGCCACGAGCTTCTTGGCGATCAACCCTTGGTTCTCGGGGTTGTTGTCCGCGATCTTGTTGATGATCTCGAGTGCGTACCCGTGCGAGCTGGCCGTGCCGTCGTCCAGCAGCTGCACAATCGGCGCGATGCCGCCCGCGCGCGCGATGAGCACCTTGTTGTTCTCGTCGACGGACAGATGCCATAGGGCCGACGCGGCTTGCTCGCGGCTCATCTGATTGCCCGTCATCACGAGCTTGACCAGGGGCACAATGCCGCCCGCGTCGGCGATGACGCGGAGCCGCTCGACCGCGGGCGGCTCCACCTCGATCGCGCCCTTGGCAAGGTCGGAGAGGACGGCCGCCCCGAGCTCCTGCCCGTTGATGCTGCCGCCCTTGCACAGCAAGACGAGGTCGGCGATCGCGCCGCCCTCGACGACGCTCCCTTGATTGCACGTGTGCTCGCACAGGTGCCAGATGGCGCGCGCCGCGTGCTCCTGCGCCAGGGGCGAGCCGTGTCGGATGAGCGTCAGGAGGCGCGGGATGCCCTCATTCGCGATGATGATCTGCTGCAGCTCGCCGTCCCGAAAAGCCAAATCCGCGAGCGTCAGGGCTGCTTGCTCTTCGGTCCCGATGAGCTCGATTTGGTTGGCGCCCTTTGGGGGCTCGGCATCCTCAGGCCACTGGAAACCAATCACGCTCGCCACCTGCCGCCACATGGCGAGCGCGGCGCTAGCCTCGGCGGCTCGGCCATCGAGCTCACCGGATGCCCGACGAAACATGGGCTTGTTCATAGAGAGCATCTCGACCAGGCGCTGCACGCCGCCTGCACCCGCGATGGCGCGCCGTCGCGCGCCCCCTCCCCAGCGCGCCAATGTGCCTCTTGCGTCTTCGGCCGTCGTCATCGCCTGCGCCAGGTCGCCGCCGCCGCCTCCCCCGCCGCCTTCGCCAACGTCGTCGGCCGTAAAAGGTAAGCCCCCGGCGGCCGACTGCACCGCAGCACTGGGCGCACCACCGGCCCCGCCAATGTGGGCCGCGTCGGCGGGCTGCTCGCCGGTGGCGTCGGGCTCATCCTCGGCGAGATGTGCGAGCGCCCTCGCCGCAATCTCCGCCGTCGCGAGCTCCGGACTGCTCAGCAGAGCCACTAGCGGTGCGATCCCCTCTGCATCGGCCACGAGAGATCGATTCTCCCCCACATGGCACACCTCTGCGAGCGCGGCGGCGGCTTGCTGCTGCGCGGTCGCCGACCCGATCCGCAGCATGCGCACGAGAGGCACGATGCCGCCCACCTGCGCCACGGTCCTTGGGACCACGACCGGCTGTGAACGGGCGAGCCGTGCGATGATCACGGCGGCCAGCTCCTGGGCGTGCACGCTGTCGACGTTGAGCATCATGATGATGGGCACGATGCCGCCCGCGTCCGCGATGATGGCGCCCACCTCGGCGTTCCCGGCGAGGTGCCAGAGTGACGAAGCCGCATACTCCTGCGTCTGGAGCGAGCCGGACTTGGCGACGAGATGGATGAGGGGAGGGATGCCTCCGGAGCGTGCGATGAGCGCTTGCAGCGACGTGTTGCTCGTCGCGATCGAGAGGAGCGCACACACCGCCTCCCTCTGCGCCTCCTCGTTGAAACCGCGACCGAGGTGCGCGGGGGCGCTCGCGCCGTGCTGGGCGCTCGCGCTGTCGAGCGTACCCGAGAGCCACGTGATGAGCGGCGGGATGGCACCGGCCTTGGCGAGGGCCGTCTGGTTGGCCGTCGAATCGGCCGCAAGGATGGCGATCGCTTTGAGCACTCGCACCGCACCGCCCGGTGCCGTGACCATCGCGATGCGCGAGGTGAGGCGCATCACAAGCAGCTTGGCCACCGTCTCGCGATTCTCGGTGTGGCGCGAGCACAAGCTCGAGAGCGCGCCGACCGAGCACTCGTGCGATCGCGCCGTCTCGCCCGTCACAAGGAGGCCGACGAGCGGCTCGATGCCGCCCAGCTTGGCGATCGTTGCCTTGTTCGGCGCATTGTCCATCGAGAGCGACCAGAGCGCTGCGGCTGATTGCTCCTTGACCTCCGCCGACGTACCTTCGCGGACGAGGGTGCACAGGGGGGTGACCGCGCCCGAGCGCACCACGCCGACCTGGTTCTCCGTATTGGCCTTGACGAGGCCCGAGATGGCGCCCGCCGCGCTCGCCTGGATCCGCACGTCGGTGGCGCCGAGCATGTTGACCAGCGAGGCGACCACCCCAGCTTCCGAGAAGGCCTGCATGCAATCACGAGGTCATCAGAGGTGAGCAAGTAGGTCATCAGCCTCCGAGAAGGCCTGCATGCAAGGCCATCGAGCGTCCATCAGTGGGTCATCAGAGGTTAGTTAGAGGTCATCAGGAGGTCATCACGAGGTCATCACGAAGTTAGTCAGAGGTCATCAGGAGGCCATCGGAGGTCATCAGCGTACTCTCTGGTTGGGCTGTGAGTGCTCGGATAGTTGCTCGACAGCACGCGCGGCGAGGATGCACAGCTCTGCCGCCGCAATCATCGCCTTCGCATTCGAGGTGGAGGTGAGCAACCCGTTGGCGATGAGGGGCACCCCGCCCATACGTACCACCTCCGATTGGATCGTCTCCGATTGGTACGTGAGAGCGACTATGGCGCGCACCTGTGGGGAGAGGGGGACGGCGCGGTGGTGAGCTCTTGCATGCGCGCAGACGATACACAAAGGGATCCCATGGGGGCTCTCACCGAGCTCTCGCGCGCCTTGACCGACGCGCTGCCCAAGAGGGCTAGTAACGGTTCGATGCCTCCCGCCTCGACGATCGCGACGCGGTTCTCGTCGGCGTCGTTGGCGAGGTTGGCGAGCGCCTCCGCCGCTTGCTCCTGCTCCTGCTGCTCCTGCTCCTCAGCCTTGGCCTCGGCCTCCACCGCCGCCAGAGCTGTACGCCCGACGTTCTGGAGCATCCCCACGAGCTTCTTGATGATGAGCACGCGGTTGGCGCTCTCGATCGAGAGGCGCACCAGGGCCCCTTCGGCACGCTGACGGGCTTTCGGGTTGCAGGAGCCAAGGAGGGCTACGAGTGGGCCGATGCCGCCCAGCTGCGTGATCGCGATCCGGTTCGATTCAATGTCGGCCAGCTCGACGAGTGCGCCGGCACCCTCCTCCTGCGCTTCGTCTCCGTGCAGACCGCTCAGCAGCTCGACCAGCGGCCCTATGGCTCCGAGCCTCGCGACCGCTGCTGCCGTCTCGGGCTGGCCACGCGAGAGGCGGGCGAGCGCGGCGGCCGAATGCTTCTTACCGACAGCGCCGCCCTGCCGAAGGCGAGGAGAGGCACTCAGCGGCACTCAGAGGCACTCAGAGGCACTCGGTAGCACTCAGCGGCACTCAGCGGCTCTCGGAGACACTCGGGGGTAACCAGAGGCAACCAGAGGAGATCCCCGTTAAGGAAGCGTAGGCCGTACCTGTCGAAGCAGCGAGATGAGAGGAGCTAAGCCATACGCGCCCACGATCGCGTTGCGTGTCGACTCGTTTTCGAGCGCCAGCTCGGAGAGCGCCGCGGCCGCAAACTGACGGCCGGCGGCGGAGCCTACACGCGCCACGTGGCCGGGCGTGGCGACGGATGCCGCGACGGTGCCTGCTTCATCGGCGAGGATACTCACGAGCGGTGCGATGCCGCCACCCGAGGCAATGGCCTTGCGGCCGGCCGTGCCTTGGGAGATGGCGAGGCTCGCGAGCGCGGCCGCGGCTTGTTCCCGCGCCTCGGGCTGGTCTGAGCTCATCGCTTGAATGAGAGGGGCGACTCCGCCTTGCTCGATGACGGTCGCTCCGCTGGTCTCGTTGATGCACAGGCTGAGTGCCCACAGAGCGTAAGCTTTGGCATCGCTGGTGCCGGCGTGGAGGAGGATGATCAACTGTTCGGTCGTGCCAGCTCGCGCGATCTGGTCATGGTTTGACGGATTCTCGAGGACGAATCTCCACAGCAGGGCCGCGGCGGTGGACTTGGAGCTGTCGGACCCTGTGTGCGTGCACCCGCAGCAAACCAGAGGCGATCGGAGGCGATCGGAGGCGATCGTAAGGTGATCAGAGGCGATCGGAGGCGATCAGAGGCGATCGGAGGGATTTCAGACGCCATCGGAGGCGATCAGAGACGCCCATCAGAGGGGCCATCAGGGGCCATCAGGGGCCCATCAGGCGCCATTCAGAAGGGCAATCAGAGGTAATCAGAGGGGCCATCAGGGGCCATCAGGGGCCATCAGGGGCCCAGGACGCCCACCGGACACGAGCGAGGCGACGAGTGGGCTGGCGACCGCGAGTTGGTTCTCCGTGTTGCCGAGTGCGATGGCGGCGAGGGCGTGCGCCGAATGCTCCTGCGCGCGCGCGCTCCCCGACGAGAGCAGCAGCACGAGGGCGGGGATGCCTTGGAAGCGCGAGATTGCCTGCTTGTTCGCCTCGTGCACGTCTGCCAGCACCCAGAGCGCGCCTGCAGCCTCGGCACGGACGTCGACGCCCGCCGCGGCGGCGAGCGTGCGCTCGTCGGTCGGTGCGAGCAGCTCAATGCAGGCGCGTGCGCCGCCCAGCTCGGCCGCGGCCGTCTGATTGGGCTCACTCGCGCGACAGACCTCCGCAATGGCGAACGCAGCGCTCGCCTGTACACGAACGGGCTGGGTTGCGTCAAGGAGGCCAATCAAGAGGGACAGGCCACCGCCGGGCTTGCTCGGGTCGCCTTCGAGCTCGCCCGGGGCGCAGCTGCCCGCGCATGCAATCGCGCGCTGATTGTCCGCGTGCTGCGAGGCGAGCTGCGCGAGCGCCGCCGCGCCATTTGCACGCGAGGGCTCCGACACGCGGCTCTGGAGCATGGCGAGCAGAGGGCCGATGCCGCCGGCCTTGGCGATGGCGCCTTGCACCTCGGGGTTGCCACGCGTGAGCTCGGCCAGGGCGCCCGCCGCCTGCACCTGCGCCGGCACGCTCAGGCTGCTCAGGAGAGGGAGGAGGCTCGCCACGCCGCCCGAGCTCGTGATCTCGCGTCGGATGCGCTCGCTGCCCCCACTCAGGCTGGCGAGCGCGCGCGCTGCGGCGGTCTGGGACGAGCCGCCCTCGCGGAGCATGCCGATGAGCAGCGGGATCGCGCCCGCGGCCGCGCTCGCCTCCTGCGCCGCGGCGCTCGTCGCGCACACGTTCGCGATCGCGATCGACGCCGCCGCCTGTGCGTCCGCCACCTGCCCGACTCGTAGCAGCCGCACGAGCGGCGCGATTGCGCCACCCTTGACGATGGCCGACTGGTACTCGGGCTGCTCGGAGAGCGCCGAGAGGGCGGCTGCGGCCTGCAGCATCGTCGTCGCGCTGCCGGACCGCAGCAGCACGCACAGCGGCGCAATTGCGCCCGCCTGGCCCACGGCCTTTTGGTACGCCTCGCTGGCACTTGCGATGGTCGCGAGAGCGGCGGCTGCATGCATGTTGAGCCCGTCGAGGCCGCCGCTCAACGCGCCGATGAGCGGCGCGATGGCGCCACCTTCGACGAGCAGGCTCGCGCCGTCCTTGTCGTCGGTTGGGGGCAGCGAGGCGACATGGCACAGCATCTTGGCCGCCTTCTCCTTGGCCGCGGCGGGGCCACCCTTGAGGTCGCGTATCGCCTCGGAGAGGATCAGCCGCATGGCCTCGCCACCCTCCTTGCGCGCCTGCAGGGCACGTTTGTTCATGCTGCAGCGGCAAGGATGGGAAAGACTTGTGCCAGGAATCCAACGCTGGGGCCAAAGCAAACTTGGCTCTCAGTTGCATGCAAAATGCGCTTCGCGTGAGCAGCAGGATACATGTACACAGACGTGAGGGAAACGGTCGGGGTACATACATGTAAAGGCTTGTTATTCGACGATGATATATTTTGGCGCTGTGAATCAATTTTCTACTTTGCATCTTCACAGACCAACATGTCTTGCCCCGTCCTTCCAAATGCGCTCGAGCGCGCCGACGGATCCAAGGTCGGCCAGGAGGTGCTCGCCGGGAAGACTGTGATGCTCTTCTTCTCCGCGGAGTGGTGTCCCGCCTGCTCCACCTTTGTTCCCATCCTGCACACGCTGTACGACGACGCCAAGGAGAAGGGCCAGATGTTGGAGGTGATCTACGTGTCGTCGGACAACGACGCGGCCCAAAAGGACCGGTACATGCGCGAGAAGCACGGCGACTGGCTCTCGGTGCCGTTTGGCGACACTGAGGCGAGGGATACTCTGAAAAAGAAATATGGCTGCTTTGCGGGCAAGGAGGCACCCTCGTACTCTGGGGTCATGCGCCGCTCCGGCATCCCATCTATCGTGATCATCAACCAGGCGGGCGAGGAGCTCGTCCACATGGACGTCGATCCACCCACCGAGATCACTCGAAAGGGAGACGCGATCCTCGATGAATGGGCGGCGCACCGTTGGTAGGGTCGAGACCCCACGGTGTTTTCCTCACTGCGGCAGAGTCCTGCGGTGGCGGTCAGATGGTTTGTAAGCATAGTAACTACTCCTATAGCATTTCTAGTCGCGCTCGCGGCTAGTTGTCACTGAGTTCAAAATCAGGTGGTGGTGATAGTGTGTGAATCCAGAAAGAATACCTCCCCCCTAAGTTACACGCTTTTTATACACTTTGGGTCAAATGTCCGAACAATTCCATTTGGTACACCTGTGAAGCATGCTCTTCACAGTCGGGCTGCTTTCTCGAATCGCCGCGTTAACGGCCGCATCACGCGGATCAGGAACTTGTCGCTCATACGGTACGCTGTGTTGTAGATCAGAGTACATAAGCAATCTACGGCACTCCAAGCCCACGTGCCCTGGGCGCTTGCTAGTCAAAGCATAAGGGATGTGGGAGGTGACAAAGTCTAGCCCGACTGCGTGATAGACATATCCGGCATTGCCCTGTGGAAACTGAACCCACCTTGAAAGTTTGCTGAGGTGCTGCTTGTACCCTTCACGATGTATTCTCGAACAAGTGCCGTTCTCACAGCGCGCGTAGTCCTCAAAGATATCGTGGAAGTACCTAGATGACATGTCCCGAGGAAGCAAGGCGAGATGGTCATTTGAGCAGGTATTGCATCCCAAGCCCCCCTTAGGAATCAACATACTTCTCAGATGGCAAGAAAAGGGCGGCAGTGTCCAACGATCGAAGAAGACTGCGTCAGGGCGTAACCTGGTGATGAAGGAAAACTTCTGCCCCACGGCACGCTCGTGCCGCAACACCAGATTAAAGCAGCCTTGTATGTTTCGCCACATTTGGAATAAATGTGCAAGCTCATCATCACGCAAGATATCAGCGCGCAGCTCTGCGGGGACAGGTTCATCGCCCTCAATCTGCACTGCAGCAACGTTTGTCATGAGTCGAAACCGCTCAGCAGCGTTGCGTACATCTAGCTCACTCGACAGCGAGTAATCAGCCTTTTCGTTCCATTTTGTGGCATTGCTAGGCAGTCGCAGGCAAAGGAATGAGGTGCTTGTCCCCGGCATCGCCTTCAACACATTCGTGACAATAGATTGTTGTACACAACGATTCACGAACGTGCGCGGCCGTCCAACTATGCAATGCGCGAAAGAGAGTGTTCGATTACAGTGCAGCGAGTCATGTGATGCATTAGATGGCGAAGCGAGAGATACGGCATCGAGAAGCTGAGTTGGCATGTATGATGACGGCCTGTGCACGGGGGCCGAGATAAGATGTTGACCCGCGAAAGGCACGCGCGTCGTCAACCGAGGTTGAACGTCGACGTCGGACGTTGCCGCAAGAGGTTCGCACTTTCGACTCCTCAACTACGGACCTGAAGTAAACGTCGAGACTCTGCAATCTGCATTCAGCATGCATTCGAAAATATGCCCCCCTTTCGACCCTTTCAGAACAGGCTCTGGAGTGAGTGAGTGAGTGAGTGGGAGTGGAGTGAGCCAATCCGAGCCCACACATCTCATTGATTGGAACACATGTTCACTGGAAAAGACCGCAACGGCGCGTTCTTGAAGGCACAAGGAGGATATCCGGATAGGGCGTTAAAAACACCTAGTCCAATTGGAAAAAGAGGGATCACAGTGGAGGAGTGTTTGAGACCTTGCGCTCGGGCCTCGGACACTCCGCAAGTTTGGTTCGCCTTGGGGGTTGATGAGCGCGGACGCGGCTCCACGCATGGATTCCAACGACTCAAAGGCTGCAGCGGCAACCCTCGGCCCCACCGAGGACGCCGTTCTGCGTAGTCGGGACCGTGGGTACGTCTCGACGTCCGACCGGCAACCCGTCCTGACGGCGGCGCACCTGGCCGCATGGGGCAGCCTGAACTTTGCTCTCGCATCACCAATGGGCGTCGAGGGCTTCTGCTGGATCTGCCAGCTTCTCTCCCTCGGTGCAACGCCCGCATCGTCCACGGCGGCGCCTCTCGCCACCTTTTTGATTGCCACGACCATCACGTCGTGGGGCTCCTTCCTCTTCTTTTGCGCCTTCGCGCTGCCGCTTGAGTGGCGGTACGAGCTGCAGCCAGAGGGTCGCTGCCAGGGCAAGCGCGGACGCGAGGATGTGAGGGTTGACTCGTTGCTCTCCTTGGCCAAGAAGGTGGCAGCGCCGGATTCGCTGCTCTCCTTCGCAAAGCACGCGAGAGTTCTCTTCCTCAGCCGCTACGATGTCCAGCTGGCTGCAATCAACCTGACCCTCTCGGCTGCCGCGACGGTCGCCATCGGCATCCACCACGCATCGCGCGACGCAGCTCGCCGCTCCACCCTCATCTACTTGGAGTCGCCTCAGACGTGGTCGGAGATGGCCTACGTCCTCGCATCGACGATCGGCTTCTTTTTTTGGATCGACTGCTGGGCCTACGTGTCGCATCGCTTGCTGCACTTGCCACTCCTGTACCGGACCGTCCACAAGACGCATCATATGTGGAAGCAGCCGACCGCCTTCGTGGCGCTCGGGCTGCACCCCGTCGAGTTCCTCATCTTCTTCGGGGGCGTGTACGCAGCCTTCTGGTTGGCGCCGCTGCACATCAGCGCCATCGCAGTGAACTTGCTGTACGTGCACTACCACAACGCCGTCGACCACAGCGGCCTCTACTTGGAATCGCACCTGCCTTGGCAACCCACGTCCCTGTATCACGACGACCATCACCGCCTCTTTCACGTCAACTATGGACAGTCACTGACCATCTGGGACAGGCTCGGCGGCACCTTCTATCAGCCCAACAAGGCGTACGCCGAGCACATCTTTTCACACTGACAGAACGTGCTCTGAAATGGCGTGATCGAGGGAGGGAGCGTTTCCGCGCAGCCTCACACGGGTCAGTACCGGTACTGGGGGTCATGTCGGGGGTGCTCCTTCCACAGACCACGCCGCGTTGCCGTTACACGTGCCCTCGTGTGGAGAGCCGTCGGCCGCAGACGCAACGCGCGCCGCGCGCCAGACCATGATCTGTAGAGACGCGGACTCGAAAGGTCCGCCTTAGATGCCATGTTTCCATTTATGGAATGAAACATGCGGGGCTCCCGTTCATCAACCATCGCGGCCGCCGCTCGCACGAACGCGCGCGACAAAACGCGCATTACATTGCCTCCAACATCACGAATATGTTTTTCGAGGGAGACCTTCCTTGGCAGCCGGTGAAGCCGCTTGCAGACATGCTCGCTACCCAGCCGACAATGATCGCAGGTGAGGCAGCCTTCCTCCTGCTTGCGGCCATCAGCCTGTTACACGCCTGCGCGCACGGCCGACGACATCTCATGGCTTACATCGGAGCCCTTGTGGGCGGCACGGCCAACGACATCTTCTTCATGGTGCTGCCCTTCGTCGACAACTTTTTCCACGCCCAGGGCACCTTCATGCTTACGCCGCGCCTGCCGCTATACATCCCTGCCGTCTACATCTGCTTCATTTACCTGCCCGTGGTGGCGTCATGGCGACTGGCCAGCAGGTCGGTGTCCGCGCGTTGCGCCGCCTCTGCGCTGGGCGGCACGCTCTTCTACGCGCCGTACGACTTGACGGGCGCCAAGTTTCTTTGGTGGAGCTGGCACGACACGGACGCGGCGGTCGCGGCGCGCTGGCTCGGTGTACCCATCGGCTCGACGTTGTGGACGCTCATTCACGGGTACTGCTTCCACCGGCTGCTGCACGTCTTCGTGCTGCGCCATGCTGCGCCCCTGCGAGCGTCGACCGCCGCATTCGCGCTCCTCGGCCTCTCGCTCCTGTGCACGCCGTGCATGATGCTCTCGATGGCTCCCTTCCAAATGCACCAGCTGCGCCTCGAGCTCGCACCGGCCTTGCGCCTGGTGCAGATGCCCGGACGGCCCTGGGACGAGACCATCGCCGATGCCCGGTCGGTCGTGGTGCAGATGCCCGGGCGGCCCGACCCGCCCGCGCTCGCTCTCGCCGTCGTCACAATGCTACTCACCTTCGCGAGCGGCTCGCGCATCTCCAAAGATGTCTCCACGAGCGACGCCGGCGGCGCCGACGCACTCGAACGCGAACCGCCGCGCCGTGGCCTTGATATGGTGCTGCTCGCGGCGGCGCTTGGCACGCTGCTCACCCTCGCGTTGGCGATGGCACTCGGTGAGCCCGCCAACGTAGTCTCGCTAGGGCTCCATCAGGAGTATGGCGCGTGCGCCGTGCCCGACATCGACCTCTCCGGATACGCGCGTACCAAGTACCTCTGCCAGGCCGAGCTCGATGAGGACTTCCACTTTGGCTGCGTCCGGCAAAGTCTGCCACCCGCGCAGCCGAAGTGGTACACCATCTGCGGCAAGCAGCACTCCAACTATGGGCTCTACGCAGGCGTCACGGCATCGCTCTGTGCGCTGAGCGGCGCCATGCTCACGTGGATGCTCCTCGGCGTCGGGGGGCGGCGGGTGACGCGGGCGCAGCAGGCCAAAAAGGACTGACGCGGGCGCCAGCAAGCCCCCAAAGATTGACGCGCGAACACACTCGGGTCTCGAGGGCCCTCGCACGAGAGGCCACGGCGAGCCTGCGTGATCACTAAGAGACGCGGCTGTGCAAAGTGCAAGGAGTTCCGAATCGGCTGTAACCGAACACATGTCCTCACGGATCCGGGACCGGACGGGGGGCGGATCGGGCGCGGATCGTTGTACGTTGAGGCCGCCCAGTGCGTTGCGTGCGATGACGAAATGACATCGCGACGCTTGGCCCGACGACGACCGGACTACCGCTCAGAACGCTCACACCGCACACATCGTCCGTTTCCGACGACGCGACTACATCACCACGAACCTCAAACCTGCTATACACTTGCGACTTGGAGGCCCACGCCTCTCCTCAACACCTAATCCTGCGTGCCCTACCATAGATTCCGAGTAGGCGGCCGGGAGTGTTAACAGCCAATTCACCCAGGGTCGTCGCACCGACCGTGCCACTCCGCACACTGAGAGAAATCCCTCTGCCCGCATTCACGATTGTGGTTCGCAGTTGCAAGGCACACCAAATTCTGATTCCGAAGATCCGCAGAGGAGAGGTGCGCACGTCTTCCCCAATCGAGCTCCCCAATCGAGCTCCCCAATCGAGTTCCCCCATCGAGTTCCCCAATCGAGCTCCCCAATCGAGCTCCCAGTCGAGCTCATCAGTTGAGCTCCCCAGTCGAGCTTCCCAATCGAGCTCCCCAGTTGAGCTCACCAATCGAGCTCACCAGTCGAGCTCCCCAGTTGAGCTCATCAGTTGAGCTCCCCAGTTGAGCTCACCAGTCGAGCTCGTCGCCGCGGCCGAGCTTGTCGGACGACTCGCTATAGAAGCGCGCCCACCAGCGCCGGAAGGCCGGGAAGGGCCCGTCGCCCGAGACAAGCATCATATTGGCGCGGTACATCTTATTCTCCCACACGCGTCGGTCTTGCTCGAGTGCCCTTGCGGCGATGGAAGACATGAGGAGCACGAAAAACGTCGGGCAGAACGGCGGCGCGTACCAGCGCATCTCGACGTGCTGCGTGAATGGCGCGATCGGCAGTAGCGTTTTCACAAGCCGCAGGACGCCGAACGGTGTCGTGATTGCAAAGTGGATGACCGAAGGGCCTTCGAACGTAACGTTCGTGATGAAGCCGCCCATGATCAACTGCGGGGTGGGGTTTGGGGCGCAGGCATCACGCAGGCAGGCAGGCAAGGGCGTGTAGCTCGGATGGAGGGGTGGGATTCGGAGAGGTTCGAGACTCCTAATAAGGAAGGAGAGGGTTCGAGACTCCTAATTAGGAACCGACGCGCCCGGGAGCACTGCGCGCAGCGAGAGGCCGTCAGCCGACGTGCGTGGCGCCGATGGGCCGAGTCGTATGTCAGACATGCGCTCCGTGAAGTACGCAAGGTGCAGTGGCGACGATGGCGACGGCGGCCGCGCCGTCGTCGAGTCGAGGGGCGAGCTTTCCCCACAGCTCGTATTGGCGGGCTTGGGGCCGGCGGCGGCGGTGGCTGGTGAGTCTTGGTCGGCGCAAGGCGGCTCGGGGTAGCGCTGCGTGCACGTGTGGGTGCACCCGACTACGTGCTCGAGCATCGGGACGGGCAGCGGCGCGTGCAGTGTCTGGAAGTGGTATGCATCCGCGGAGTTCTCGACCATCTCGCACACATGCATGCCAAAGGAAGCCGAGCGACTTCGCACGAGGCGGTGGCGGCTGTGCAGTCCGCCCGGCAGCAGGTCCTCGTGCACGTGCAGCTGCCAAGCCGGCGGCCGACCCTCGGCGTCGAACCAGAGGAAGACCATCCCGAGGAACTCGGCCGCCTCGTACTTGGGTGTCTTGCATCGCTCTGGCACGGCAGGCAGGCGCGTGTAGGGGATCTCCACGACCTTGCCGTCGGCATTGAAGCGCCACCCGTGGAACGGGCACTTGATGCTGTCGCCGACAACCATGCCGCCTTCGGCGAGGTGCGCACCCAGGTGTGGGCAGTGCGCAGAGAGCACTCCCACTCGGCCGCTAAGTTGCTCACGGAAGGCGACGAGGTCGAGTCCGAGCGCGGAGATGGCATGCACACGTCCGTGCGCCACGTCGGCTGCATTGCAGATGTGGTACCAGCCATTAGGGTACGGAGGCGGAAAGGCCTCTCTTTGCCGCCTGCGATAGCGCTTGGCGTTCGAACGGTGAAAATTCGGCGTTCGTATCGACCGCATCCAGAGCGAATTGAGCCAAGAGGGGATGTACCAAAGGAGTGCAGTGACGACAAGAAGGATGGCGGCAGTCGCGAGCACGTCGGGCATCAGCGTCGGAGGCGGCGGCGGCGGCGGCGGAGGCGAAAGCTTCGGGCGGGAGAACATGATTTTCGCAGCTTCCGGTGATTGCGGATTCGCGCTGATATGCTCTATCGGAGACTCCGGATCTTCTACCGGCAAAGTTCTTTGCACAGGGGACTTGGGGGCTCCGGAAAAAATACACCGGGAAGGACTGGGTCATCCGAGGTTCTCGTTGTCATTCGTGTGGGCGCCCCGATTCACAATTTGAAAAGGAGGGGCTGGGTTTCGTCCACTCGCAAATGAGCGCAACGCGTCTCGCTCTCTCGATGCTCCTTCTGGTCTACGACTCCCCCGCGCGCGGCAAGCGGTTGTCTTCAGCGGGCACACACGAGCTGGAACACTTCCAGCAGTCGTTCTACGATAGTGTACAAAAGACATTGGGGTGTCGACCAGGCCCTCAAAAGGGGAAAGGGCGCCGCATTGTGATTATCGATGTTGGGAGCAACAATGGTGATTGGTCGCGCAGCATGGCTCACGACGTCTTGAACCTCCCGTGCGTGACGGCATTGCGCCGCAAGAGTGTGCGATTCATTATGGTGGAGCCACAGCAAATATTCCACAGTCGGCTCAGGGCCTTGGCCACTGAATGTGACAAACAGGGCAGCCATGGTCTCCTGCTGCCATTTGCTGCATGGACGTCCAACACAACGCTAAACCTCACAACGCCGGTTCGCGGTGTCGGCCACACATCTCAGATGGCACAGACGACTGCTGATCACGAGGCGACGATTTCCTGCTCCGGTTGCAGTGTCACTCGGGTTGTTGAGACACCAGCGATCGACTTGGCTGAGTTCCTGCTGCAGACGCTTGAAGAGACCGACGTGGCGCTTTTGAAGCTGGATATTGAAGGTAGTGAATATAAGTTGCTACCACGGCTAGTGACGAGTGGTGCCTTGTGCAGGCTGTCGTTCCTGCAGGTCGAGTGGCACTTGCACATCTTGCCACAAGAAAAGAGGCTCGCCGGTGTTGCGCTCAAGCAATCTTTGAGGATGCTTTCGGAAGCGTGTCCGAATCCAACGCGCATACTCGATGAAGAGTATCGACTTATTAACTGGGGAAAGCCCGTACCCGGCCTCCTTGACGAGGTTGCGCGTCATATACCCAACGGCACGACGCGCGGAGGGTTTGGCTATTACTCGTACAAGACTCGGAAGGGACTCCAGGTGAACTTCACGATGGACGTGCTGAAGCTCGCGTCGGGTAGGTCTTCGAGGGTGACCATGATGAATGGCAAGTGAGCAGCCCCAGCCGTCTTCTGAGAAGTTCACCTCCTATGAGTACGGTATCGAATGTTTTCCATTTGTTAAATTATTCGTCGTCGTGTGACAACGGTAGTCCGCCGGTGTGGGGACTGGAATCACGCTGGTGTCGTCGAGTCGGATCAGAACTCAAAGCGCTTGAATCACGTGGCGCTTGTGTAGTCCGTAGAAGGAGGATCCGCGGCCTCTCGTAACGGGAACCGGCTCCATTTGAGCTATTTCACATACGATACGCGAGAAACATCATTCATCATCATGATGTGTCATGTGCTTTTGTAGTTTTGTTCAAGTAAGTCGGGTCCATACCGGGTCCGACCCTGACGTCCCTGTATAATACTAGGAGCCCCGAGGCCGGCCGAGCATGCGGGAACCGCCAGAACCTAAATTCGTACTCCGGCACTCTCTCACACGCGTCGTCAGAGTTCAGAGACGCGCGCGTGCGACCCATACCAAGCCCCTGGCGCGCACGGCGGCCCCGATTCAATAGAGGCCACCTCCGGTAGTCACACGTCACACGAGCGTTGCTCACGAGAGGCCCACGAAGGTCACCTCGTTGGTGATGTTGGGGTCGGTCACCATCGTAGTGATAGATGTGCGGCAGTATGGGCACCGTGAGGCGCCACCGCCGCGACCAATGACCAGCGCCGCGCATGCCTCGCAGCACTGCGAGTGGCCGCAAGGGCGGAAGCGCGTCGTCCGCGGCGCGTCCATGCAGATGACGCACATGCGAGGGGCGTCGGCATCGGCTGCCGGCTCGGCCATGCCTGGGCGCACGCTTTGGTCCTCGCACACCCGCTCGATCGTCTCGAGAGCGCTCGCGAGGGGCATGCGGCGCTGCTGCCGACGTTCCCAGTAGAGGCCCTTGACGATGCCCAGTAGCTCCCGTGCCGCTGGCTCGGGCCAGCCCGCAACTGGATCGAGAGCTCGCTGCAGCGCGGCGCCGTCGGTGAGATCTTCGAGCGCGTCGTCCGCGGCGTCCTTGGCCTGCGGCGCGCGCCGGCCGCTGAGGGCGACGAGCAGGGTGACGCCCATCGCGTACGCATCCGTCGTCTGCGAGTACTGGCCACTGTCGGCGTAGAGCGGGTCGATGTACCCATTGGTGCCGGCGAGGTTGCGCGTGGTCAGGTGGGTGCGCCCCCCTTGCATCTCGTGCGCCTGCTTGGCAAGGCCAACTGCAGAGGCGGGCAGGTTTGGGGGTACCCATGGGAGGGAAGGGATCAGGGGGAGTAGGGAGGCGAGGCGCGAGCGAGAGGGTTTCGGGGGAGGGAGTATAGGGGGGACCAGGGCGGTGAGAGCGAGAGGGTTTCGGGGGACTCATGGGAGAGAGGTAGTATAGGGGGGACCACAGGGCGGTGAGAGCGAGAGCTAGGCATGTACGGCACACCGTCGGCCAGCTTGGCATTGCCCTCGAGGTCGAGCAGGACGTTGGCCGGCTTGATGTCACGGTGCAAGATGACGGGTCGAGTCGCCGTCGGCGTGTGCAGGAAGACGAGTGCACGCGTTGCATCGCGCACCGCGCGCAGCCGCTGCTGCCACGTCAGAGGCGGCCGCGCGGCGCCGGCAGCCGGCAGGAGCGAAGCCAGTCGGCGCGACGCGTCGTCGTCGCGGACCAGCCTGTCTTCGAGGCTGCCGCCCGCCATCAGAGGGTAGACGAGGCAGCCGACGCCGCCCTCGTAGCAGAAGGCGAGCAGCGGCAGCAGGTGCTCGTGCCGGCAAGTGCCAAGCAGCTGCACCTCGCTCATCAGCTCATTGAGCCCTTGCTGGCTGTCCGCGCCCAGGCGCTTGATTGCCACCGGCCCCAACACGGGCCGCGACGGCAGCGCGTCTGCCCGGTACACTACGCCGAAGCCGCCCTCGCCCACCTTGCGGGCCGCCGCCCACCCCGCCGTCGCTGCCGCCAACTCGGCGAGAGGGACCGGCACAGGGGTGGGCGTCTGCCCGAGGCGTGGCGCAGGTGGCGGCCGCTCGGCAACGGCCGTGAGCCGGCTCGCCGCCAGAGCGGACGCGAGCTGCTCTGCCTCGCGCCGCTCTGCCTCTCGCCGCTGCGCCTCGTTCCGCTGCGCCTCGCCCCTGTGGACGCGCGAGGGCACGCACACAGCTTGGCGCTTGAGAACGGTCGACCTCAAAATCACAAGGCAGAAGGAGACTCAGTGGTGCCCAGCATGGCACGTATAGGATTTGGTCGTTCTGCACCCGTCGCCGAATGTGAAGGACGTGCAATTGCAAGGCGCTGTGTCGAACCAGAGGGCGTCCGCTGCGACCTCCCGGCCGCATCCCATGGCAGCTCGCCGTCATTCGTTCGCCAGAGAGCGTTCCAGTGCGCGCCTGAGCGCGCGTCGCCACTGTCTGTGGCGCGGCCGGCGCGGCCAATCTCAGCCGCGACGAGTCGCAAACCAGGCCGCGAGTCCGCCGCCGACGCCCGACGTGCCCACCACGGCGCGTGGGAGTGGCCCGTGCGGACTCCGTCCTAAAATCTTGAGGATGTGCGTTCGCGACTCGCCGTGTGGCCCCAAGGGGGGTGCGCTGCGTCCTCTCGGCCTCATCCCATGACGATTGGCCGCCATTCGTTCGCCGAGCGGCCGAAAACCCGTGGTCCGCGTGCGCCCAAGACGGCGCCTCTGCACATCCGCTCGGCAGCGATGGGCAATCAGTGTGCATGCGCGCGCGGCGTACCGAGGCTCGCTGAGGAGCGCCACGACCTCGCTCTTGCCCTGCCCCCGTGCCAAGTCGATGGCCGTCTTGCCGTACTTGTCTCGAAGCGTCGGATCGGCGCCCCCTTCGAGAAGGCGCTTGGCGATCGCGAGGCGGCCGTTGCGTGCCGCGTAATGCAATGCTGTCATATCGTGGATGCTCTAAAGACAAACGAGAGGCCAAACGGAATGACTACATGCAAGCGGACCCATCGCATGTGCTGGGGGAGGGCATGCTCGAGGCTTACCTTGGCGTTGACCTCGATGGCCTCGGCCTCGAGGAGGAGGCGGACGCACCCTTCGTGCCCGTGGTATGAGGCCCCTATCAAAGCTGTGTCTCCGTACTGTGGCAAATGCAGCACACGCGGCGTCATCGAGTGCCAGAGCACGCGA
>ENA-UOUZ01000582-UOUZ01000582.1-mixed-culture-metagenome-genome-assembly--contig:-NODE-582-length-25529-cov-110.245741_pt1 | contig 25529 bp, 18 predicted proteins | sample MGYA00238154_ERZ761575 | MGnify/ENA primary metagenome ERZ761575 (study PRJEB28896, sample SAMN07631632) | mixed culture metagenome | isolation source: Freshwater growth medium | place: USA...
ACGAGATCGGAATCTGACCGGGGGTCGGAGCGGCGCCGACGAGATTGGACGAGATTGAAATATGCGGTGACGAGTCGGGCGGCGTGGGGGCCGTCTTGGGTGCCTCGCCGCCCACCCCCGCCTCGCCGCCCCCCCCCACGCCGCCCCCCCAGTACGCCGGGCCTTCTGGCTGCTTCTTGGGCGGCGCTATTGGCTGCGGCGGCTGTGGCTGTGGCTGCGCGGCCTCGATGGTGACGGGTGAGAGCGACTCTTGGGCACTCAGCACGCGCGGCATGGCGGCGGCCTCGTCCGTTGCTATGCCCTCGGGCGTGCGCCACGGCATACCGAGCCCACTGCCGCCGCTGCTGCCCAACATGCTGCCGCCAAGGACGCTGCCGCCTAGGCCGCTCGCGCTCCCGCCCAGGCCTCGAACGGCGGCGCCGCCGACGGACGGCGGCGGGTAGCTCGTGAGAAGGCGGGCCGGCAGGTAGCCGCCGTTGACGCGGAGGAGCTCGTCGCGCGTGCGCTCGAGCTCCAGGCGAAGCCCGTCCGCATCTTCCGCCGCGATCTGCGCCGCATCGAGCGCCGCGTCGCGCTCAGAAGCAGTGGTGGCCAGTCGCGAGCGCACCTGGGCGAGCTGCGCTGAGGCACGCTGCAGCTGGCGTTGGAGCCATTCAGTGTGCTTCTCGGACTTGACCATCCGTGCCACGAGCGTGCGGTGCTCCATCTCGCGCTGCTCCTCGCGCTTCTTGTGCTCGCGCGCCTCTGCGCGCGCCGTCGCGAGGGCCTGCGCCTCGCGCGCCTTTCCGATGAGCTCCGCCTCAAGACGGGTGCGCTTCTCGCGCTCATTCTCCTGGATATCGATCAGCGCCTTCTCGCGTCGAAGGAAGTCCTCCTCGGCCGCCTCGTCCACGGTCGCCATCGACGGCGGGCGCGACCCGCGTGGTCGAGACGGCAAAAACATGTCGGCCGGGTCAAACTCCTGCTGCTCCTGCTCCTGCTGCTGCTGCTGCTGCTGCTGCTGCTGTTGCTGCGCGACAGCGGCGCCGCCGTGGCTGGCGCCGCCCGAACGCGGCTGGCGCGGCGCGACCCCGCGGCGCGCCCGCGCCGCACCGGCCCCGCCGCCAGCGAGCACCGGCGCCTTGCGGTGGCCATGGCCGCCGCCGCCGCCGCCGCCGCCGCCCAGCTGCTGCCCCTGCTCCATGAGCGCCGCCGAGAGCATGCGCGCATACTCGCGCTCCTCCTGCACGCGGCTTGACTTGTACGTCCCACTGTACGCCTTGCCCGACACCACCGCCGGCTGGAGGTACGGCGACAGCGAGACCCCAGGCGGCATTGCTGGGAGCAAACCGTTGCTCTCGTTCCGCCTCTGGAATGGTGTGAATGAAGAAGAAACCCAGGAGGTGCGTACGACCTTGTAACTTGACACCCTCGAACACGGGGGTCCGCGCAGAGTCCGTCTTGCCGAGATGGCAATTTAACGTGAACGTGAGTCTCGATCTTCGACATCTGCCGACGGCGGTGGAGGTCAGCCGTCACGACCTAGGACAACCCAGCATCGTGCCTGCTCGTGGCTGACGATGAAGTTCGGCAAAGACCTCGAGCAGTACAAGCACCCCGAGTGGGAGGACGAGTACATGAACTACCAGATGCTGAAGGACATTCTCCGCAAGCTCGAGTCCCAGGCCAAGGTCAGGCTCGATTGTGACTGCCCTACGTAGCGCAGCCTCTCACACGCCTTACAATTGCATTGCCGCTCTCTCTCTCGCTCTCAACGGCGCTCACCGCTTTATGTGACAGGATGAAGTGGACGGCGAGTTTTTCCAAGCGCTCGAGGACGAGCTGGAAAAGGTCAACAGCGCCTTCGTCGAGCACGCGTCGCAGATCGAGTTGGCATTCGACCAGCTCGGAAGCGTCCACGCCGGCAGCAAGTCGGGGTTAGGAAGCCGCGGAGGCAGCCACGCGAGCATGGCACCCGCCACGGCGCCTGGCACGGACGAGGCCCTCGCATCGTCGCCCTCCGCGGCAGCGACCGCGGACTCGGAGCGGCGCAAAGAGCAGGTCTTCTACGACGCGTACCGCACGCTCGGCCGGCTCCAGACGTTTGTGTGGATCAACGCCAAGGGGTTCCAGAAGATCATGAAAAAGTACGACAAGCGCAATGAGCTGCGCGGCACCGGGATGGAGCTGCTGCCCGAGTTCGAGAAGCGTCTGGAAAGGGAGGCTTTCTGCTCCGGCAAGGTGGAGATGCTCAATGAGCTCTTCAAGTCCCGACGACCTGACCGGGCCTCCATGTCCCGGGGCGTCGGCGCGGGCGGGCGCGGCGGCGGCGGCGGAATGTCCATGCAGCTGCTCGCGGGGAACGCCAACTCGGAGCTCGCCGAGGAGATCGCAGCGCGCCTGGGCGTGCCGCTCGCCCCTGCCAAAATTGGACGGTTCCCGGACGGCGAGATCTCCATCCAGATCCTCGAAAACGTTCGCAACGCTGATGTGTACATCATCCAGCCGACGTGCCCGCCGGTCAACGACAACCTGATGGAGCTGCTGCTGTGCACGTCGGCTGTGCGGCGCGCGGCGGCCGCGCGCGTCACCGCCATCGTGCCGTACTATGGGTATGGGCGCCAGGACAGGAAGGAGCGCTCGCGCGTGCCCATCTCGGCAGCTGACGTGGCCAAGATGATGGAGGCGATGGGCATCGACCGCGTGTGCTGCGTCGACCTGCACTGCGGGCAGATCCAGGGCTTCTTCGGACCGCGCACACCGGTGGACAATCTGTACGCGACCCCGATCGCAATCGGCTACTTCCAGACCCGCCAGCTGCAGAACGTGGTGATCGTCTCTCCGGATGCCGGCGGCGTGGCGCGCGCGAAGATGTTCCAGGAAGGGCTCGAAGCGACGGGGATGCGCGCCTCGCTCGCCATGATCATCCCGCGCACGCGCGTGGCGCAGGACAGCGGCCTCGAGAGGACGGTCGTCGATCTCGACCTTGTCGGACGCGTGTCCGGCTGCGATTGCATCATCGTCGATGACATGATCGACACTGCGAACACGCTGTGCGTGGCAGCCAACGAGCTCACCTCGCTCGGCGCGCGGCGCGTCTTCGCGTTCGCCACGCACGGCCTCTTCTCGGGCTCCGCGGCTGAGACGATTGAGGGCTCGTCCCTCGAGGAGGTCGTCGTCACCAACACCATCCCACTCAGCCCGAGCGTGCAGCGCGACACGCGCAAGGTGCGCCAGGTGTCCGTGGGCAAGCTGCTCGCGCAGGCGATCAACTGCATCCACACTGGCGACTCGGTCAGCAGGCTGTTCGATCCGAGCCAAGGAGCGACGCTGCTGGCGTGAAGGGAACAGAGACAGAAAGAGAGCTGCGGTGGAGCGCTGGTGCTACCGACGTGCACAGTCAGAGTCACGCACGACATAACTTTGTAGCTCTGTTTTCCAGTAGCATAGTACCGCCGTAGTACCGGTACTGGGTGTGGCTGGCAGGGATCGCGCGGTTGGCGTCGCCGCTCGCCGCGCTACGGCCTACGCAGCACCCCACGCGCGCGACACGGTTTCACTTGAATTTCATATTTACCCTTTTTGGAAATTTTCGGAAGCGAGACGCCGTGTGTATCACAGAATACAGTACTGACCTGTACTGCACATTCGTGAAGGAGGCCTTTCCATGTGAAGCTCGAAACCGGATTCCATGTCGACCTCTCTTTCCGCTATCGTCGTTGCTGTTCAGGCCCTTTCGGCAGCAACTGGGGTACGCGATGCGCATACAGCGCGCCCCAGTATCGACACGAAAGCCTTCTCCCACAGCGAGCCGTTTTCCACTTCGCACACGTTTCAACAACCTCGATTGATTACACAACCTGAACCCGTTGTGTCGCAAGGTTCCTATGGAGCAACTGTGCACGCTCCCAGCCCTAGCCGACTTCACCGGTACGACCGTGCACGCGTCCAGAAGCAGCTCGACTTTGACTCGAATGGCAACTGGACCACCCAGAAGAGCATGCGTCCTGGGCAATCTGAAGGGCTCTTGCAGCTTGCCTTTATGCCGTTTGAAGGCGCGCGTCGCTGGAATTCAACCCGTGAAGCTGCAGGGTTCAGTGGCTTGCATCTTCTGCTCGTGGGTTCGTCGCCAATCAGCCAGCTCGCGATAGATTTTCCTCGGCTTCACGGAGGAGCTTTCGATGAGTACCAGTGTCCCTTTCGTGGCGGTTCTGCGATCTGCAACTATCCTACATCTTATTCGGCATGTAGTGGAGCAGGCTTCAATACGTTCAAATGTGCGGTGCTCAGCTGCAACAAGACAACTGGCTGCGGATGCCATGATTGTGTTTGTTGCTGCGGTTGCAAAGCCTTCAGTGGATGCAGTGGCAGTGATTTTGTGTTCAATAACTCCCTTACCCGCACTAAGCTAACCTTCAGTTGGAAGCCCGAGCTGCTCAACTCCGAAGCCGACCTCAATGCTTTCGTACACCGATTCTGCCCCGAACCGCCAGACGTCGTGATATTGAGCAAGGGCATCCACGATGCGTACCATTTCCAACACGTCTACGCAGATCCCGCTTTGCGCGCCAAGGTTTGGAGTCTGGGCAGAAGATGGTCCAGGAACGACTCGTTGCCCATAATCACACCTTCAGACCACGCCGAACGCATGGAGCGGGCTCTTCGTCGATATGTGCCAATCCTACGCTGCCTACCGAATAGCACGCTGGTCATTTGGCTCACGCCCTACCACAGCTTCAGGGTCCCTTGGGAGGCAGAGCTTGTGGCTGCGTCGCGTGAGATGATGTTACGTGTTCATCGCGAGGGTGGGCTCGAGAATGGGCTACTGCTTGACACTTGGCAAATGAGCCACGCAAGTGGCGCTCCCCGCACGGCGGACGGCAATCATCGGACATCACACTTTCAGACTGTTATTTGGAGTCTTGTGGCGCACGCTCTGGAGACTTGGAGGATACCGGGGTTCTCGACGCTGCGCTCCCAGGTCGGTTTTGCCGCGGCCGTATAGCGCACGCCCGCCTCCACCGCCTCTCGCGTCTCGAGCTCATCGGGGGCTCCGGCCGCACCGCCGGCCGCTACGCGTCTGCCGCGCGCGCCTTCATTTCGCCGACCGCCTTCGAGCAGGCGCGGGGAGGCGCTCTGGGAGCGGGTGGCGGCAGGGTCGGGTAAGGGTCGGGTTCGCTGGGGGCGGCCTCTGCTGAGTCGGCCGCGGGGAGCGGTCGGCTCCGGGGCTGCGGCTGTTGAGTCGGACGCGGTTTCGGTCGTCGTGCGCGGTCGTGCGTGTGGGTGCGTTGGTGGGTTGGGATGGTTGTGAGGTTCGTCTGTGTGATCCGTGTGGGACGTGAAGACGCCAAGACGTGTGCGCCCGTGCGTCCTGTGTGTCCCGTGTGTGTGTCCCGGCTCCCCCGGTGTCTTTGAACCGGTACGGAGCCCGTGACGTCGATAACCATGATCGCATGTGACGAGCGCGCGGCTCTTTGCGCGAGGCGATCGCGTCGTATGACGAGGACGTAAAGTATAACGTAAACCCAAAATCCCAAATCGCCATCCATAGAACCCGAACCCCCCGGCGCGCGCGCGGTTCCGCCACTTATCTCGTCTTCCACAGCTCATCGCCTCATCCCTACCTGCTACCAGAGCGGCGCGGGCGGCCTGCGTGCGAAAACGACGAAAACGACGAAGTTCGCATGCTGCGATGGCCACGCATTGCGCACACGAAATTCAAGTATCTTCATCAACCCGTTCCCACATCACCCCAGCGCCACCACCGGCTCCGCCGCCGCCCCACCCGCCGTCGCTGAGGTCGCCGCCTGCATCGTCTTCCTCGTCCGCCGCCTCTTCGCCCTCCGCCGCTGCATCTTCGAAGCAGGCCCGCAGCTTGTTGCTCGCCTGGATCACGACCATCGCTGCCTCTGCCTCGCCAGCATCGTCGACCGCAGCACCGCCGCCGCTCGTGATCACCACATCGGCCACGCAGAGCAATTGGTGCGCCGTCGCGAGCGCGCCGTCCGCTACCCCAAGTGCTGGGCGCGCCTGTGCCCAACGGCAATCAGTGGCAATCAGTGGCAATCATTGGCAATCATTGGCAATCAGTGGCAATCAGTGGCGCGCCTGTGCCCAACGGTATGCACGCACGAGGGCACTCGCGCCGTGCATGAGAGTGTAGAAGGCGACGGCGTGCTGCGAATCTGGCGAGAGCGCGATGCTGAACCCATCGAGGCACGAGGCGCACGCGCACAGCAGCGCCCATGCGCCGCTCAAACCATCCCTAAGCAGGGGTGCGCGCTGCTCGTCAGGCGTCGCGGCGGCGGACGTGGCGTCGGGTGCCGCTCCTCGCGCCACGGGCGGCGCTGAGGCAGTGGCAGTGGAAGGCCCGGTGGCCCCAACGGCCGTCGCTTCGTCCGCGCCGTGGTGAGCACTTGCATGCAAGGCAGTGGCAGTGGAAGGCTTGGCGGCACGCTCTTCTGCACCCTCCACACCTTCATTCACACCTTCATCGTCCCGTGTGCCGTTCCGGTGGTCGTCGCGCACGCGCTTGCGTGTGGCCGAAGCCACGGCGGAAGCTACGGCTGCTTCTGCTTGTGGCCGCGGTAGGTGCGACGCCACATTGACCTTTGGCGCCGCATCGACCCTAGGCGCCGTGTCGGGCGGAGGCGCCGCATCGGGCGGAGGCGCCGTGCCGAGCACCGACTCCTCGAGCCGCCGTAAGAGGCGCAACAGCGAGAGCAGCAGCTTCGGATCCAGCAGCAACCTCTCGGCCGCTGGCGCGCCTCCACCAGCGTCCCCGTCAGCGTCTCCGTCAGCGTCCCCGTCAGCGTCTCCGTCAGCGTCTCCATCGGGACGCGTCCGCGCAGCCTCCACCGCCCCCAGAGCATCGACCAGCTGGCCCGCGGCACTGCATGCCGCACACGCGAGAAGGAGGCCAGGCAGGCCGCGAGCCTCGCCCTCGATGACAATGGCCGCCAGCACGCCACTCATCTCGCCCAAGGCGCGCGGCGAGCGGCGGACGCCACGGGTCTCCAACATGTCGCCGAGCAGGTCGAGAAGAGCGATCAAGACGGCGCTCGGCCCGTCGTGCAGGAGCGCCGTCTTGAGCGACTGGGCCTCGCGAAGGCATTCGCCTGAGTACCCCTCATTGGTGCCTGCGCGCCATCGCTCGAGCAGCGCTGCGAACACCGAGCTCATGGAGCTCTGGCTCCGCAGGAAGGTAGCGCACGTGGCCTCACTCCTCGCCAGTATCGACAGCAGCGCCGCAGTGCGCTCACAGAGATCGTCCCGGAGAGTATTGAGCAGGATGAAGAGCAGCTTGTCCACGTGCTGCTCGCACAATAACGTCAGCCACGGATCGTCTGCCGCACTCCCTGATGTGCCATGTGATAAGAACACATTCTGAAAGACTCGCACGCTCTCAAACAGGGTTGCCGCGTCGGCCGACTCGAGCAGAACACGGCCGAGAACAGCGGGCGCATCAACGTGTTGCACCAGCGCCGTGCGTACATTTGGATCGGCCGCCAGATTGGCGAGCGCACCAGCGCTCACCTCGCAGAGCCTTGCGCTGCTGCCTGCGTCTGACAGATTGCGCAGCAGCAGCGGCACGGCGGAGTGATCGACGAGGAGAGCTGCGAGCGCAGCGTCGGCGGATATGTCCCAGAGCAAGGAGGCCGCCTCGATCTTGGTCTCGTCGCTCGCGCCGCTGTCAGGGAGTAGCGTGCGCAGCGAGGAAATGATGTGTGCAGGCTCGATGTCGGCCATCGTCGCGGTCGAGCGCGCGGGAGAGGGCGAGCTCACACACGTCAATTTTCACGTCGGATCGATTCCGCACAGGCGTCTTGTCGGGCGTGTACCGCAGCGGGAGAACCGGTGCGAAAGAACTCGTGAGCGATGCATGCAACGGAAATCTTCGCGAGTGTTGCCAACCAACAAACACCAGTGAGAGGACTGTGAGAGGCGCCTTAGGAACCCTTCCTCTTCGTTCGTCGGTGATGAGCACCGGCCTCGACGACTCGTCCTGTCGCCATCGCCTGGACGCGCATCTTACCTGCCTCGCGTCGGGCAACACCCGATGGCTGCGGCCTACAAGCCGTCATGCCGCCGGCACTGCGACAGCCAGCGGCCCAGCATGGGAGGCTTGCAGCGCCACCAAGCGCAAGCGCACCTGCTGCACGCCCAACTGCTTCCAGCCTGATGGGCACGACGGCCTGCACGACGAGCAGATGCGCGCAGCGGGCACGTGGGCCACCGATGACGATAGCAACTGGCTGTGGTATCGGACATCCTTCGCCGATGCGCACGCTGCTGGCACCATCGTGCCGTGTGCCAGCGGGCGCGGGCGAAACCCCGATCTCGCGCTCGCCCTCACCGCGCCCGAGCCATCCTCGGATGTCCACTCGAGCATCCGCGCAATCGTTGTCGAGGGTGCGGCGCGCTTCAAGGCGGTGAGCGCGGAGGAGGATGTGTTTGAAGAGGAGGAGGAGGAGGAGGAGGAGGAGCAGGACGATGGTGAGGAGCTGCTGGACGAGGCGGAGGTCGAGGTGGAGCAGCTCTCCAGTTTCCCACGCCCGAGCGCCGAGCCCGACGAGTTCCTGGCTGGCTGTGCCCGACGAGTGGCTGTGCAGCCAGCCGGTGGGCTCACGAGTGACGTAGCACCGCCAGCCTCGTTCTCGTCGCCGTTCGCACCACGCCCACTGCCGCTCGCACCACGCCCACTGCCACGCGCACCAGACGCGCAGGTGGATGAGGCCCCGCCTGCCGCGGCGACCGCCTTGCTCGGCGCGCGTATCCGAGTCTGGTGGTCAGGCGATCGCGCCCACTACTCGGGCGTCGTGTCCTCGTACGACGCGACCACGCGCAAGCACTGGGTCGACTACGATGACGGCACCGGCTGCTGGGAACCACTGGGCAAGCGGCGTTGGGTGCTCGAGACGGCGTCACCCGAGCAGTGGTGTACGCTCCACCGCGCGCGCCGTCTCGAGTGCGCCGAGGATCTCGAGAGCGTCGTGTGGCAACTGCGCCACAAGCGTGTCCAAGAGCTCCGTCTCGAAGCTACCTGCGCACCCGCGCCTGCCCTCGACGCATGCCTGGACGTAGGGGCCGCCTCTGCTGGCGCCACCAGCAGCCCTGCAGGTGCCGAGTCCGACGCGGGCGACAAGCCGTGCGGCGGCCTCAATGCCAACGCCCCCCGCAGCCTTCCTCGTAGCGGCGGCCTACTCAGCCTCGGGGCCGCTCGCCCCTTGGGAGAGGCTCTCAAGGCAGCCAGCGCGTCGCTGCACTTGGTGCAGCTGCGGGGGTGGGGCTTCGAGGCCGACGGCAAAGGAGCAAGTGCCGTGCTACGAGGGATGCTGTCGGCAAAGTCATCGAGCCTGCGCATTCTGAATCTCGAGAGCAGCCGCGTGGTCGTCGCCTCGTCCGCGGCCGATCCATCTGCCGCTGCCACTGCCACTGCCGCCGCCGCCGCTCCCGCCACGGCTGCTGCGTCGTCAGCTCAACAGGTCGTGGCGGGGGGCGACGTGAAGCTACTCGCCGCGGCACGTATCTGTTTGGGCGCCGTGCTCGCACGCGAGCTGCTGCGGCACGCGCCTTCACCGCTGCCGAGCCTGCACGAGCTCGGTCTGCGCGGCTGCGGGCTGCGTGCCGCGTGCGTGCCGTCGCTGTGCCGAGCCGTCGCGATGCTGCGCACGCTGCAGCGACTCGACCTACGCGACAACCCCGAGCTAGGCCAAGACGATGCGGACCAAGCTGGGACGATTGCGACGGCCGACGGTGGCACCGCCGCCGCTGTGCACCTCGGCACGTTGTGCGTACACGCCCCTGGCCTTACCTGCATGCTCGACGCGCCGCTTCAAGCTGCGGTGGCATGCGCGAGGGCGGCTGTCCTCGGCCTTCCTAACCGCTCGCAGAGCGATGGCAGCAAGAGTGCCGATGGGAGTGCAGCAGAGACATCGCCCTCACTTGCTGCGCCAGCGGCGGCCAAGTGGCCACTAGAGGAGCAAGGTACGCCGCGCCCCATCTCCGGGCTGCTGGCGCTCATGGAGCAGAGTACTTCGCCACGTGCCAATGCCGGGCCGGTGCTCGCCACCATCCCTGAGCCGGTGCTCAGGGAGCTCGGTAGTACGCCACGTGCCAATGCCGGGCCAGTGCTTGCCCCCATGAGCTTGATGGTGCCTTCAACGGCGAAGCGCCCTTTCTCAGCCGCCGACCCCACGATGTTTGACTTTTCGGACTTGTCCGCATCAAGGCGCTCGCCCAGCCTGCCGCCCGCGTGCCGCGCCATGTGCGTGGCTCCGCCGCTTCTTGTCGCGCCGCCTCTGCACTCGGCGATGATGGCCTTGGCGATGCGCGTCACGACGCCGGCCGTACCGCCCTCGCCTTCGCTCACGCGGCTCAGCCCAACGCTGTCTAAGATCGTCACTCATGCTCATGAGTGGCCCGCGGGCATGCGGGGCGGTGGTAACGGCGCGGGTCAGTCTCGCAGCGGCGGCGATCGCGCTTGCGAGGACGCTCGCGATGAAACCCGTGTTGGTCGTATCGATGGCGACGATGGTGATGGCAACCGTGTTGGCGACAGAAATTGCTTCCAAGCAGGCTATAGACGAAGCCACGACAGCGCTGAGGATGACGCTCAGGATAGAGCCCTCGGTCACCCGAGTAGCTTCAGCGCCATCGCCGCCGCCGCTGCTTCCGCCATCGCCACCGCCGCCGCCGCCTTGAAGGATGCTCCCTGCGGCAGTACGGCCGCCAGCACGCCAGGAGCTGCCCTCAGCGGCAGCGCCAGCGCGATGGTCAAGTTTAGTCAGCCCAAGACGGCGGCCTACGCTAAGCCGCCTCGGCTGCCCACGCCCACGCCCGGCTCGCGTACCTCCGGTCGCGAGATCCAAAAGCCGCACCGCCTCGGGATTGGCGACGCTTGGGCTGGCAGCAAAGCGGGCTCCTGGACCTCATCTCCCACAGGCGTGCTGCCTCCGCCGCCGCGCAGCTCGTCGCCCTCGCCCACGCCGGCCTCGCCGTTGGTGCAACCAACGCCGCTGCGGCCCTCGAATGCGTCGTCGATGCAGCCAGGCTCAAGCTTCCAGCCCTCGCCCTCAGCGTTACCGTCCACGGTGCTCTCTCCTGTGGCGGCGTCCGATCCCAACGCCTCGGCCTCGGGCTCGAGCCGCCACTTGCTCCGCATGCTCTCGAGCGTGCCGTCCCTGCCCCCGGCGAGCGAACACATGTCCACGGAGGCATCATCACATGTTGGGATGCACGAGACGGACGAACCAGAAGGCGCGCCGGCGCCGGCCGTGGCTGCAGATGTGAAAATGGAGGAGGCCGAAGCACACGGAGAGGCGGAAGCATACGACGGGAAGGCAGAAGCATACGGAAAGGCGGCGGCAGCGGCGGCAGCGGCGGCAGCGGCGGCAGCGGCGGCAGCGGCGGCAGTGGGGAGAGCGACGGCGGCGGCAGCGCTGAAGCTCGAGTTCCAGCAAGCGGCAAGCGCAGTCGGCAGAGAGGGGCGGCTCTGCCACCACCTCCTGGAAGCAGATGGCGGCGCCTATGGCTGCCGCCTGCCCGCTCACCACAACGGCCCGCACGTCACCAGCCCGGTGTCCTTGCGTCGGCCCTCAGCGGCTAGCACGCCCGCTGCGCCCCCGCTCTCCGCGCTCCCGCTCTCGGCCCCCCTCGCCTCTATCGTGGCGCGCCGGTCGACGGCAGAGGCGCAGTGGACCCCTCTCCCGCTGCCTCGGCTTACGCCGGCGGCTTCTGAACAGACGCCTCCACCGCCCTCGACTGCACCAGGCTCGCCTCCATGGAAGACCTTTACGCCATCTGAGGAGGGCAGCCAGCGCGCCGCCAAGCAGGCGGCGGCTGAGAGGTTGCAAGCCACAAGTTCCGGCTCAGCTGGCGCCGCGTCGGCCAAGGAGCCAACGAAGGGGCAGCACACGGCGGAGATGCCCAAGGCGCCCTTGAATGCGCCATCTCAGGAGAAGCGAACGACGAAGGAAGGCCGCACGCCGTTAGCAGGGGCAACTGACGACGCTTCAGCGTCGAGCACGGTGGAGCGAGGTCTCGACGATCCCTACTACAAGCGGCGCTGGCACATGGAGGAGACGTGGGAGGTGGAGCGAGTGGTCGACGTGGACGTGCGTGACGTGTGGAGCGACGCGCGCCAGCAGGCTGGCCCGATGCTGCGCTGCCGCGTCAAGTGGCAAGGGTGGAAGTCCGAGTGCGATACGTGGGAGCCTCTGTGGGAACTGCTCGGGCCCGAGGCTAAGCACTTGGCGCTCATGGCGCTGCGGCTCGCGCTGCGCCGCAGCCAACGGGCCACACGCCGACGCGAGCAGCGTGAGCGCTGTCGCAAGGAACGGCGTGCACGCCGCCAGCGGAAGCAGCAGGCGGCGGAGGCAGTGCGTGAGCTGTGGGCGGTTGCGGTGGCCTTGGCCCACGGTGCGAAGCTCGAGCTGCCCGTGGACAGCGCGGCGATCTCTGCATGCACGACCGGCGTGACGATCCGACTCGAGGGCATGACCCCGATGCGCGCCGTCGTGGCGTCCGATGCGCAACTCGAGACGCTGCTGCGGCCACAGCAGGTCGTGCTCGCCGCTGCCAAGCCGGAGCCGCCGAAGCCCGAAGGCGGCGCGGCCGAGCGCGTGAAGAAGGCCCCGAACCTCGGGAGCCGCCCGACGCCGCCACCGCCGCCGCCGCCGCCACGCACGTTCAACTCGCGCCTCGTGCTGTTGAACGGGGCCGCATACGCCAGTGGCGGCGTCGGCGACGGCATGGACGGCAGCGTCGACGGCTGGGTCGGTGTGAGGCTACCCGGGCTGCCACGTCCAGAGAGTGCCACCATGCCACTGGGCGTGCTCGCGGGCCTGTGGCCTGAGGCGACGCTGCCGTACGAGAGAGAGCCTTGGATGGCGGAGCTGCGCGAGATGGAGCGAGCTCGGAGCGAGACGGAGCGAGCTCGGAACGAGATGGAGCGAGCTCGGAGCGCCGCTGCCATATGCGCCGCTCCGGATTCCGCTGAGGAGTCCGCAGAAGACATCGAGGCGATCGTTCAGCCCATCAAGGGCCACGTGGAGGCCGCGGGGACTCAACTCGCGCGTGCAGCGGTGCCCAACCCGTCCGTCCAGCTGGAGGACGAGGACGAGGAGAACGAGGAGGGCCAGGAAGACGAGGAGGACGAGGACGAGGAGGGCGAGGAGGACGAGGACGAGAAGGAAGGGGAGGAGGATGACGAGCTCACGGCGCTGTGGCGGGCGGGGAGTCCACCAGCGTCCAGCTGGGCCGCACAGATCTTCAAGAGGCGCCTGCTCACACCGGATGACAACCTGCGCATTGTGAGCGCACGCGGTGCGGCCTCCGCGCCGCTGCCCGTGGAGTAGCGCCGCCGTGAGCGCCTTTGGTGAAGCGCCGCCCCCACTGCCTCAGTGCCGCTCCGCTCTCGCGCCATCGTCGACGATACGATGGGCTGATGGACCCGTGTGGGATTCTGTGCTGCCGCTTGCCCATGCGAGCGAGGGAGAGGCACGCGATGCCGCCGCGAAGGGATAGGGACGGATTCCCTACTTGGAAGAGGATGTGAAAGAGGATGCGCGCTTGCTCGTCGGGTGCGTCACTGTCAGCTCTGGAGCAAGTGAAAACAGGTAAATGACAGAAGGGCGCGAGAGTGTTTCAGCACGCCGTGATCGGTGGCCCACTGGGGTGGAAACGCTGTCGTGTGTGAATGACTGCGAATTCACGTGAAAGCGTCGTCTTGGCTTGGCAAGAGTTTGGACGGCCCGGCGACGGCGACGTCGACTGTGGCTGTCCCCGACATTCGGCAATGGGCAGAGCCGCCGGTAAGAAGCGCAAGCTCGGTGCCGTGACGCACGACGAGGTGTCCGGCTACACGCAGACCGAGACCCTCTTCAAGAGTAACCTCTTCAAGCTGCAGACCGACGAGCTCCTTCGCGAGGTTGCGCCATTCAAGGCGCCTCTCACACGACTGGAGAAGGCGCTGCGCGAGCTTCGCACTCAGCTCCTCGCGCTGCCGGCCGCGGACGTCTGGTGGCAGCGCCAAAAGAGCGGTTCGCCGACAGCCTCGCACCCGCACCTTGCGCACCTCGCCCTCGCCAACGAGAGCGTGCACATGACGTGGCACGCACCAACCAAGGTGGACCTGGTGGGCTCGTACCTGCTGCGCACGGTGACCGCGCCCGAGCTCAACGTGGACGTTGCGGTCGAGTTGCCGGCGAGCATGTTCCTCGAGAAGGACTACCTCGACCAGCGCTACGCCGACAAGCGGCTACTCTACTTGACCCACCTCGCCCACCTGCTCAGCACGGCGGCAGCCTCAGTCGTGTCGGCAAGCTCGCCGCCGCGCTTCATCGCACTGCCGCACATGCAGGCGCACAACTGGCCCGTGCTCGAGCTCACTCTTATCAGCGGCGGCGGCGAGGGTGCCCACGGCGGCGCGGCGGCGGCCAAAGCGCCCGCCTCTGCGCGCGGAGCTGGCAAGAAGGCCAAGGCGGCCGCGACGACGGCGGCAGCCGCGGTCTCTGGCGACGCGGAGGCGAGCGCACCGACCGAGATCCGCGGCTGGTCGGTGCGGTTGCTCCCTTCGCTCGCCGCGGACACCCTCGCGCCGGCAAAGCTGCGTCCGCAGCGCTGTAACCTGCGCTGTCTCGGGGCTCGCCCGTCCGCTGCGTACAACAACCTGGTGCGCCTCGAGTCGCAATACGCGCGCGTGCTCGGGCTGCTGCATTCGACCTTCTCGCGAGACGCGAGCGGTGCGCTCCGCGACGCCGCCGTGCTGCTGCGCGTCTGGCTGCGCCAGCGAGACGCACGCCAGAACGGCTGCTTGAGCGGCTTCCAGATCACCTTGCTGATGGTGCACCTGCTGCACACGCGCGCCCTGAGCTACTCCATGGGATCGTATCACGTGGTGCGCGTCGTGCTGAGCTACCTGAGCCGCACCGGCCTGGGCTCGCAGCCCATCGTGCTGCCGCCCAGCCCCGCGGACGAGGCCGCCGCCGCCGCCGCCGCCGCCGCCGCCACAGCCGCCGCCGCCGCCGCCGTGGTGGCGAGGGAGGACGAGGTCGAGGGCGAGGGCGAGGGCGAGGGCGGCGGGCAGGCTGGCAAGGCGGCGGCCGCGGCCGCCCTGGCCCGGCAGGCCGCCGCCAAGGAAGAGGCAAAGGAGGCCGCCTCGACGCTCGCCACTTACTTCCCGCTCGTGCTCGCGGACTGCACCGGTCAAATCAACTTTGGATGCGGCGTGAGCGCGGGAGCGCTGCGGGAGCTGCGCACGCATGCGACGCTCGCTCTGGCGGCGTTGGACACGCATGCGCTGAGCGACGCCGCCGCATTCGCTTCGCTCTTTACCCAACGCCTTCCCCTCTCTGCCGCGTACGACACCGTCCTCACTCTCTCGCTCCCCGATGCCGAGGCGGACTCGCCACTGCCCGCGGGCGCGGGCGCCGTCGCACTGCCGCATGGGAGTCCAGACGACCCCACAGAGGGCCTGGCGATGCTCGGGCTGGGCGCCGGTGGTACCGGACTGCCCGCGTCCGCCGAGCTCGCCCGGGAGGTCGTCGAGGGGGAGGAGGCACGCCGCGGCGCCCTCTGCGGCGGCGCGGCCGCTGTGGAAGCACTTCTCACTCTCGGCTTCGGCGGTCGGTGTGAATGGGTGCGTGCGTGGCGGCCGCGGCTCGCGCCGTGGGCGCCGCTGCAGCCCGCCCCCGCCGCGCCTCGCACCGTCTACGTCGGCCTGCTGCTCCATTACAGCGCCGCGATGGGCCTGGTCGATAAGGGTCCCTCACCTACCGAGACGGCCTCAGTCAAGGCATGGACCGCGCTGTGGGGAGAGCTCTCTTCACCCCGCCGTTTCAAGGACGGGGCCATCGTGCATGCCGTCGTTTGGGACGCACCGCAAGCGCGCCGGCACACGGTGCCCTTGCAGATCGCTCGCCACCTGCTCCAGCGCCACCTCGGTGTCCCAAGCGCCCATTTACGCGCCAGCCTAGGCGCCATCGACGCCGTCCTCGACGGTCCCGATTCTACCGGTCTCGGCTTTACAACGGCCCCGCATGCACTCCAAGCCTTCGAGGCGCTCAACCGCTCGCTACGCAATCTGGTGCGTGGCTGCCCTGCACCACATGCACATACCTGCACATGCGCGTACATGCACATGCACAGGCTCCCTTCGCCTCTGGCCGGTCGTGCACTTCGTGTGCTTTGCACTTCATGTGCATGGGCTCCGGCTCGTCCGACACACAGTCGGGGTCTGGTGCGGGGCGACAAGGCCGAGGCGTCACAGCAACCGCCGCGTCTTTCGCCGCCACCCTTCTCCCCACGGGGGTGTTGCCGGTTATGCGGCGCGGCACAGCACAGAGCTCAAGGCCACGCCCCTACCCGTCGGCGCTCGCCACCCGTCGGCCTTCGCCACCCGTCGCCGCGCCGATGACCGCCCTCCTGCCTGTTTCTTGACTCTGCATCCGGCTCTATCATACCTTGACCTACGCCTGGTCGCGCCTGCTTGCATGCTCGCCTTCGAGCTGAAGCCACCGCCACTCACCCATTACCTTCCCCTCCCCCCCCCCTTGCATGCTCGCCTTCGAACAGAAGCCTCTGCCTCTTGCCATCAAGTCCATCCAACCGGCCTCGTCCGCCCTCGCCGACATCGCTTGCTTCCCGCCCTCGCCCGTGCCGCCGGGCACGCCGCCGCCGCCGGGCGCCGCGCCGCTGCGCTTCACAATCCAATTCGAGTCTTCAGGCAAGTGGCCGGACTCGAATGGACCGATTGCCTCCCTCGTTGCATGCTGATTGCCTCCCTGATTGCCTCCCTAATTGCTTCCCTCATCGAGCAGGCAAGTGGCCGGACGACCTCGAGGCGGTCGAGACGCTGCGCACTGCCTTCCACCTACGCCTCGCCAAGTTGCTCGAGGAGCAAAGCGACGCGCTGTGTGAGGTGTGGCCCGACACCCTCTTCGTCCAGAGTGGGGGCTACACCTTTACCGGCAGCATCGTACACGAGCCCACCGCCAAGCTGCTCGACAAGGCCGGTCGGCACGACGAAGCCAACGCCAGCCGACGTGCCGACGCCGCGCCACAGCATATTGCGCTCTGCACGGCGCTCGGCCGGCGCTGCGCCGCCTTCCCACCCGCATGCCGGCTCGTCAAGCGCTGGCTCGCGTGCCAGCTCTTCTCGTCGTTGCTCGACGAGCCGCTGGTCGAGCTGCTCGCGGCGGCGCCCTTCCTTAATCCAAGCATGCGACCACCGGGTGCGCCGCCGCCGCACGCCCATCATTCACACCGTCGTCACACCGTCGTCACACCGTCCCAACCTCACCTTCGTGCCTATCGCCCATCTCCCTGCCCCGCCGCCATCGCGCCGGCTGCCCTGAGGCGCTGCATGAAGAGATTGCTCAGCTCTAGCAGGCTAAGGTGATGATTCCTTGTGATATCGCCGAGCGTCGCTGACAGCAAGCACAGGCCGCATCCGGAGCGGCCGCCGGCCCTCTCCGCCCTGCACGCCCCCCTCACTCCACACCCCGCCCTCCCCCGCCCCCTCGTCGCTTCTTTGTGCCCGCATGCCTGCCTCCACTTCCCCCCACCAAACCCCCTCTCCCCCTCACCCCCCCCCTTCCCCCCCACACCCACCCCATCTCACTCCCTCGCCCGCCTCCGCCGCCCCCGCCGCCTCGGTGCTCAGGATCCGCCGCCGCGGGCTTCGCCTCCTTCCTCTCCCTCGTCGCCTCCTTCGACTTCGCGAACGAACCTCTCTTGCTCGCCTTCGAGGCACCTCAGGCCCCGGACACGCCCGCGACGGTCGCCGACCGTAACGCCGGCGCTAAAGCCCCCGGTTCAGCGCCCTCAGCGGCCGCCGCATTTGCGTCGTGGGCCAGCAGGGCCCTCGAAGCGTTTGCGTCACGCGCCAACCTGAGCACGCCAGCCGCCGATGGGACGGGAGCGACCGCCGCGGCCGCCGCCCTCACCCACAGAAGCCAAGCGCCCGTCGCCTCGGGTGTGGCCATCGCAACCTCCAGCGCCCCCAGCCCGGCCAACACGACCATCTGGATTGCAACCGACCGCGAGCCGAACGGCGCACTCTGCTGCGCCAACGGGCCGGGCTGGGGGGTGCTCGCCAGGCTCAAGGCGCTCGCGCGCGCGGCGCTCGTGGCGCTCGACACGACGCTGCTCCTACCGGACGCACACGCGCTCGAGACGGCGCTCGCTGCCCTGCCCGCCGACGCCCGTTCCGGGGTCGTCGCGGGCGCCGACAAGCGCTCGACCTTGGCGCCGCCTTTCAAGGACGCGGCGGCCGCGGCGGCTGCGCAGACGGACCGCGCCATCGCCGCACTCCAGACCCGGGTCTTCGAGCCGTGCTTGCCGGACTTTGATGTGCTGCTCGAGCTGCGGGCTTCCAAGCTGCCCACCGCCCATCTCTGTTGGGGCGGCGCCGCGGGCGCCGCAGCGGCCGCCACCGGGCGCGCGCCGAAGAAGGCGGACTTTGCCAATCTGCGCCACGGACAGATCGGGAGAGGTGTGAATGACGAACCCGTGCGCGACCTGGTCGGCCTGCTTCGCGAGCGCTATGGTGGCCTCGCCCTCTTCTGCTATGACGAGCTCGGCGGGCGCGTGATCGCTCTCAAGTGGCGACCCGCCGCCTTTACGCCGCAGCTGCTCAAGCCCGGCGCCGCCGGCTCGCAGCACCGAATGCTCTACCAGCCCGGGGACGCGAGCGCTGCCGACGAGAAGAAGCAGTACACGGTTCCAAATGTGGTCGAGGTGCTCGCGGAGCTCGTCGAGGTGAGCGGCGGGCTCATCAAGAAGGTACGCCTCCCGACGACCTCGGGCTTGCTCGAGCAGCTCAAGGACGCAGTGGACTAGCACAAGCCGTGAGGCGTGGTGGCCTGGACCGCTGTGAGTGGTCGAAAGCTGTGAGGTGGAGCTCGAGAGAACGCGGTGGAGAGAAGGTCGGGAGCAGCCGGAGCCCGGAGATAACCCTAACCCGGAGAGTCCCCTGGTCGTCGTTCCTTCGAGAACATGTGACTGCCTGCGAGGAAACCCCAATATAAAAGAGTTCGTAGCTCCTTCTAACATAGACGCAGCTTGAGCGAGTGGCGTGGCCGTCGCATCCTTCGGCAGAACAAGGAGCTCCTCAAGTTAATACACGACCTGTGAGAATTAAACTCACAGCTGCTTCAATGTTCCGACGAGCTGCGAGAAATCACAGCTCATCAAATCTTGAAAAAGCTGCAACCTCAGATTTTCGTCTCCCGATCAACTTTTGAGCTGTGAATTCACAGCGTCAGCCCGAGCGTGGACGCGAGTGTGGCCGACGGCAACGCAAGTTCGGCGATGCCTACCAATGCGCTCCACCTGCTCTTCCGCGACCCGACGTCCAGTGTAGACGAGCAGCTGCGCCTCGTCCGTGAGCAGCCGAGCTTGCTCGAGGAGGAGGACGACTCGTGGGAGGGCTGGCTGCCGCTGCACAATGCTGCTCGGTGGGGCGCACCCTTCGAGGTCGTGCACGCAGCATTCTCCGCCTTCCCTGATGCGGCCAAACAGGGCAGCAAGGGAGGTTATGAGGCGCTGCACCTTGCCGCGATGGGCGGCCATCTCGATGCCGTGCGCGCCATCATTGCCGGCTATCCGGAGGGCGCACTGAAAAGGGACAACAACGGGCGCACGCCGCTTGACGAAGCTCGCGAGGGCTCGAGCCCGTCGCACGAGGCGATCGTGGCCGAGCTGCTCGCACTGTCCGGCGTGCGCGAGGCAGACGAGGCCGAGCAGCAGCTGCGCGCCCAGCACGCGGACGAGCTCATGCAGCCCGACTGCGACGAGGACGGCGTGTATCGAGAGGAGGCGCACGTATCGCGCTCAGTCGTCGGTAGCTTCGGCGCGCTCGCCGCGGCGGGCGGAAGCGGCGGCGCGGCGGGTGCTGCCGGCAGCAGTGACGCGACCGGCGCGGCGGACGACGCCGAGGCTGACGAGGCGACGGAGGAGGCGGAGGGCGGCCTCGGCGTGGAGGGCGGCCTCGGCGTCACTGCCACGGCGCTCTCGCTCGCCAATGCGCTCGCGAGCCGAATGTTCCGCGCGGCGTCGAACGCGCTGTGGGCGACGGAGGAGCCAGCCGGCGGCCTGCCCGCGATGTCCAAGCAGGAGCTCGCCGCCTTCTTCACCGAGCGCGCCAAGTACATCCCGCTGCGGCTCGAGTACCGCGAGCGTTCATACCTCAAGCTCATGGAAGGTGAGGGCCTCTGAGCGCCTCTGATGGCCTCTGAGTGCAGTTGAGTGCAGTTGAGTGCAGCTGAGTGCAGCTGAGCGCCCACACCTCGTGCCCATACCAGGGGTGCTCCGGGTGTCCTTGCATGCATATGCTCACCACGGCGCCTCGTCTCTCCCCACACCTCGTGCCCATACCAGGGGTGCTCCGGGTGTCCTTGCATGCATATGCTCACCACGGCGCCTCGTCTCTCCCCACACCTCGTGCCCATGCCAGGAGTGCTCCGGGTGTCCGAGTACACGGACCGCATCGACTCGGCAGCGCTCGCAGCGAGCCCCGCGAAGCGCAAGCAAGCGATTCGGAAAGAGATCCACGCGGTCCTTGCTGGCCTGCTGCTCGCGTGCGACTACGAGGCCGGCCAGCAGGCGATGAGCGAGCGTGCCTTCGAGGAGTACCCTGACTTTTTCGCGCCCCTGTTTGAAGTGACCCGCCGGTACAAGATCATGAACCCCGAGAAGATGCGTGATACGTATGGCAAGATGATCTACCTGCTGCAGGACGCGTCCACGCAGGAGATGGCCGAGGAGCTCGGCTTTTCGCTCGTGACGCCCATACAGACCGTCCATGCGAAGCTCAAGCAGTGCGGCGCGCTCGCGCTCCTCGAGGACGACCAGATCGCGACGGCCACGCAAGTGGTCACGTCCGATCCGGGCAAGAGCCGCGCGGCCATCCAGCGCCAGATCAAGCAGAAGGAGGCGGCGATTGAGTACCTGGCGCGCCGCTACCGCAGCGCCGCCCTGCCCGATGAGGCGCTCAAGCAATGCCTCTACTCGATCGCCGACAACAACGCCTACTTGTACCAGGCGAGTGCCTCTTGATTGCATGATGATTGCCTCCCTCATCACGGGCACGCGACCCCGGGCGACCCTCTGATTGCATGATGATTGCCTCCCTCATCACGGGTACGCGACCCCACGCGACCCTCTGATTGCCTCGCTCATCACGGCACCTGGGCGACTCGGCAGGCACGCGACCCCGTCGATCAGATGATCCGATACCTCAAGGAGCACTTCCAGGAGAGCGGCGAGCCGAGTGAGAGGACGAGCCTCGCCATCGCAGGTGGCGAGAGTGGTGCTCGCCTGACGCACTCTCACGCGAAGCAGTACGCGTTCGTGCTGCAGTCACTCACCCTGTGGCGCGAGATCGCGAACGACATGTTCCGACTCTGGTACTTGGCGGAAGACGATCTAGTTCGCGCGTCCAACCCATATGCGCAGCGCGACACGGGCCAGGGGCTGCAGCGTGTGCAGCACGCGCCGCGCACGACGCGGGCGATGCACCAGCTGCTGCACACCACCCAGGCCAAATGCGGATCGTGGGTTGGCTCCTCTCTCATCCACCTCGGAGACTCCAACGTGCCGAATGCGCTCATGTTCATCGACAAGTACAGCCAGGTGAGAAAGGCGCATGCTTCCCCCCGCATGCAAGTGTGAGAAAGGCGCATGCTTCCCCCCGCATGCAAGTGTGAGAAAGGCGCATGCTTCCCCCCGCATGCAAGTACAGCCAGGTGAGAAAGGCGCATGCTTCCCCACATGCTCCCCCGCATGCAAGTGCTCCCCCGCATGCAGTGCTCACCACGACGCCCCCCCCCCCGCAGGTCGAGCATATCCTCCATCCGATCCTCTCGACCCTCTCGAGCCTCGAACAGCTGATACAGGACGACGAGGCACTCAACGCCTGGATGCAAGCAACCTATGGCGGACTGACCGAGCTCCAGGTGGCCATTCTGCAGGACTTTTTCCGCTTTGGCTTCGATGGGAGCGGCGCGGACAACTTTTTCGACGCTGGCTCGTGCATCGACGGCCGGCTCACCTCAGCTTGGAATTGGTGCTCTTCGCTTCCCCACAAGCCCTTTTACATCGCCTTCCAGCTCACGGGCAACACGTCGTTTGATGGGCAGTTCCAGGAGTGATGGCCCATCCCGTCATGGCCGTGTGGCTATCGTCCCACATGCCCGTCGGGCCGGGTCTGCGTGCTCGCGTACACGGCAGGACGGCACCGTTCTGTGGTCGTGTACCCGAAGCCGAACGCGAACCCGGCGGCAGCGGGAAACGATGAAGCAGCGCCGCTAACGGACTCTCTAATCTCCGATGTCAACTAGAGAAACTTGTGGCGCGATGCAGATTAGAGATTTCCTAACTCTCAGCACGTATGAAATGGCGCAGATCACGATTTTTGTAAGAACTCACATGCGCGCGCTCTAAAGCGCATCTACCCCCAGAGCGGCGCCGGGCCGCGCGCCGACATCGCCCGGCGCGTGCCCTCCTGCTCCATTCTGCGGCCTCTCTCTCTCTCTCTATGCAGGCAGACCCTTCTCGAGCCATTCGATGATCTTGTCGTATTTGCGCTTGGCCTCGACCGCGGCGCCGCCCTCCTCAGCGTTGGCGTTCGCGGACGTCGCAGCTGCCAGCGCATCCCGGCGCTGCTTGGCGAGGTCGAGCGGGGTGAACCCGTCTTTGCTGCGAAGCAGGAGAGGGCGAGGGCGGTGGCAGCATCAGTGGCACGCATCATCGAATGCTTCGTCCGAGCCAGCATCAACCGGGCGGGCGGCGGCGCGCGTGTGCAGGTGGGTTTGCGGGGCCGCCAGCCGCACGCACTCGGTGGCCGATGTCATGGCGTTGGTCTTGCCGGACTTCTGGGCCCACAACAGCAGCGCCTCGACAAGGTCCTTGTCGCTCGTGGGTTTGATCGAGCCCCAGCACGCAATGTGCAGCGGCGTCCATTCCTTCAGGGTCTTGCTCGGCTGCATCAAGTCGGCCTCGCCGGCCTTGATCAGATTCCGCACCGCACCAGTGTCACCCATACGAATCTGCGAGCAACCGTGCGGAGAGCGCTCCAAGCGGTCAGCGCTCCAGGCGTCCCGCATGTGAGATGCACGGCCTCACGCACCTTCCAGCGTAGCGCATACGAGGGGTCGCCGAGGCCCATGATCGCAGGGAGAGCAGGGAGTGCAACAACCCGCAGAGGGCGCTCACCGATGAGCGCTCAAGATGGCGGACCTTCGTTCACGGCTGAGATCACGAAATCACGATGCGCGAGCGCTCAAGATCGCGCACGCGAAGTGAGGGCCCCCTCACACCTCGGGAACTTCACAGACTTTGCACAGAACGTTTCACGAGAGGGCGCGACCAAGAACCCAGTGTACCGGTACCAGTGTACCGGTACCATTCAAGGCCCAGCCCCCCTCGCCACGTGTACCGGTAGTAAGGACTACGCTGCCCGTTGGCATGTTTTGCTTACTTACTCATCTCAGCACCGAGGCCCATCTGTGCCCCTTTGGCACCCCCGCAAAGTCCATGATCTCTTGCGCATCCCTTGGAGGCGAGCCTGGCTGAAACACGGTATTGTTGATCATCGGGCAGTTGGTGCCCGAGTTCTGGTAATAGTCCGTATCCGCAAAGTTGTCGCGGACCACGACGTCGTGGATCGAGCTCGTCCACAGATGCAGCCACTTGGAGCCATGGATGTTCGTGACGACGTTGCCGGACCACGTCGAGTACGCGGAGCCTTCGTCGGGATAGAGCGCGCCTGAGCTTGCGGTGCCCTGATCGTAGACCCAGTTCCCGTGGATCAGGCTGCCATTCTGGGGCCCAAGCATGTAAATGCCGCCGCCGTCGTTGAGCGCTTGCTTGTACCCATGCGCGCGGTTGAACCGGATGGTGTTGTTCGCCGCGTTGGTGCACGCCGCGCACACGTGGCGCCACCAACCCCAACCGACCGAGATGGCGCCATAGGTCAAGTTCCCCACGTCGTTGTGCTCGAGCAGCGTGCCGACCGTGTAGCCCACGTTGATGCCCGCGGCACCATTGTACTCCGCCGCGGCGCGCACGATGATCGTGTTCCGCACCACGTTGTCGCGATCGAGCGGCGCAGCCAGCGCATCCTGAAACTGGCCGATCTGGATTGCGGAGCCCGAGATGTCGTGGAAGTAGCAGCCGTCGATGACGCAGCCGACGGTGCGCGAGAGGTCGAGCCCGAAGCCACCCAGCTTGGAGAACTCGCACCCAACGAAGGACACGTTGGTCGCGTCTTGCACGAGCACATTCCCCGGCGACTTGACGGACCAGAAGTAGTCCTTGTTGCAATCCGAATTCGAGCTGTAATTGGTGCCCACGGTGCCGCAGCCCGTCTGCTGCTCGACGTAACCGTCGGCCTGGCCTGGGCGCAGCCACGTGGCGTACTCGAAGGCGAACCCGACGAAGCCGAGGTCGCGCGCGCCGCCGCTCACATTCAGCAGCACGGAGAGCGTTGGCATCATCGCCCGCACGCTCGTCACCGTCTCTCCAGCCCGCAGCGCGTAATAAGCCCTCCACCTGCGCTTGCCAGGCTCGACGATCTCGTCGAGGGCCCAGTCGCCGGGCTCCATGGTGCTCGAGGGCCCCACGTTCTCAATGTAGCCGCTGCCTTCCAGAGGGGCTCCCAAGCCGGCGACCACATACCCCTTGTAGCCCACCGGCCTCGCACCCGTCACGGCGCCCGCGAGGTCTGGTGGACCCTTGGCCCCTTGGTCGCACGCCTTGTGCAGCAGGTTGCGCCAGCACGGTTGCATCATCTCAATGTGCGTCGCGTTGCGCCGAAGCACCGCGCACCTCGGCTCCGTCCAAGGCGACGTGGACTGCGGGTAGACGAACTCGACGCCTAGGCCACCGCGCGGCCACGGCGTCGGTGGCGTGGGCGCTGGCGGCGGCGTCTGCTGGCACGACGTTTTGCGCTCGAGGGCCATGTGCCCACCTCACACCGCGCGCGCCCACACGGGCTCTTCACAGACGTTGCACAAAACGTTTCACAGGTGTGGGCCCCCAAAAGTTGACGGTACCAGCTCTGGTACATGTATAAAGTCAATGCCAAAGGTGGACGTGAGTTCGGCAATCCCCTCGTGCGGGCGCGCATTACCCAATGCCCTCGTCGAGCCCGATGGCCTGCTTCGCCCGCTGCTTCGCACGCCCACACCACGCTGCTCGGGGCCTCGGGAGCCAGGCGTTGCGGCAGCCTCGACTGCGCGCCGTGGTCGCTGCGAGCGTCCTCGACGCGCCCTCGCGCCACGGCTGCCGCGGCCACCCGAGCTCCGAGGGGCGTGTGGGCGCGCTGCATGCGCGCCGCGACGGAGTGCGCGCCGCCGCCTCCCGAGCGTCACAGCGGAGCCGCGCGTCGCCCCCCCGAATGCGCAGGTGTCCGAGCGGGCGAAGGCCTGTAGAGCGCGGCGGACGCGATGAGCGACTCGATGGGCAAGGCCGTGTTCGAGGCCGCAAGGGACGGCAAGGAGGCGGAGCTCACGCGGCTGATCGGCCTTGGAGGGAACGTCAACTGG
>ENA-UOUZ01000584-UOUZ01000584.1-mixed-culture-metagenome-genome-assembly--contig:-NODE-584-length-25466-cov-110.387864_pt1 | contig 25466 bp, 16 predicted proteins | sample MGYA00238154_ERZ761575 | MGnify/ENA primary metagenome ERZ761575 (study PRJEB28896, sample SAMN07631632) | mixed culture metagenome | isolation source: Freshwater growth medium | place: USA...
AGCATTGGATGAGTGCCGTATCGTTGCGCACCCGCTGCGATCGGGTGCGTTTTGCCTCGATTGCGCCGCCGAACGGCTCGACCGCCCCGCAGTCTTCTCCGGGTGCGACCCTTGAATCGGAGGAGAGATCTCTTAACGGTATGACCCTCACGACGGCCATGAAAAACCGTTCGTTTCACGGTTTGTTTGCGTTCACGGAGTCAGGCAGGGTATGAAGGTCTGAGTGAGGGACCACCATGCTCCTCGCTATATCTTGTCAAAATCACGCGACACTCTACACAAAGATCGGGCAGAAGGGGCTGCCACCTCAGCCACTTCGCATGATCTATAACAAAACAGCCGGGCACAGCCAACGTGCACAAAGCTGCGCGTCGGAGTGGTCTTCGCACGGCTCATCTCTCATGGTTACCAAGCATGGTTTGCAGCAGCTTGTCCATGATGTCGTCGAGCTTACCTTTCTTCTTTGCCCACCAGCACCCGGCGAGGCAGATCAAGAGCAGGATCAGGATCAGGATTTTCTTCTTCCTCGCACTGTACTCGAGCCGATCCTTCCGACGTTTCTTCTCGTGTGCTAAGGCTTGCGGCAATGCTTGCCGAGTGACGCACATGCCCCAACTCTCTTTCACTTGATAGCCGACGCAAAAAGGCGCTTCCGAAGGGCATGTGTGTTTATTGGCAACGAAGTTCGTGACACTCATGAAGCCTGTGGAGCAGCTTCCTCCGGGGGCGGCATGCGCGTAGTAGCGCACCCCACGATTGGTATCCGCGACGCGGCAATGCAGCTGACTGAACGCGCACGCAGCCTTGTACCTGATCTGCTCATCATCCACCGCATATGTTAGAGTGACGTTGGCCAAGATGGACCACCAATGTATGAGGCGCTCCAGCATGTACCCGATGCACCGCTTCTCCCAGTTGGGCGTGTTCGTCTCCTGGGTGCCGAAGGGACAAACGGCGCCAACGGGCCTTCGACTCTTGTAGACAGATATGAAGTGCCGTGCGAACGTGGCGTACTCGCGCAGGAGCTCGCTAGGCAATATGATGTAGTTTCCAAAGGGCCAGAATCGATCAGCGGGCATCTCCTCCAGACGAGACGGATCCGGCGCCAGACCGTTGGCTCTCATGTCGACGAGGACCTGCATGATCACTGGCTTCATGCCTGGATGATGCGCCTCAAGGAGCGCCCAGTAGTCATGAGCAAAGATACCATACCAAAATAGGACAACTCGGCCGTTGGACGGACGTATCGGGTTCATGGCGTCGTACACTTTCGTCCAATCCAGCGAAACGCCCTCGCGCCACCGAGCCTTCCTCGTCTCGCTCGCCGTAGTAAAGCCTACCCACGGCTTGTGATACCAGCTTGCAGCGGCCACGGCAAGAAGAGCGGCGTTCTCGCCTAGCTGCAGCTGAAGGAGCGGGTCGCGGAGCTCGGCGAGCTCACGGATGGTACTGAGATTGCCCTGGCCGTACGTTGCGGAAACCAGCGAGAGTGGCGTCAAGACCCCTGGGGGGTGGGCCTCCCGCAGGGCCCGGATTCGCGCGTGCGACGCCTGGTCGTGATACGCCACGAAGAGGCTGAGCTGTGTTGAGAAGCCAGCAACCGTGAAGTAGTACTGACGCCAGACGTTGAGTGCTGGCACGTGCACCTCCTCCTCGTCGTCTATAAGGTCCTCTTTGATCAGCGAAATCCGCGTTGACGCGTCGCGGTATTCCTTCAAGTAGAGTGGGCTTGACCATGTCCTGAAAGGCTTGGATCCTGTGTAATGCAGCAGAACAATCCGATTCCAACTCGCTGTGAGCTGTAACTCGTTGCGATAAGAGAGCTCCGTCGTGGGGGTCGTGGCCTCGTCGCCAAGAAAGGACGCACGCAAGAAGCCGAGGTTGGACTTTTGCATATTGAATAGGGCGGGCAAGGTCGTGGCCTCGTCGCCAAAAAAGTAACGCAAGAAGCCTTGCTCGGCTCCTTGGTGACTGAATTCAGCACTGTTGACGCTATGCAGCACTCGCGTCATGCATTTGAAGAGCTCCATGCTCGGCCGCAGTAAAAGTACACCCCCATTCATGCTGGCGCTCGGGGGTCTCGTCCACGCACCCCAGTCCGGAGCAGACCAGAACCACCGCGTGCTCTCAGTCGTCTCCACGTCAAGCTCGACCGCATGCTTGAAGATCACGCGAGGGTGCTGCAGCACAAGGATGTCCGCATCGATGTACAGGATGGTGCTGTACGCGGTCATTTGGAAAAGGTTGAGCTTGGCATAGTTCTTGGTCCACCGTGGGTGCTCGGCCGTCTTCGTACGCGGAAGCATCATGCGCCACGTGGTGGTTTGCACACCTGGGAATTTCTGCAGCAGGCGCCTCAACATCTCTGCCTTCTCGCGTCGCTCGTCCTCGGACGCTGGGGCCAGAGTAGCCACCACGCGCTCCCCTCGGTAACCACTTGCAGACAGGCTTTGCAGCAAGGTGAACACCATGGGCAGAAAATTGGGCGACGACAGGAAGGTGACCACTGCCTTCGGCCGCTTTGCGTGGGCACGGGATTGCGCTTGGAGTTGACCGCACTGTGACAAACCTGTGGCGGGCTGAGTATAAGACGGATGCTCCCACGGCCGCAGGGTCATATAGCCGCAGGTCATGCGGCTGCAGGGCAAATTTCTCGGTGTTTCGAAGTTCCACGGTTCTAGCTGTGTCGTGTTCGGCGCGGTGGGCTGGGTGGAGGTCGGCGCATCCGTTGAAATTGCGGTGCACCCTGCAAAAAAGAAGCAAACAACAGCGAAGGCACACGCAGCCCTGCTGACTCTCTGCGAATAGCGCACTCGTCGTCCATCGTCTGAGCACGGTGATGTTCCAGCGCTCACGAAGTCGGCCATTCGGTCACCAAAGTCACCGCGCGAGTCCTGCTGGGTCGCGTAAGTTCCGTACCGGTAAAAAGACACCGGGGGGAGCCGGGACACACACGGGACACTCGGACACACGGATCACACAAACGAACCTCACATCAGCCATCCAGACCTCACCAACGCACGACCCCGGTAAAAAGACACAGGGGGGGAGCCGGGAGCCCGGGACACACACGCACGGGACACGGGACAAACACGTTCCGTACCGGTACCGGTACCGGTAAAAAGTCACTTGGGGGAGCCGGGACACACACGGGACACAACGGGTACAATTCAAAAACACTGGGGGGAGCCGGGACACACACTACGGTAGAGTACCGGTACTGTGTCCCGGGCTCCCGGCTCCCCGGGGCGGTGTTTTACAGTAAAGTGGGGCTGGGGGGGAGCCGGGACACACACGGTTGCAACACACGGTACCGGTACTGTCCCGGCTCGCCCCGGTGTCTTTGTACCGGTCCGGCTCCCCCCGGTGTCTTTTCATTCTTACCGGTGCTCCCCCCTGTGTCTTTTTACCGGTACCGGTACCGGTAACGGACGTACTGTGTTTCGGCCCCCAATGGCCGACGCTGGAGGCGAGGCCTCCTCTCTGCTGCCGGCGTCGCAGTTGCGCGCCAAGCACTCGAAGCTGTCGAAGCGCGCCGCGCTGCTCTTGCGGCGCGAATGCGATGCGCTGGGCGCCAAGCTGGTCGCGCGCGCCATGCGCTCTCGCAGAACGCGCGATGGTCCGCTCGACAGTGCTGCAGTGTGGGATGCGCTGCTCGATGATCCCTCCCTGCGATGGCTTGTCAAGCGGTTGCTTGAATTGGAGCAGGAATCTGGCGCCCAGCCTGGTGCGCCAACGAGCCTGCCAAGGCCACCAAGGGATGCCGATCCGAGCTCTAGTTGGCTGCCGCCACTCGTGTGGCATCGTGCGGCACCACCTCGCGGGGACGACGAGCCCGTGCCGTTGCGAGCCGCATTCCTGACCACCGTATATCCAAGCGCCGCCGATGTACCGCGGCCCTTGAATCCTTCTTAGCTTTGGCACATAGGCAGTGTGGGTGGTGGTAAGGAGGCCATGTAGAGTGTTTGAGCATTGAGGGCCATCACGCGTTAGTCTCGCATCAGGGCCCTCAGTCGTGCCTACAACTTCTCGTCGCTCAGTTTGAAGCGACCCTGTACGTGTATTCTCGAGGTTTGGGCTACGCGGTTGGTTGAGGGTAACTTAACCACGTCGCACGTCGACATTAAGGACTCATGCCAATCTGCCACTGCGCACTACGAAGGCATCGTTCTACAATCATCGGTCGTCATCGAACATTTCAACATCGTTCGTAACGTCCCCAATGATATATCCCCACATTGGTCGACCTTCGCTATCGCCGATCGCTCACCTTTGGCGGCTGCAGCCACGACGGAAGCTCGACGTCGGCCGGCCGCTCATAGCGCCGCCTGGAGAGGCCGTCGCCAGACACGGGTGCAGCCCGCCGCCCGCGCGGGCTGGAACACCAGGGCGGCGCCGTGCTCGATGCAGTACTGTCAGGGAGTACCGTAGCCTAAACCGTAGCCCGGATTCAAAGGCGGGCGTTCCTCTAAAGGCCTTGCCGTCGTTGAACACGTCTCCGAGGTGGCCGCCGCAATCGGCGCACCGAAGCTCCGAACCCAGGGCGAAGGAGGTGAAGCTTGTGAGCGTCTCGACCCGCAAGCGCCGTCGCGAACGAGGGCCAGCCCGTGCCCAATTGCCCGTGCCGCTCTCAAATTTGACCAAACTGTCGAAGAGGGGCGCCTTGCACCCAGCGCAGACGAAGGTGCCCTTGCGCTTCTCGTTGAGTAGCGGGGAAGAGCGCGGTGGTTCCGTTCCGCCGAGTTGCGCAGGACAAAGTCCTGGCCGGGCGTCAGAACTGTCTCCCACTCGTTCTGCTTCGGGTAGCCCGCCACACGGTCCTTTGCAAACGATGCGGTAGCGCGACCAGAACACATTCACGCGTCTGTCGTGTTCACGTTCACACACAACACAGCGGAGGCGTCCGCAACACCGATGGCGGCCCGGATTTGTCTTCATACTCTCGTGCTGATCGTTGGCCAGCCCGTGCTCGGCCGCCCAGAGGTTGTTCCCCCGAATCAGGCACCACGCCCATGCGGCGACGACGATGAAGGTTGCATGAACTGGGCCGCTGCCGGCGAGTGCGATGCCAATCCATTGTTCATGCGCCAAACGTGCCGCAAGAGCTGCGGCGTTCCACCCTGCCCGCGGGTAGTGCTGCCAAAGAAGGAGGACTATCCGATGAACCTCGAAAGCATGGAGCGGGTTCAGCTTTCACCGGCTGATCAGGCACCACAACCATGCGGCGATGACGACGAAGGGTGCGCGAGCTGGGCCGCTAACGGCGAGTGCGATGTGAACACAGCGTTCATGCACCACAGGTGCCGCAAGAGCTGCGGCGTTGCACCCTGCCCGCGGGTAGCCCTGCCAAAGAAGGAGGCATGGGAGCTCGAAAACCTGGAGAGGGAATATCCTGATACGGTCTTCACAGATCTCGACGGCAACGGTCTGGCCGCCTTTGCCAACAGAGTGGAGACGCCAGTATTCACGTGGTTTTACGCACCATGGTGCAAGCAGTGCAAGCTTGTTCGGCCGGATTTGGAGGTGGCAGCCAAGCGCTACACCGACTCGTCGGCTCCCCCCCTCGCATTTGCTAAGCTCGACTGCGTCAAGGATCCGGAGGCGAAAGCGTTCTACGGAGTCAACTCGTATCCAAGCTTCAAGGTGTTGCGTGGACGTCGCCACAAGTGGGTTGAGCTGATCCCAGCCCCGCGGCTGCCGGACGGTCAGTTGAATCGCTCCGCCGAAGTGATGCTGGCGACGGCAGCGCGCGAGGCGCGCGGGCCCGTTCACTGGCTGAGCACCGAAGACGAGCTCCGCACGGCTCTCTTCAAACAGGTTCCCGCTGGTGTGAATGCGAGGGACTCGGTCGGACTTGGCGAAGCTCTTGCGATCGCCGTGCTCTCGTCTACGACGGGCGCGGCCGCGATTGCGTATGCGAACCTCGCCGCAGGCTGCTCGACCAAACTCTCGCCGCTCCCCTTTGTGGCTACTACGAACTCCTCGATCGTGACGGCCGTTGGACTCGAACGCATCCCAATGGACCACGTCGCCATCGTGGCGCTCTTCTCAGAGCCCAGTGGCGCCCCGGAGGAGGAGCAGATGGTGCCGCGCCTCGCGACGCGGCCTCTGCTTCCGCCCGGCGCGGACGCCCTCGACCTCAAGGCGGAAGAGGCGATGTGTATGTGGGCCCTCGGCCACCGTGTACCCATCCTGATCGATGCGGACGAAGACCCTTATTGGAGTGATCGGGCGGGCGCGCTCTCGTTCAACAAGATGACAGCGATCCTCTTCCTGAGCCCGCCGCATGCGCATCTCGCCGGCGTCGTGCGCGCCGCCGCCGCGCGCTTCGATCGCGGCACGATCATCGTCATGACCTTCATGGCGTCATCAATGAGCATCTCGGACGTCTCAAATGCCATGTTCAAGCGCTATGGAGTCAAATCGATCTTCGACACGCCTCGCCTCGTCTTCCTCGACAAGCGCATCGAGTTGAAGGGGGCGAACCCGAGCCGCCAGCGCCACTACAAAGGGACCCTCACCGAAGACGCAATCGTCGAATTCATCAAATCTCCGGACGCACGGCTGTCGCCCGACACGCCGCCGATCAAGGAGCGCTCGCGGCTCAAGGACGAGCTGTAAGCCGCGGCGCGAGCGGCTTCACTTTTCGTGAAAGAGAGCGGTCAATAGTGCCAAGGGTACATGTATCAAACTCCCGTCGAAGAATACCTGGCCGAGTATTAACTCCACGGGGCCGGTGGTCGTGCGTCTTGCCGAGATGGAATAACGTGAACGTGAAGTGTGAACGGCCGAGTTTTAACAGCCAATTCACACGGCGATTTTCAGGTCGCGCGGTATGTTTTTGGCGTGTGGCTTTGCGCGCATGCTCTCCGTCGTGTTCTGAGCTAAAGCACGACATGGCGGCCGTTGAGACAATTGGCTTGTGCACTGCCGCCTCGGGCTGGGCGTTGAGCGGCACCGGGACGAATTGCACCTACGTCGGCAGCAATTCGTGGGCGGACCAGCAGCTAATGGTCGGTTCGTGCGCACGCAACGTGCGCAAGGCGCTTGATGGCCACTCGCGCGCGTGGATCACGTCGCTGCTCGACAAAGCCCATGGCGGGGCCCTCATCTTCGAGGATGCCCAGCGCTCCGGTGATCCGGACGGTACGCGTGCTGCCCTTCGTGCATGGGCAGCCGCCGATCCACGAGTGCGCTTGCTGCTAGCTGCGCCTCTGCTCTACCCCAAGTGGTCGAGGACGCAGCGCCTGGCCCTGTGCCGCAACATGCTCGCACAGGAGGCGGTGCGTGCCTTGCCCGAGAGTGGTGCACTCGTGGCGCTCGACCTCGACTGCCACGCACCTGCAGCCGAGTCCATCATGATAGCACTTTCCTCGATGAACACGCAGCGGCGGTGGGACGTGCTCACGGCAAACACGCGGCAGCCCATGTACTACTACGATCGCTGGGCGTTGCGCTCGGGCACGCTCGGCCTCGCGTACGACTGCTGGTTCAACAAATCGCAAGCACGTCTGCATGGCGGCTGCCTTGACTACGCCATTCAGATTGATCCAGCCGCACAGCCCTTTGCGGTGGAATCAGCGTTCAATGGGCTCGGCCTCTACCGCGCGGCTGCGCTGCGCATTGCATCCGACTGCCGCTACCGCGGCACGAAGAATTCGTACCTGTGTGAGCACGTTCCCTTCCACCTATGCATGCGTGCACACCAGCTGGCCATCGGCGTGCTGCCCTCGCTCGCCACCGACTGCGGACCTACGGAGCTCTCGCCGCCACAGAAGCTCAAGATCATTCGCTATGGGGTCGATGGCCGTGTGCAGGTTGCATCGCCGGCGGCGTCGGTGGTGGGGAATGGCGTCAGAATGGCGTCGGAACGGCGTGTCGGCGCTGGAGTGCGGCACAAGGGTAACGGTAAGGGTTGACGCACGGCGCACGGCACCCGCCGGCGCGGCGCCCGGGTCCCAGGGCACAGGCGAGGTAGTTTCCTGTCGAAGCAGCCCACGGCGAGGTCTCGACGCACCGCAACGGCCGGGCAGCGGGCTCCGCGCCGGCGCGGTGTGATCTGTGTCGCCGGGAGGCGCTGTTCCTGTTGAAGCGCTGCGTCGAGGCTCTGTGTCGGAGTAGGTCGAGGCTTTGTCTGTCAAGCCTGTCAAGGCCTTGTCGAGGCCTGTCGAGGGCCTCACTCCGCGATCCGGGTGGGATTGTCGAGGCTGTCGCGGAGACACGAGGGCGAGGCCGCTGGCCACTCTCACTGCCGTGCTCCTGCCGTCCTGCGATGAGTGTCACGTGTCGGCCGCGTGTCCAACATGATGTTCAACATGATGTTCGGAACATGCGCGGCGTGATGTGTCGGGTCGAGCGGCTCGAGGCCAGAGGCCACCTCGCGTGCGCATGGGGCGTATAGTTCAATAGGTATAGCGTTCGATTTAATTATACTACAGTGTCGTATAGAGTACCCTGGCGGTTATGCTGACGAGGGCTTCGCGGTTTGCCGGGCTGACCGAGACCCAGCAAGCGAGTCAACCAGGTCGCAAGGAACGAGGACGAGGGTGGCGCCTGGACACGGCACGTGACCCAAGGGTCCGTCGGTGGATGCAGAGCTGAGTATTTCTTGTCACGAAGTTGGAGTTGTGCTTGGCACTTGTGTTCCATAGTCGCTTCCAAGACGTTCACACCTTTGCCGTTCTCACTCACGGCGGCCCACGGACGAACCAAGGCACCAGCGAGCAAAGCCACAGCCGGGGCGACGACGTCCGCATATTTCATCGGCGCGCCGGCTTCACTGGCCGCGGCAGCGCTCTCCTTGGTGAAGAGCGCAGGCGCATGCCCCCTGAGCCGGAGCCAGAACTTCACTTTGAAGTAGCATCCCCCAGCACAACCCCAACCAGGCGCGTGCTCCGTAACTGAGACGTGGTGTGTAGGCTTCCCCGAGACCATCGCAGCGTGCCGCAGAAACCTCTTGCTGAACTTCGGCCAAGGCAAGCCTCCGACGACGGCACCGACTGGAGGCCGTTGTCGAATCGGCGAGGTCATGCATGTGTCATCCTCCATGTTGATCAGGTATTCACAATCACAGCTCCGCATGGATCGTCTCACACGATTCAGCCAGGTGAGACCCGACATGATACTCGTGGTGGTTTGCCCATGCCCCGCGGCAGACGCGTAGGCTGTCCAATGGCAGCCAAAGCGAGCACACACGGAGCTGTAATTGAACCCCCCATCGTTGGTGGCGTTGCAGTTGTCCGTGACGACAAAAATGGGCTCATGCTGATAAAAAGAGCGAATCGTATGTAGCAAATGAACCACGGCCAATCCATTCCGGTGCGCCTGCATGTGAAACCCGTACACGTAGCCTGGTTCTGCAACTTGGTGACGCACAGAAACGTTCCTTTTTTGCGCGCTCTTTTGCGTCGGTCTGCTGTGGTTTGCAAGTGTCCCTGGATTTGCAATTGCGTTGGTCTGCTGGGAAGACTGATGTCCGACTCCATGAGATCTGCGCTTTTGTTCAGCCCGGCAGTTGTACGCCTGATCCCGCAGCATCCTCCACACTTTTTTCCCTGGACCATTGCCATGCCACAAGAATGGGTGCCCATGCAGCGTGCGGTGCGCATCCGGGATGTGAAGGTTCGCGCCGACACCCAAGAAGTCCGGAACCATTTCAGATTTGCTCCGCAAGATGTCACACGGTTGCGGACCTGTAATGCTGCCGATTCCAAACATGGCACGCTGCATTCCCATGCTCAAATCCAAGTTAGAGCAGCAACCATGTGTCTTGTGAACACGGTTGGTGCTATCAAAGCACGAGAGTGCAAGATGCTTTGCCCTCATAAAATGCGGGGGCAAACATGGTTGCGACCACACGGTGCTCCCAAAGATAGCTTGGCGGGTGTCAACGCCAATACTGTACCTGCTGGCAAGCCTTCCCGACATCAACTCCGTCAGGGCCTTTTGATCGTCGAACGTGTCCGTGTCGTTCTCCGCAGCGGCTACCGTGTGCAGCACTTCAGCGAGGGCGGCGGCCGACCCCATGAGAGCCGAGTTGATGTATGGTGAGACCGTCGAGCCATCAAAGTCAGGATGGCTATAGTATGCAGCGATGTCTTCGTCGGAGCAGATTCGCCCCACCCAGCAGGTCGTCTCCGATGAGAAAAGGACATGCTTGCCGTACGCGCGAAAACGTCGTTCGAGCTCACGGGCGCTCACATGCTTGTTTAAGATCACGTCGTTGCCATCCAACAGGAGCAGCACCGGCTCGCACTTGTCTTTAGACCGTGGCACGCGGCTTGCAAGCTCTGCGGCATACTTGGCAAACTGCTTGAGCTTCCATCCATAGCCGTGCCACGTCGAATTTGCGCACACGTTGAGAGGTCTTCTGAAGTGCGACTCAAGTCGTTCTGAGCAGTCTGCACGCTCGCCCTGGCCGTCGCACAAACCAAAAGGTGACTGGGAACTTGCCGTGTTCGACTCAAGTCGTTCTGAGCAGCCTGCACGCACGCCCTGGCCGTCGCACAAATCGAAAGGTGACTGGGAACCTGCTGTGTCGCAGGCCACCACATGGAAGGAGATGCATGGCTGTGGCTGCCCAAGCTCATATCGACGGCCGGTCGGTAAGACCTGGCGCGGCGGCAATTCCACGTGCGCAAAGAACGCGCGAGTCACGATAAGAGAATGCAGAACGAGAACGGAAGACACCATATGTCCCGCCGAAAATAGAGAGTGGCGATTGCCAAGGCAATTGAAACTCCACAAAGCTTCCGTTGCAGGGGGCCCGTGAATACTCACGAGTTTGAGACTTCCACTTACATCGTGTTGCGTTCGCCAAACCCTTTTTGACCATGGTCTCGTACGTTTCACGCGAAGTCGAAAAGAGTGGCGACGACCACGTGCGCTTCTGATTTGTGTGAAGACGCGAATGGCAGATCGTGGTCTCATCAGGCTCATGCCCCGACCGACCGCGCGACGTGGGGCATCGCTGCTCTCGCGCTCGCTCGTGCAACGGCCGCTGCTGCCTGCTGCCGCGTGGGCCTCCTCTGCGGGCTGCTCGTGCCGGGGCGTCTCGACCAAGGCGGTGCCGCTCGACGAGTCGAGCGCCTCATGGGGCAACAACCTGCGCGGGCTGGGCCACAACAACTACCTGGGCAAGATCCTCAACGCGCGCGTGTATGAGGTCGCCAAGGAGACACCCCTGCAGTACGCGCCGTCGCTCTCGACGGAGCTGGGGAACGCGGTCTACCTCAAGCGCGAGGACTTGCAACCCATCTTCTCGTTCAAGATCCGCGGCGCGTACAACAAGATCGCGCAGCTCTCGCGCGAGCAGCTGAAGGCGGGCATCGTGGCGTGCTCGGCGGGCAATCACGCGCAGGGCGTCGCCCTGTCAGCCTCGATCATCGGCGTCGACGCCGTAATCGTGATGCCCACCGGCACGCCTTCAATCAAGGTGGACGCGGTTCGCAAGCTCAAGGGTAACGTGCGGCTGCACGGGGCGACGTACGACGAGGCGGCGGCGGAGGCGCACCGGCTGGTGCAGCAGGAGGGGCGCACGCTCATCCACCCCTTCGACGACCCGTACGTGATCGCGGGGCAAGGCACCATCGGTATGGAGGTCCTTAAACAGATGACGGGCAAGAAGCTCGATGCCATCTTTGTGTGCTGTGGCGGCGGCGGCATGCTCGCGGGGATCGCCGCGTACGTGAAGCGCGTGCGGCCGGGCGTGATGGTCATCGGCGTCGAGGCCGAGGACGCCGCCGGAATGACCGCCTCCATTCGCGCGGGACGACTCACGAGCCTCGAGAGCGTGGGAATGTTCGCCGACGGCGCCGCGGTCAAGACAGTTGGGCAGGAGACGTTTCGGATCTGTAACGAACTCGTCGACGACATGGTGACCGTGAGCACGGACGAGATCTGCGCAGCCATCAAGGATGGCTTCATGGACACGCGTTGCGTCCTCGAGCCGGCAGGGGCGCTCGCGATTGCCGGAGTCAAAAAGTGGGTCGGGCTGACGAATCTTCGTGACCAGACGTTTGTCGCGATCGCGTCGGGCGCCAACATGGACTTCGACCGGCTGCGGTTCGTGTCCGAGCGCGCGGACGCGTCCGAGACGATGCTCTCCGTGAGAATCCCAGAGCGGCCTGGCGCCTTCCGTGCACTCATTGGCCACGTGTTCCCTCGCAACGTGACCGAGTTCTCGTACCGGCTCGGAGACCCTCAGAATGCGAGCGTCTACCTCTCCTTCCAGGTGCGCCGAGTGCATCTGAGTGCATCTGAGTGCATCTGAGTGCATCTGAGTGCATCTGAGTGCATCTGAGCTGAGTGCATCTGAGTGCATCTGAGTGCATCTGAGTGCATCTGAGTGCATCTGATGGCGGCTCGTTCCTGTGGATCACCATGGACTGCCATGGAGCGGATTGCTATTGATGACCATTGATGACCTCTACTTGCCTCCCTCATCAGGCACGCGGCGCCACGAGCGAGGAGAAGCGAACTGACGCCGAGTCGGCCATGGCCGCTATGCGGGCCGACGGGCTGCTCGTCACCGACCTACGCGACAACGAGCTCGCCAAATCGCACCTACGGCACCTAGGCGGCGGGCGCGCGAACGTCGATCCTCCCGAGCGATTGATTCGCTTCGAGTTTCCGGAACGGCCTGGCGCTCTCTCGCACTTCCTGGCGTCGCTCGACACGGCGGGCGCCGGCTGGAACGTCTCCCTCTTCCAATACCGCAACCACGGCGCCGATATTGGACGAGTGCTGGCTGGGCTCCAGGTGCCCCTGGAGCAGCTGCCCGAGCTCCAGACTTGGCTCGCGCGCCTCGGGTACGAGCACCATCTCGAGGACGGGAATGAAGTCGCGAGGCATTTCCTATGAGGCGCCGCCGTAGCCCACATTGGCTTCCAAGCGCGCCATATTTATACACATCGGTGACCGAGATCACTTCACACTTGAGTCACCGACGAGCGTACTAGCTCGAGGGTGGCCTCGCCCTCATCCGTGCAGAGATGTACAGGCGACGGGGCGGCCGGGGCCGCAGGGCCACCTGCCCACTCGACTCCGGGGTCACGACCGGACTCAGTTCGGCCTCAGTCAGTAGATCTGAGTTCTGACGGGCTACCTTCTTGGAGTGCACACTGAGTGTGTTGTGAGTTGTGTAGTGTGGGTGGCGCGAAGCGCGTGATCTCTGCCATCAGCATCCGATCAGGCTAATATAATAAACGCATCTCCACCGATCTCGCATCTCGGTCGGGTTGGGTCAGCAGGCAGCATGATTTGCAAATGATGTCTTTGATCGGATCATAGTCTGTCCACCCCGCCGTCCGCGTCCGGTTCCACTGCCACAATCTCAATCATCGATGGGCGATGCATGCCGCTCGGCTCATCAATGGCACTCATGACGTCGACACGTCCTCCGCTCGCACGGTATTGAATCGTGCGGGAACGCTCGCAACGAAGTCGCGTGCATTCTAGCACACTCAACAAAGTCATGTCGCCCAACTCTCACCGCCCCGTGCTACGGCCGCAGCTGCGGATCAACTCGGGACGGCCAATCCCTTCCAGCTCAACTGTGAACTGTGTCAACATCCGGACTCGATCTTCACTTCTCTTCCCACCACTCGGCCTCGGATCGCCACAGCGACACGCCATCCTCGTAACGCACAAAATGCTCGCGAACGCGTCCTTGCCAGAGTTGAAAGTCCACAATTTCACCCGCCACTGTTCTCTGAAGGTCCTTCCGCCAGCTCCACACATGTTTGCCGACGGCTGGGTCAAGAGGCTGCTTGCCCCGTCGGCTGCTTGTTCGACCGCCGTGATACGGCAATGCGTCGCCGGGGTCCGCGAGCGACGCAGCCGCCGTAGCCTCCGCCTCGCGAGCAGCAGCATTGGCAGCTGCCACCGCTGCTCGTGCCACTGCCGCTGCTGAGTCGTCAGCCTGTGGCGCCGGTGCAGCGGCGGCGGTGGTGCCATGAGCGACAGCGACTGTGACATGTTCAGGGACGGCGGCCGTGCCTCCAGCGGTGGCGTCAGTACCGTCAGCGGCGGTAGCGGCGGGCTGCTCAAGGGTTGACTCGATGGTGGTGGCGGCGGCGGCTGGCGGCTTGGCGACCTGCTCGAGCAGCAGCCACGAGCTTTCCTCGTGTCCGTCGTAGTTTTCGAGGCTGAGCACTGTCGCCACCTCATCGTCGTCCACCTCATAGTGCACGTTAAAGTTGGCTGTGACTCCACTACGCTTGATGCGCCCGTCAAAGTTGCGTCGTGTGAGGGTGCCCAGCTGCCAACCAATTGAGCCCCAGTGGAAGAGGATCGAACGCCCTACAAGTACGTCAGCATCGAGAGCGGGCTGCTTGGAGAAGGCAAGGGCCGCAGCGCGTGGCGGCGAGCTGGCAAAGGCAAAGCCCGGAGGCGGCGATCGAAGGCCGGGCGGTGCGTCCTCTTCTTTGGAATCGCCATCGTCTTTGTCGGCCGCGAGCGCCGCGGCGAGCGCGGTCGCGGGTGCGGGTGCGGCCGCGGTCGCGGACGTGGCAAACAAGTCAGCAGAGGGCGTCGAAACGGGCCGCTTGCGCGAAGCAGTCGGCAGAGCGTCAGTGCAGGGCGACACGCTGCTCGGAAGCGTGGCCACGCGAGACTGCTGCTCTGTATGCTGCTCGTCGTATAGGTGCCACGCAGCTGGAAGAGACATTGCCTTGCGCCCGTCGCGCGAGCGATAGCCCTTGAGCTTGCCGAAATCCATCACCTTCGTCCAGCCAGGTGGTGGCTTGGTGCGCACCGCCGCCAGCTCCGCAGCAGCTCGCTTTGCGGACTTCGTCGCACCGATTGGGCGCGCACCGCTTGAGTGCGATGGCGCGCTGGAGCTCGCCGCCGCGGCGCCAGCACCAGATGCGGCCGCTGCAGTCCCCGCTGCTGCCGCCGCCTGGCCCGCCTCCGCAAGCCGCTTCGCTGGCCGCTCGGCAAGGCCAGCTTCGACCACGGAGCGCTTCTCGGCCGGGGCATGCGTGGCGGCAGCAGCGGCTTTGGTTGCCGCTGCGGCCTCTATCGGCGCGACCGGAGCTGGTGCGGTGTCCATTGGCTGGCAGCTGGGCTTGCCGCAAGTGCAGAATAGGCCGCCGCCGTCTACCGGCTTCTTGCGTTTCACGTGCCTGCAGACGCAGTCGGCGCACTTGCCCTCGCCTGCGAACCTGATGGATGGCCGCCATTCCGCAGCAAGAATCGGCATCTCGTAGACGCAGTGGCACGTCGTGATCACCTTCACGTTGCACCTGATTGGTGCTGATGCAAACGACTCAATCGGAATGCCCTCCGTGAAACTGACGTCGGGGGATGACGACTCATCATCAATCGGAATGCCCTCCGTGAAGCAGACGTCAGTCCTAAACCAGCCATCGTCTCCGCGAGCCGCGACACCATGAACGAACCATGCGCGCGAACACATGTGTGCGGTCCTGTTCGTGTGTTCCCGAGGGTGCACGAAGCCACAACACGAAGCTTGTGCTCGCAAGCTGAGGTCGTGAGGTACACACACACAGTGCTGAGAAAGCGAAAGTGCTAAATTTGGTGTGGGCTGTTGCATGCCAGCTGCAGTTCCGGATACATGTACAGGATACCGATAGCCGACACACCACACATCCACACATGGCCTCAATCCGAATTTCCGGAACGTGCTGTGTTTGTCAAACAGGAAGATAACGCACTGCGGTCTGCGCGAGATTTTGACTGTGTGACCTTGGCGCTTGGGGGAGGGTTTCAACACTCAGGTAGTTACCCTATAGTGTTTGAAAACATAGGTCATAGCGGTGCCGTGCGCGAGATTTTGACCTTGCGGCGGGGACGAGGGTTTCAAGTTTCAACAGGGCTGACGACTGAGAGGTTTCAGGTTTTGAGGTTAGCGGTCGGACATTTTTATACTTTTTAGTTTTACCCTAATCCCTATACATTGTATGGCCAGTATGGTCGTCAATGGTGTTTCAGCATTGAGCATATTGCGGGGGGAGCGCGAAGCCAAATCTACTCCTTGGGTCGCGCTGTATGTGTTGTGACCCGCGGCTTACCGCGGCTGCGGGGCGGGGCGAGGGCGGAGGGGGCGACGCGGCGCACGCGCGAGCACACACAGAGCATACAGTCACACGCCACACGCCTCCAGAAAAGACTCAACATAATACAGATCAGCGCGTCGCGTGCCTCTGCCAAGTAACGCGAGCAGCGGTGTCTAGAACCGGCGCTTCGCCCTCGGTGCGAAGTGCTCCCTCGCAAGCAGCGCGTCGCTGTCGGCTGTGTCCCAAGTTTGGGTGCCCCCCTCCTCCGAGCGCAGGCTACCGAGCGCCGCGAGCGCCGCAAGTCGCCCAATCTCATCCGACGACTTGGCTGCAAGGCCGTTGCCTCCCGTGGCCACATACAAGGAGGGGCGCAGCGCGCCGATGTAGGGCAGGCCGGTGGCGGTGCGGCAGTTGGCGCATGCATCCGAGGTGATCTCGATGGGCGAGATCCCAGGCACGATCGAGCGGAGCAGCTCGGTCATTTCGTCTGTGGCCACGCGGTCGCCTCCCGAGCGATACCAGGCGATCAGGTCCTCCGGTGTTGGCAAGGGGTGCACGCCAGCAGGCAGGGCGTTGCCGGTGGTGGTGTCGAGCATCGGCATGGCGCCGGCGGAGGTGGTGGCAGGCACGCGCGCGCCGCCGAGCTTGAGGACAAGTCGGCCGTCTGGATAACGGATGGGCGGGAGCACGTACGCCCAGAAGTGGTCGAACTTGAGAATGAGCGAGGGCATGCCTGCCAGCCTTGCCGCCTCCGCCTCCGAGATCGAGAACTGGACTGTCTGGGTGGACGTATTCAAGAGCTCGAGAGGCTCGGGCAGCAGCTGCCGAGGGCCGTTTGTGAAGGCGCCGCAGCTCACGAGGACGCGATGGGCCAGCAGCACACGCCCACTGCTCAGCCGCACGCGGTACGCTGCACGCTGTGCGAAGGACGCCTGCGGCGGCAACGGCGAGGTGCTGCTCGACTGCGGCGGCAACGGCGAGGTGCTGCTCGAAGCGCCAATCGCCCCCGCCGCCACGTCCATACCATGAAGGAGGCTGTGCGCGTACACGCCCTGTGCGTCGCTGGCGTCGGGCTCGATGGGCTCAACGGCCACGACTTCCTCGTCTACGTGTTCAAAGGTGGTGGCGAGCGCGCCGGGAACACGGGCGCTGCCGTCCGCGGGCGAGGGCAGGGAACCTCCCAAGTGGTGCGGCCCCTCTTGCAGCAACGCGATGCTCGAGGGCGTGGGCGACGCGCGGAGCGAGGCGGTCGAGTAGTCGTCCATGAAACGAGGGCGAGGGGTCTTGGGGGAGGCGTCATTCCCTTCGCCGTCCGTGTCGTAGTCGTCCATGAACGTGAAGCCTTGGATGTGGGGATGGGAGGAGGAGCCCGCGCCGATATTGCTGGCGGCGAGGCTAGCGGCGGCGGCGGCGGCAGCGGCGGCCGCGGCGGCGGCGGCGGCTCGCCTCGCGGCGGCCAGCTGAGCAGCGACGAGGCGACGGGCGGAGATGTAACCACTTTGGGAGGGCTCCCAAACCGCCACAGACCCTTGGGGCAGTTGGAGGTAGGGGAAGCGCGCTTTGAGGGCTTGGTGGTCGAGGTATTCAAAGGGGACACCCATCGCGCGTGCGTTGGCCGCCCGTGCACTGAGCGAGTCAGAGCCCTTCGGGCCGACCGCGAGATGACCAACCTCATTAAAGAACTGGATGCCGCTCTGCTCTGCGATGGACGCATACCTCTGAATGGAACGCTGTGCGAGCACGGCCCACGTCGGGTCCGGGTCGGTGGCGCGCGTGATGCGTCCCTCGTCATGGTGGGCACCAAAGACCTTTCGATGCCCCCACGTGGAGCGCGGCTGCTCGGTGGGTCCCACGAGAGTGATCCTCGAGCCGGCGGGCGCACCGAGGGTCGCGTGGCGGGCGGCGGCGCTGCCGATCAGGCCCGCACCGACGATGACGAGGGAGTGCACCGTGTCGTCGTCGTCGTACTCGTCCGCAGCGACCACGTCGGCGTGCGCATGCATCGCGTACCGCCCGGGACGGCGCGAGTAGAAGAAGGCGCAGCACACGAGGATGAGCACCAAGCTCGCCCCAGCGCACGCCCACAGCAGCATCACGAAAGTCTCGAGCTCGTGTTGATTCGACGAGCCGCCCCCACCGCCGCCGCCGCCATGCCCTGGGCACAACGGGCCGAGCTCCTGCCCGAGCAGAATGGCGATCGAGACGACGTAGCCGCAGAGGTCCTCGAGGAAGGTGAGGAATGAGATCGTGCCATGCGTGCGGCTCGCCGCGAGCAGCCGCTCGAAAAAGGGCGCGCCGAGCAACGAGTATGCCAGGTACATGCCCGTGCCAAGCAAGAGCTGCCATTCCAGCCCGTCGAGGAGGCCTTGCGTGTAGAGAAAGGTCGCCGCCAGCATGAGACCGAACGCCAGGACGGTGCCCGCGAGAAGCCAGGTGAGCGCGCGCCACGAGTCATTCACGAAACCGATCGAGAGCAGAACTAGCGCGCTCAGCACCGCGCCCGGGATGTCGACGATGAAGAAGATGTACGTTGGCGCCGTGCTCACGCCGAGCGCCGCGGCGAAGAGCTGCTTAGAGAAGAGGTCTCTCGTCGTACGCAGCCCAGTGAGGAGCGCGTACGCGAGCGCCATGGGCGCGAGTCCGCCCGCCCATTGGCGCACGAAGCGGCGGCGCGCCGCCGCCCCCATCGCGCCGCGTTTCGTGCGCGCGGCCACGTCGAGTGCCGTCGGGCGCGGAGCCGCCTCGGTCAGGAGGAGGAGCGCGCAGGCTGGTGCCCAGGCGCTCGCACCGACAACGAGGGGCATCCACCGGGGCGAGCAGCCGGCCTGCAGGGCAAACGAGCCCATGCCGCGGCTCGCATTGCCCGCGTACACGAGGCACATGGTGATTAGGGCGAGGCATCCTTCGGTCGTCTGGCGACCCTCTAGGTATGTAAGCTGGCAGCCGTAGAGAAACGATGAGAAGAAGGAGGAGACGAAGACGGCGAGGATCTTGACGGCGGCCCAGGGCGCGAGCATACCCACGCCCTCGACAAGCATCGACGTCGTGTACAGCGCGAGCAGCGCTCGCAGCCGGTGGCGGAAGAAAAAGGGCGATGCAGAGAAGGCGGCCGCGGGCAGCTTGGCGGCGCCAAAGCCGGCGACGAGCGCCAGGCTCATACACGCCTGCAAATTGAGGCACGAGACGACTGGCTCCTCGAGCACCGAGGCGGGAAGCACGAAGGCGGGGTAGCGCCAAAAATAGCTCAAGCCGTATGAAAAGCTGCAGGAGATGGCGATGACCCACGTCCACGCGGGGTGCAAGGCGGGCGTTGGCTTGAGAACCAAGGAGTCTCCGATGGGTTCGGCAAGCAGCGGGGCCTGCAAGGGGCCGTCAGCTGGGATCGGTCGTGCCGACGGCATGACAAATTTCCAGCGAGGTGTGAAGGTTAGGACTAAAGCGAGTTTGGTGCTTGAGCCGATGGACGACTTCAATCTCGATTGCATACATCATTGGGCATGCGAACTCGCGACGCGACGAAAAGCCGCGAATTTTGATACGTTTTGATGCGGACTCGCAAACGTCTACATGGCCTCCTTTTCTTTTGCTTGGCTTGTGTCACCACAAAGGCTGAGGATCACCATCCATATCGTGCTCTTTACAGCAGCAGCAGCCACCACGAAAGCGGGCACCGCAACGGAAGCCTTCACCACGACACACACAGCGCGCACGACGACGTCCGGTCACGCCGGGCAATCGGCTTGCCTTCGCCGCAGAAGCCCTCGCCGCAAAAGCAGCAGCAGCACCGTCGCAACAGCAGCATTGTCGCAACAGTTGTGCGACAGCGGACACGCGAAGTCGACGAGGTGCCGGTCGAAGACAGAAAATACGCGAAGGCGTTCCGCATGACGGAGGCCGGTTTGTGCGAGAGCGGCGAAGACCTGTTCGGGGAGCTGTTCGACGAGGAGAATTGCAGCAGCGTCGCGGTGCTCTGGTACAATAAGAGCGACGACGGGCTGCCTGTGGTGACCAACGAAACCATCACGGCCAAGGTGCGGCTCCCTGGTGTCGCAGTGATGGGGCTACGCTTCCGGCGGCCGAGCCTGCTGGTGACGATTGTCGGCTACGCCCTTGTCAACATGGTGACGACGTCGGTATGTCCGCTTCCGATTGCGACGAGCCTCGTGCCGCTCTCAACGGTCCTCTTCGGCTTCCTCGCGGGTATGATCATCAACGTAACGAGCACGTGCGCGGGAGCCTATTGTGGCCTTCTCCTTGTGAGGTATGCATGCAGGCCGCGCTTCGTGCGGGCGCTGGGCAAGTACCAGAGCAAGTGGGCGGCGCTGGACCGCATGGTGGCGGCCGAGGGCTGGCAGATCTCGCTGCTCATCCGCTGCTCGCCCGCCTCGCCGCTCGTCATCACCAACACGCTCCTCGCTCTCACGTCAATCTCTCAGCTCTCCTTCCTGTGGACGGTCCTCGTCGGCGAGATCGTCACCTCCTTCCCTTTCGCGTACGCGACGTACGTGGGCGAGCAGCTGGTGGACGGGCAGAAAAGCCCGATGCTCCTCGTCTCCTCCTTCATCGGCCTCGGCGCGTCCATCGCGGTCACGTGGAAGGTGAGCCTACTCGCCAAGTCGGTGCTCGAGGAGCGCGAGACTTACTCAAGCCTGGCCTTGGGAGCAGTGCCATTGGAACAAGGCAAAGAGGGGTCTGAGTCCTCTTTCTACGAGTCATAGATCCACGTGACACGTTGGAGTACAATTGTATGGGGGTTCCCACATGTATCTACCACAAAGTTCCTAGCCCTGAGAACCCGGCAACCCGCATCGTTGCCGGAATTTGCGGACCGGCCGGGCGAATAAAACAACTCCATTCACAGTTGAAAAGGTCTGTCCCACGCTCTTGGGGTCCTTTGCGCCTCTTATCCATGGCGTTGGCGCACTCTCGACGGACGCAAGAGCTTCCGGCCGTTGGCACGACGAGCGCGCCGCTCTTTGCAGCCGTCTGCCTTGCGGGGCAGCTGCGGTTGCCTAAATTTTCAAAGGGCGGCAGTGCACCTCGCGGCGCACCCGGTGGCGATTATATGTACAGATATACTGCAGAGCAGGCCAAGGTTCACTGGATGGCCCAGCGATCTTTTGTCAAAAGCCTCATGCTCGGAACCCACTGGAATGGGCTGCATGCAATTTTAACGACGGACTCGAGCCAGATGAATGAGACACTGTCGCTCATCAAGTCAACGTGGGACTTGCCACCGTCCAATTTGCATGCCGTTTGGCACAACCGATCTGCTGATGAGGTCATTTCTGCGCGATGTGGCGAGGATGCTTATTTGGCACTACTCGCGGGCACAGAAAAGAGGGTGCGCTGCACAAGTTGCGTAAACTCTGCGCTGTCGAACCTGCGCTCGTTTTACGGTCAATGGGACAAGGCGGCGGCATGCTTCAGCCGAGTGCTGAGGATTGAGATGGAGCACGGCACGCAGCGATTCCAACACGTGGTCAAGATGCGACCAGATTGGGCGTTTCGTCGCGGCCCAACGCTCACGTCTCTCGCCGATACCTCGACGCTCTACTGCCGCTTCAGATGCGCCGAAACCAAGCCGCGCTTCCTTCCCCCTTTGTACCTCTCTTACACACTCCATCGAGATTACAATGTCATCCATCGCAACTCGGGCGCGTGCCCGCCGGGTACGCTACTATTTGACGATCAGTTCGTCATCGCTCCGCGCCGACTTGCCTCTGCACTCTTCAGTGCCTCAAGTTTGCAATGCCCCTTCACGGATCCACGGGTGAGCAAAGCCGTGGAGGACGATTGCAAGGGCTACTTGATCCAGGAGTGCATGCTCACGGTGCATCTGGGCGGTCTGCACGCTTCTCCCATCCCAATCCATTGGGGGGTTTGGAGGTACGAGTCGGAAGACAGCACTGGCTGGAGTGGATACGCCGGATAGCTGCCGCCGCGCGCATCCGGTATAAAAGATAAGGTCTTTTGGGCCGACTCCGACTCATCGCACGCACACGGTCGGCGGTGCTCCACCGGTTCACGAGTTCGCGCAATCCAGGGGTATCCCCGGAAACCCCCGGTTCCGGTTTCACCAGTTCAAATACACCGGGGCTCCGGGGGGAGCCGGGACACACACGTGACACACGGAAACCGGGGTCGACCCCGGTGCTTTTGAACCGGGCCGGGGGGGGGGCGACAATCCCGGTACAAATTTGTGTATGACTCCGCCAGTTCACAGATCGAGCGCGTTTTGCAAAATGCAACCGCGGCGTCCCCGGAAGCCGTCCGTGGTCAGCGCACTCGACCACGCTTAGTCGGTTAACAGATGCCGGCCTTGGCGACACCCATGTCGCAGGCCGCGCGGTTGGATATCATGGAGGAGATTCTTCTCGAGGACCGCTTCGCAGCCGCCCTCGCGGCAGCGCCTGCCATCTCGTGCGCAGTGCCGATGCCGCCGACCATGCCGGCCGTCAAGATCTCGGCAAACGGTCTGCCGATGCCGTTTCGGCTCGAGAGCAATGCGCCCATCTTCCATCGCCATGGCAAGAAGCGGCCGGCGAGCGCCGGGCCGGTGATGAAGTTGCTCGACAATGACGACGTGATCAAGATGCAGGGGACCGAGATAGCCGAGCTGACGGCGGCGGCGCACGAGAAGAGGCGCGAGTTCAACCACGTCCGCCAGCAGTCGGCCGATCGCGAGGAGCGTCTCGAGTCGCTGCAGGTTCGCGCCAAGCTCGCGGTGCGCGACGGGCGCGACGAGGACGATGAGCTCGAATACATGCGAGCGCTGCGTGCGGCAACCGAGGGTGAGCTCGAACGCGTGGCTGCCCGGACCGTGGCCGAGGAGTTCGCCTCCGACCAGTTCGAGTACATGCTCGACCGGCTCGTGACCGGCACGCGGGCCACTAAGAAGCATATCGATGACGTCAAGAAGGCGCTGCGTGCTCTCGAGTGGAATCTCGCGTCGGCAGATGCGCGCGCCTCGGAGCTCCAAAATGGTGCTGAGGAGGCGGCGCGCCAGCTGGCGGTCTTCCGGGGGCACCTTGGCAAGCAGCGCGCGCAGGACGCGGCGGTTCTCTCAAAGGCTCGTGAGCAGGCGAGTCGCGCGTCGTTGATGGCCATCGATTGCGCCTGATGGCCTCGGATGGCCTCGGATTGCGTCGCCAACGGCCTCAAATGGCCTCAAATGGCCTCAAATGCCCTCAAATGCCCTCGGATGGCCTCGGATTACGTCGCCGATGGGCTCTGATGACCTCTGATGGCCCCTCGATCAGGCGAGCGACGCGAACACCGTCAAAGAGTACATCTCTACGCAGATGCGCGAGTCGTACGAGCGCGAGCAGGAGCGCGCCCAGGCCAAGGTGCAGCAGACACAGACGGCCTCGCTGTCGCTCACGGAGCAGCTCGGCCGTTGGCGATCTGTCTCGGCGGAGACGAAGCTGGCTGAGGGCTTTGAGCGGCTGCAGACGGCTTTGGGCGTGCATTCGGTCGAGGAGGCAGTAGAGAAGGTGACACCTGGGCCCACCTGGAGGACACCGCTGATGGCCTCTGGTGGCCTCTGATGGCCTCTGATGGCCTCTGATGGCCTCTGGTGGCCTCTGATGGCCTCTGATGGCCTCTGATGGCCTCTGATGGCCTCTGATGGCCTCTGATGACCTCTGATGGCCTCTGATGGCCTCTGATGGCCTCTGGTGGCCTCTGATGGCCTCTGATTGCCACCGTCATCAGATCGAGCGGCACGCGGCGAACCTCGGCACGGAGCACCAGCGGGGCAGTCGCTCCCTCATCTTTGGACTCATGCTCCAGTCCAAGAGCGAGGCGGAGCAGCTCGTGATGAGTCGTGCGACGGAGGTGGAGCGCCATGAGACGATCATGGCGCGCCTGATGGAGCCGCAGGATGTGGCGCTCGGCGAGATCGTCGATCACAAGGTGCGTGGATTGCATCTTGATGGCCTCTTGATGGCCTCTGGATGGAATCTGGATCGCCTTTGGATTGCCTCTGGATTGCCTCTTGATTGCGTCTTGATTGCGCGCGGCGAGATCGTCGATCCAAGGTGGGTTGATTACTATGGATTGCCGCGTGAGTGCCTCTTGATTGCGATGTGTCGCGCTCGGGTGCCACTGATGGTTCCCCCATGCCCACCATGGCCTTTTCCACAGGAGCGCTTGCTGCAGCTGGACACGAAGCTCAAGGCGCAGCTCGGCCGCTCCGATCAAGCTCGCGGGCGAGCTGCGCGTGTGGATGCGAGCATCGTCGAGATTCGAATAGGGACGGAACGACTGGTGGAGATGCTCAGCCATGTGCCCCTCAGCAAGACTGTCACGTACGCGCCGCCTGCGCTCAGCTGCACCCGCAAGGGCGGCGGCGCAGCTGACGGCGAAGAGGAGGATGAGGGGCAGGAGCCTGACGACACGCCCACCACGGCATCTGACGGCACGGCGACCATCGGGCCGCCCGGGTCTGGGGAACCGCCCAGTACGGCGCCCGGTGCTCAGACGATAGTGTCTCTCGCACTGCACCCAAGGTGTGTGTTGCCCAAGGGCAGTGCTGCTGAGGCCGCGGTCAGCGCGCTCGCGGACCTAAGGCAGCTCGCGAGCGTTGAGGACACGATGGCCTTCGGAGCCTCACGATCGCTCGGGGCGGCCGTGGCGGCGCTGCACAACCTCGCCGCCATCGAGCATCGGCTCGTCACGACCGTGCTACCTGAGATCCAGCGTAGCGACGCCAGGACCCGCATGAAGCAGGGGCACTTCGTGCAGCGCCGTGTCGAGCGCTTGCACAGACTATCGGACGCTGCGGCCGCGGTCACGGTGACGAATCTCATGGCCAACCTCGCCGATCAAATCTCGCACGATCTCCAGAAGTTTGACGACAGCTTCAAGCTCGAAGGAGCGCCCGCTACGCAGACCTCGAGCTTCTTCTTCATCACGCAGGCCACCGAGGCCGCCGCGGCGGCGGCCGAGGCGGCGGCGGCCGAGGCGGCGGCGGCTGAGGCGGCGGCGGCCGAGGCGGCGGCGGCTGAGGCGGCGGCGGCCGAGGCGGCGGCGGCTGAGGCGGCGGCAGCCGAGAAAGCTGCGGCCGAGAAAGCGGCGGCCGAGGCGGCAGAGGCAGAGGCAGTGGCGAAGGCGCCGCCGCCCGCCACGCCCGCTATGCGCCCGAGCAGCGCTGGGCCGTCTGCAGCCGGCGCCAGCACGTCGACCTTCATGGTTCCACCACGTCGACCTTCATCTGCCATGTCCAAATTAGGATCCATCCGTTCCGGGGGCGCGAAGAGCAAGGTGCGCGCGGTTGGCGCGCTCGCAGCCCTTGCATGCATACGCTGACCACGGCGCCTCCCTCTTCCCCACAGGTGCGCCCGGTTGGCGAGCTCGCCCTCGAGCCCAAGCCTTGCATGCATGCGCTCACCACGGCGCCTCCCTCTTCCCCACAGGTGCGCCCGGTTGGCGAGCTCGCCCTCG